>RCUU01000055.1_pt1 | contig 62404 bp, 60 predicted proteins | sample 2166211 | NCBI WGS metagenome assembly RCUU01 (sample SAMN09932620, study PRJNA488358) | compost metagenome | feature: garden; material: soil; isolation source: compost soil in phenylacetic acid-enriched culture | place: Germany: Experimental Botanical Garden Goettingen | collected 2016-01-27
AGGCTCGCTCGAACTATAACATAAATCACACGAAATCAAGCTAGTAGTTAGTTTACTAGATATTATGTAACGAAGCAATGAACTTTGCATGAAAATTAGATGAATCGATTTGCCCCGTTTAGGCACCTTGCGCTACAATAAGAAGCGTAATGTACGATTCGTGAATGAGGATCAGAATCTATCTAGGAGTGATATACATGAATGAAGCTACCCTAACCTTGGAAGGTTGGTATGCGCTTCACGATTTCCGCACCATCGATTGGACCGCCTGGAAAGCGGCGGATGACGAGGAGCGCGCTGGAGCTCTGGAGGAGCTGCACACGTTTCTGAAAGATTGGAACCAGATGGAAGAATCCAAGACGGGCAGCACCGCCGTGTATTCGATCGTCGGCCAGAAAGCCGATATCGTGTTCATGCACCTGCGCGAAAGCTTGGAAGAGCTGAACGCATTGGAAACGGCCTTCAACAAAACGACCTTTGCTGAGTATACGAGCAGAGCATACTCTTACGTCAGCGTTGTTGAGTTAAGTAATTATCTTGCTTCCGGCGGCGGTGACCCGAAGGCGAACCCCGAGGTGATGGCGCGGTTGCAGCCGATCCTTCCGAAATCCAACCATATTTGCTTCTACCCGATGAACAAGAAGCGGGAGCTGAACGATAACTGGTACATGCTGTCGATGGACGAGCGTCGCGAGATGATGCGTAGCCACGGCCTGATCGGCCGCAGCTATGCCGGCAAAGTGAAGCAAATCATTACCGGCTCCGTCGGCCTCGACGACTGGGAATGGGGCGTGACTTTGTTCTCCGATGACGCGCTGCAGTTCAAGAAGCTGGTCTATGAAATGCGATTTGACGAAGTCAGCGCGCGTTATGGCGAATTTGGTGCCTTTTATGTTGGCAACCTGTTAAATGCCGAACGGTTAGACGATATGCTAAAGCTGTAACTCACACAACTAAAGAAGGGTGTGCCTGCTCCAATGAGCGGCACACCCTTTTCTATTCTTTTCCTTCTTGTTCGGCCTCTAGCGATTTCAAGAACTCCGCCGTTGCCCGATCGCGATCACGGCTCTTCTCCTTCAAACGTTCGATAGCCGGCAGAATGAGAAGGTCAACTTCCTTCTGGACCGTATAAGCGAAATCGTATTGCTGCTGCGATTCCAGATAAGAGCCCACTTCCATCAAGGCGTTATAGCGATCCAGTTCCTCCCGTGTTAGCAGTCCCCGAACCTGTACGCTGCAATGACGCATCTCAGAAGAATCTTCCTTTTTTCAGTACGAGCGGAATCCCGCCGATAATGAAGAGATAACGCATATCGACCAACTTCTTCAATTGAGCTGCAACCCAGCCTTTGTACTTCTTGCCAAATGCGCTGGCAACAGCTTCCCCTTTGCCAAGCGAAGCCACCGTTCCTTTGTTGCTGAACACAAATTTCTTGAGGTCCTTGCCGCGGATCGACGCCACCACGTTTTGTGCGCAAGTTACCCCTTGCTGCATCGCGATTTGCGCTGTTGGTGGGTACGGACGACCCTCCGGATTGAACATCAGCGAGTTATCTCCAATGATAAACACGTTGTCATGGCCGGGTGCGCGCAAATAATCGTCGATTTTCACCCGTCCGCGCGCGGTCTCGAAGCCTGCCGCCTCGATCAGACGGTTGCCCCGGATTCCCCCGGTCCAAACGACCGTTTGCGACTTAATTTCTTCACCGGTGGCCAAAATAACACCATCCGGCGTGCATTCCTTGATCGCTACGCCGATTTTGAACTGAACGCCCTTCTTCTTCAGCACGTCCATCGCGTACTCAACCAGTTCAGGATCAAAGCCCGGCAAAGCCGTTGGCGCAGCTTCAACATTGTACACATTCACGAAGTTCGGATCCACGTCGTATTCCTTGCACAGCTGCGGGATCCGGTCGGCCAACTCGGCCACGAACTCGATGCCGCTGAAGCCTGCGCCGCCGACCACAAAGTTCAGGCGGTCGGTCCGGCTTTCGTCCATTTTGTACATTGCAAATTGATATTCGATATGCTGACGGATCAGGCGAACGGAATTGATGCTGCGGATCGTCATCGCATATTCAGTTAACCCTGGAATGCCAAAAGATTCCGGCTCGCCGCCCAGCGCGATAATCAGATAATCGTAAGAAAGCGTTCCGTCCTGCAGCACGACCTTCTTGTCGGCCAGACGAATTTCCTGTACGTTCGATTTCACAAGGTCGATTTTGAATTCGTCAATTAATTTGGAAATCGCCACTCGGGTATGTTCGATGGAGTCTGTCCCGGCAGCCGGCATATGCAGATGTGTCGTAAAATAATGATAGTCGTGCCGATTCACCAGGGTGACGTCCGCTTCATTGTAATTCAACTCTTTCTGCAGCCGCTGCGCGGTAAGAATGCCGCCATAACCCGCACCAAGAATTACAATTTTGGGTATGGTACTCATGTATTTGTTCTCCTTCCAATTTTGCACACTCTATATTTGAATTAAACCAAAAAACGCAATGTGAAAATTAACACATAAAAAACCATTCTTTCGTACCATATTCCACCGTTTCATGTAATCAGAGACATTTGTCACAACTTAGTTTAACCCTTATTTGTAGGATGATCAAAAGCCTTCTGTCGTATAATCATAAATGTACTTTTTTCGTCACAAATATGAGTGCATACATTTGAATGATATCGACTTTTGCCTAAAAGATCAAGTCTTATTTTACCTGTAACTATAGGACTTTCAACGGATTATTTTCCATATTTTCGACAGTTTTGATCTTACCTTTGCAAGTAGGGGTGTGACGATTATAATAAAGTAGAATTGACATTATAGCTAAAGAAAAAGAAACCATCTGGAGGTGTTTGGCCCGTGTCATCCCAAAACAACGCCGAATTCACTGATCTCCTGATTATCGGGGGCGGACCGGCGGGCATGTTTGCCGCATTTTACGGCGGAATGAGAAAAGCTTCCGTCAAACTGATCGAAAGTATGCCTCAGCTTGGGGGTCAAGTTGCTGCCCTCTACCCTGAGAAATATATTTATGACGTGGCCGGCTTTCCTAAAGTGACGGGCCAGGAGCTGATCAACAACTTGAATGAGCAGTTAAAGCTGTTTGAGCCGGACATTCGTCTGGAGGAACGGGTGCTGCAGATCGAGAAGAAAGAGGATCGCCATTTTGTGGTGACGACCGACAAGGACGTGCACTATGCGCGTGCTTTGATCATTACCGCGGGAGTTGGCGCCTTCGAACCGCGCCGTCTTGAACTGGAGAACGCCTCTCGTTTTGAGAAAACCAATCTGCACTATTTCGTCAGTGACATGAACCGGTACAGCGGGAAGAAAGTTTTGATCAGCGGCGGCGGTGATTCCGCTGTCGACTGGGCGCTGATGCTGGAGCCGATCGCCGAGCAGGTTACGTTGATCCACCGCCGCGACAAATTCCGGGCGCATGAGCATAGCGTTGAGAAGCTGATGGCTTCCCGGGTGCAGGTCATTACGCCTACGGAAATCGCGGAGCTGCATGGCGACGAGCGAATCGAGCGCGTCACACTGGCAGACGTAAAAACGAAAGAAACCCAAGAGATCGCCGTGGACGACGTTATCGTCAATTTTGGGTTCGTCTCCTCCCTGGGACCTATCGCTGAATGGGGCCTCGACATCGAAGGCAACGCCATTGTCGTCGATTCTCGGATGGAAAGCTCGATTCCCGGCATCTTTGCCGCGGGTGACATTACGACATATCCCGGCAAATTGGACCTCATTGCGGTAGGATTTGGCGAAGCACCGACAGCGGTCAACAATGCCAAAGTCTACATCGATCCGGAAGCGAAGTTGTCTCCGGGACACAGCAGCAACATGAAGCTGTAGTTTTATAGAAGCGTTTCGCGTTTTACATGTTCTAACAAAGAAAAGGGTATCTTAACTTTACGGAAGATTATGCCGTAAAGGAGAGATACCCTTTGCCATTTATATGCCCGTTATGCAACGGCTTGGCTGCTATGACCGCCACCTGCCCCGATTGCGGATACGTTCTGGAGAATGCGGGAAAAAAAGAAGACTACGCCGGGCCTTACAGCCCTTACGGTTCCGCTGACCAATATACTTCAGCTATCTCCGCGCGTATTCCTTCCGGCTGCGAACATGTCGTGCAGTGTCCGCATTGTCATGAAGCTTATATATATCATGTCAACGCCTGGCAGGCGCCTTGATGGTTGGGGATAACTTCATAATTAAACTGGGAGATAGCCAGGTTGTCCACAATTCAGTGCAGAACGGACGGCGCGGCAAGCTCTAATTCGCGTTTGCGGATTTCTGCTAACAGCAGTGCGATAAACTCCCGATCCAATTGCAGTTCGGTCGCCTTCTGATAGGATTCTAGGAGCAGCTCATTCGTTAACAGCGCCATTGATAACACATCCTTTCTAGTATTTTCCTCATCATAACAGGAAAAGTTTAGTAGAACAAGTGTTCCGGTTATCCACAAACGCTTGTGGAAATCCTGTGAATAACGTGTTAGTAATTATCGAAAAGCGTTGAAAAAACTAATGGGATAATGTGGATAAAAGTTATTCACAGGACATTTGTTCCCATAATTCTCCAAAATTTTTTTTGACTTTTGTCTATCTCAGCTTATTGCGGCCGGGTGTTTACTTCAAAAATCCAGATCTTCCCGCTGTGGTCTACGCCATAATCAAACCCTAATTGACCGATCCCCGGGAACCGGGACTCCAATATTTGTACGCACGTATCGGTCAACGAGCGCATCTCCCGCCGTTTATGTCCGGAAGCTCTGCGGCTTAACGAGCGGCCGAGCCCTTCCCGTGCACTGAGCATCGTTCCGCCTTTACACAAATTGGTTACGAACAGCCCGGGACGAGCCAAACGGCCGACCATGGAACGATACACCCAGGCTCCGTTCTCTTTAACGACTTTCACTCGGTAGTCGATCGGTCGTCCGGCGATCCGGGCCAAATGAATCCCTTGCTGGATCATGTACTTGCGCCCAACCTTCACTCGGTTCAATGCCCGGTACATCGCCTCAAAGCTTCCAAAGCCATACCTCCGGGACATGTACGTAAAAGCATAAACGCCGCCAGCATAAGTCACTTTAATCACGCCATAACCCCCGCCGCCGCGGAGCGGCTTAATCACGACCATGCCGAACTGATGCAGCATGCTCCTTAACGAATCGGCACCGTACAATCGGGTTTGCGGTATGTGGGCGGCCACGTCCGCGTTGCTTAGAAGCGCCTCGGTCTTGAGCCATTTGTTGGCTAATTGTCTTCCCGCCATGACACCATCCCCTTTCTCGCACTATACGATATATTACTCATTTGTAGATTGATATTCTTGGATGATTGTCCAAGGCGTAAGCCCTTTCTCCGAAGCGTCCGTCCACAGGCTCTTTCTATGCAAAAGGAGGGATTTCGCGTATATTAAGGGGGGACATTGGTCTATACCTAGCAAAGGAAGGGGAAATCAAAAGCTTTGAATACGGGGAATTCTTCGTTTGAGGCGAATCTGTTTGAAGTGCTGTACTGGTTTGCCATGATCGCCATGTCGCTGGTGCTGGCAGGCATCACCGTCGCTTTGTTCCTCACGGGCTTGAAAATGGCCAAGACGACGCGCAAAGGCCTCGGAATGGGATGTATCGTTTTTTCTCTGGCCGCAGCCTCCCTGGTCGTCATGATGGTGAACCGGCAATTTTTCTAAAACGGGTTGGGGCAACCGCCTGACCGCTGATAAAAGGCTCGGGTCAGCGCCTGCGGGCGAGGGCCGAGCTTTTTTCCATAAAATTGTGGAAACCAACTCCCTTTTATACGTATTACTACATAGAATTCATCGTAGCTTGGATAGCAAAGGAAGATACAGGAGGGTCAAAAGGCATGGGAAGTACGCAACCCTGGGGAGACCGATTTAAGAGGTTTTTTCTAAATAACCGATTCGTGGTATTTCTGCTCGTCGTTTTACTGATTGGCTTAAACATTCTGGTATTCGCCAAAATCCCGTTTGTGTTCAAACCGCTTACGGTACTGTTAAAAACCGTACTGCTGCCGATTCTGCTGACCGGGGCGATCTATTATCTGCTGAACCCGCTGGTCGATTGGCTGGAGACTAAGCGAGTCCGCCGAGTCTACACCATTACCGGCTTGTATCTGTTTATCGCAGGGATCCTTACGGTGCTGATTATGACCGTTATCCCGTTAGTTCAGGAGCAGATCACGAGTTTAATCGAAAATTTGCCGAAATATATAGCAGAGGTCCAGCGGCAGTTCGAAAGCTTGATCGGCAGCAACTTTTACCATCAGGTCCAAGAGTCTACCGGCTTTAATCTCGAGGACCTGTCGAACTCGTTGTCCGAGCAAGGAAATTCCCTACTGAACAACGCCTGGTCGGGTCTCGGTGGCTTTCTGGGCGCGATCAAGAACGTCGTGCTGGCGATTGTCACCGTGCCGTTCATTTTATTTTATCTGTTAAAGGACGGCAAGAAACTGCCGAAATTCATCCTGCGTTATGTGCCTGTTCGCTTCCGTGATCAAACCCATCACGTGATGACCGAGATGAATGGCCAAATCAGCTCCTACATCCGCGGGCAAATCATCGTCAGCTTCTGTATTGGGGCGCTGATGTACGTTGGCTTTCTGATCATCGGCCTGGATTACTCCCTGACACTCGCCATCATCGCTTCATTCACGAGCATCGTACCGTACCTCGGACCGGCCATCGCGATTACGCCGGCGATCATCGTTGCCATCGTCACGTCACCGATCATGCTGTTGAAGCTGATCGTCGTGTGGACAGTCGTCCAGCTGATCGAAGGCAAGTTCATCTCGCCGCAAATCATGGGGAAGACGCTGCGCATCCATCCGATTACGATCATCTTCGTCATCCTGACCGCCGGCAATCTGTTTGGCGTGCTGGGCGTCATCCTAGCCGTGCCGGGTTACGCCGTGTTAAAGGTCATCTTCACCCATTTGTTCCAATGGTTCGAACGGCGCTCCCATTTGTACGAGGAGACAGATGGTCCTGTTACTGACCAAAATGTAGATCCCGCGACCGAGGACAAATTGCCACAATAAACAAGAGGGACTCTTCCAGATGGAAGAGTCCCTCTATATGCGTTCTTCGTATCAATCGCAAGCTTGCGGTTGACCTTCCTCGTCCTTAAAGCGGAACGATTGGCCGCAGCCGCAGGTGGCGATGGCGTTCGGGTTGTGGATGGTGAACCCGCCGCTCATGCCGGATTCCTTGAAGTCAATCTCCAGGCCGTTCAAGAAGCGGACGCTCTCCTTATCTACAACTACCTTAAGCCCTTTGATGTCCAGGTAGACATCCTCTTCGCTCTCCTGATCATCGAGACCCATGCCATAGGAGAAGCCGCTGCAGCCACCGGGATTTACTCCGACTCGCAGAAACATGTTTGGGGTTTCTTCTTCTTCTAACATATCTTTAATCCGCGCCATGGCGCTGTCGCTAATGGTAATCATCGTGTACTCACTCCTTAAAAGTTCGTCAACTATACATAAATTATACTCCTTCTCCCCCTCCCGCTCAACAAATGGTGATATTTCTTGTTGCCAATTCCTTTTCTTCTCCTAAGTCTTATTGCCCGCTTGGGATGTGAGGTTTATAATAGGTAGGTAATTCATACAGTTAGAATACGAGGCATTTCATGCATTTGGAAACGGAGGGAACGTCATGTTTACTGTAGTCACCCCAAACACCGATAAGAGAATGGCCGAAATTGTGGACAAAGTCCGGCAAGGCGAACGTCTCACCCTCGAAGACGGTGTTTATTTATATGAAAGCGATGATATATTGACCATTGGACAATTAGCCAATGAAGTGAATTTGCGCAAGAACGGCAAGAAAGTGTATTTCATCGAAAATATGAGCCTCTACTTCACGAACGTCTGCGAATCCCACTGTGCATTTTGCAGCTTCCGCAAGGATCAAGGAGAAGAAGGGGCTTATACGCTTTCCGGGGAGGAAATGGTCGCTTACGTGAAGCAGCATATCACCCCGGGCGTCCGCGAGTTTCATATCGTAGGCGGACATAACAACCATGTTCCGTTCCAATATTACGTCGATTCTCTTAAAGCGATGAAAGAGAATTTCCCGAACGTCACGATCAAGGCCTATACGGCGGCGGAGATCGAATTCTTCACTCGGATCAGCGGCCTGAGCACGAAGGAAGTGCTGCTTCAATTGCAGGCAGCCGGCCTTGAATCATTAACCGGCGGCGGCGCGGAAATTTTGTCCGACCAGTACCGGGAGAAGATGAAGGTCGAGAAAGCCAACGTCGACCAATATCTGGACGTCCATCGGACCGCGCACCAGCTCGGAATGAGAACGCCAACCACCATGCTATATGGCTCAATCGAATCCTATGAGGACCGGATCCGCCATATGATTCAAATCCGCGACCTGCAGGACGAAACGGGCGGGTTCCAGGTCTTTATCCCCCTGTCCATGCAGCCGCGCAATAAGAACGCCAGCATTATGCGCCGCAACTCGGCTTACGAGGATCTCAAGACGATTGCCATCAGCCGGTTGATGCTGGACAACATTCAGCACATCAAAGCTTACTTTATCAATATCGGCGTTCAGTTGACGCAAGTGGCGTTGACCTTTGGCGCTTCAGACGTACACGGCACGATCCTGAAAGAGCAAATCAGTCATGCGGCCGGCGCGCAAACCCCGGAAGGGCTGACGTTAAAGGAATTGATCTGGCTAGTTAAAGGTGCTGGACGCATCCCAGTTGAACGGGATACCTTCTACAACGAGCTTCGGGTATACGAATAATTCCGTCCGGCAGTGAGCCCGCGGCAATTTCACGGCAAAAAAGGGGAATCGTCACGTATGAGGCAATTCGTTGTGCTTGGAGGAGGATATGGGGGGACGGCCGTCATTCATGAGCTGTTTAAAGCTCCTATTCCTTCGGATGTGCAAGTCGTCTTGGTCGACCGGATGCCTTACCAGAGCCTGAAGACCGAATATTATGCGCTGGCGGCCGGGACGGCCAGCGATTATGAATTGCGCGTCCCCTTTACCGCTTACCCCGGCCTGGTTCTGACATACGGCGAAGTTGAAGCCGTCGACATGGACCGGCAGTTGATTCATTTCGCGGAGGGGGATCCGCTGGAATATGACCAGCTCGTCATCGCATTAGGTTGTACCGATAACTATCACCATGTCCCCGGCGCTGCCGAGTTTTCGTGCAGTATCCAGTCGTTTGCTTCGACTCGTGAAACCTATATGCGGCTGAACAATACGAAACCCTATGGGAAAATCAACATCGTTGGCGGAGGACTAAGCGGCGTGGAATTAGCCGCCGAGTTGCGGGAAAGCCGTCCGGATTTGAACATTTCGATCATCGACCGCGGCTCTCGCTTGCTTTCCGCTTTTCCGGCGAAGGTGTCCGATTATGTCGCCAAATGGTTCCACGAGAATGACGTCGAGATGCGATCGATGATTTCGATTCAGGCCGTGGAATGCGACGTGATTCACCATGAGCAAGGGGAAATCGACTCCGATGTGACCGTGTGGACGGCCGGGATTCAACCGGCAGCGATCGTGCAAGCACTGGACGTAACCAAAGATCGGCAAGGACGCGTTCTATTGAATGAATTTTATCAGATTCCCGAACACCCTGAGGTGTTCGTCTGCGGCGATTGCGCAAGCTTGCCCTTCTCGCCGAGCGCCCAGGCGGCCGAAGCCCAAGGCGCTCAGATCGGACAAATTACCGGGGCTTTATGGCGGGGAGAGACGCCGCGGTTATCGCAGATTAAGCTTAAGGGAACGCTGGGCTCGTTAGGCAAAAAAGCCGGGTTCGGCCTGATGGGCCGAGCACAGGTTACAGGCCGCGTCCCGCGTCTGCTCAAAAGCGGCGTACTATGGATGTCCAAACATCATATTGGATAAACGAAGGAAGGGAGCGTAGCCAAGGCCTCAAGTGGCCTCCGGATGTGTCTCCCTGATTTTTTGCAGGATCCGTTCCGCGAGCTGCTCAGCGTCTTCCCCTTCTACCTGCTCCCCGTCAACCAGCACGTACGGGAACAGATAACAGGTACCGCAGGCGGTTAGGCAGCCGTATTCATATACGTCGCAATCCACTTGTTCCTTCACTTGCCGGATCGCTTCCCCTGTACCTAAACTGGCGTTATTCGCACAAAATTCAAGGATCGGTTTCATCTTCCGTCCTCCCCATGAAGAAGCATTTAAATTTTTGACTTTTTGTAATATAATAAGGCAAGAAAGGAGTTGAATACAATGAGTGAAAGCGTACAAGATCAATTGTATGATGAAGTATTAGAAGTTTTGGACAAACTGCGGCCTTTCCTGCAGCGTGACGGTGGCGACGTTGAACTCGTCGACGTTGAAGACGGCATCGTGAAGCTGAAATTGATGGGTGCCTGCGGTAGCTGCCCAAGCTCCACCATCACCCTCAAAGCCGGGATCGAACGCGCCCTGTTTGAAGAAGTAGAAGGCGTGGAAGAGGTCGTTCAAGTATTCTAACTTTGCAATCCATGAATGATTAGCTCTTCAGCAGGAGGGTTTAAACGAACTCGGCCCCCGGCAAATTGCCGGAAGGCCGGGTTTTTTGTTGGTTCAGGAGGGTTTAATCCATGGTCGGATCGGGTCAAGCCCCCCAGAGATATCCATGATATTGCCAGTGATAAAATCGGAGTCCGTATGGCACAAAAATGCGATCACGCGGGCGATATCCTCCCCGCTTCCCGGCCGTCCCAGCGGCGTCTCCCCATCCTGAAGTCCGCGGACTTCATGGATCGACATCTCCTTGTGGCCCCCGCGGATATCCCCCGGGCAAACCATGTTCACCGTGATGCCATAAGGCGCCTCCTCGACGGCCAGCGTCTTCGTAAAGGACACAAGCCCGGTTTTGGCTGCCGCATAAACGGCCCGGTGGGGCCAGGCGCGCGACTCGGAGGCATGACCAAACCCGAAATGGATGATCCGCCCCCATCTCTTCTCCCGCATCCCCGGCAGCACGAGATGATCCAGCAGCAGGCTGCCGACCAAATTCCCCTCGATCATGCCCAACACTTCGCTCTGGCTGTAATCGGCAAACAGCTTGCGTTCCCGAATAAACGGTCCGGCATTGTTGACCAGAATATCAATGGTCCCCAGCTGCTCGTTCACCTGACGAGCCAGTTCCTCGCTTTGCTCCCGGCTCGATACATCGGCTTGCACTGCGATACAACGTACGCCAAGTCGCTCGATGTCCGATCGGAGAGAGAGCGCTTCCGCTTCGCTATGTACGTAATTTAGTGCAATATGGCACCCTTGCTCTGCTAGGGTCAGCGCAGTTTTCTTCCCGAGGCCTTTCGCGCTTCCGGTAATTAAGGCGACTTTGCCGTGCAACGTTGTTCTCCTCCTCCCAGGTGCAGTTACCCTTAAGTATAAAAGATTTGAGGGATTCCCACAAACTGCCGTTGCCAACGCTCACCCAAATGCAAAAGTGCAGTTGAATATCACCCAAAATCCCCTAACCATCGTGTTCAAATGCAAAAGTGCAGTTGAATTCACGTCAAAACGGTCTCTTGGGGCCGATTCACCTCCAACGAGATGTACTTTTACCTTTCATTGGCCAATAATCGGAGATTTACCGAAAATGAACTGCAGTTTTGCAGTTGAGAGAGGGTGGGCGTGCCTAACTGACCGTAAAAGAGTAAGATAAAAAAAACCCGCTGCACACGCAGCGGGACATGTCTGCTTCTTTACTACTTAGAATACCGGTACCAAAGCGCCTTGGTACGTGTCGTTGATGAACGTTCTAACCTCATCGGAAGTCAGAGCTTTCGCCAGCTTCTGGATTGCTTCGGAATCCTTATTATCAGGACGGGCAACCAGAATGTTCGTGTACGGCGATTCCTTATCTTCGATGAACAAAGCATCCTTCGTCGGATTCAGTTTCGCTTCCAGCGCATAGTTCGTATTGATCAGCGCCAGATCGACTTCGGCCAATTGGCGAGGCAACATGGCTGCGTCGGTTTCGATGATTTTCAGGTTTTTCGGATTTTCTACGATGTCCTTCTGCGTTGCCGTAATTCCAGCTTCGTCCTTCAGCTTAATCAACCCTTGCTTCTGCAGCAGCAGCAGCGCGCGACCGCCATTGGTCGGGTCGTTCGGGATCGCCACTTTGGCGCCGTCCGGAATTTCTTCCGTGGATTTATATTTGTTCGAGTAAGCGCCAAACGGTTCAACGTGAACGCCTACGACCGAAACGAGGTCAAACCCGTTTTGGGCATTTTGCTCGTCCAGGTAAGGCTGATGCTGGAAATAGTTCGCGTCCAGCTCTTTTTCATACAGCTGTACGTTCGGCTGCACATAGTCGGTAAACTCTTTCACTTCCAGCTCCACGCCTTCTTCCTTCAGCTTCGGCGCGATAAACTTCAGAATATCGGCATGCGGTACGGTAGCACCTACAACCAGCTTCACCGGCTCTGCTGCCGTTTGGTTCCCAGCATTCGCTGCATTCCCCTCAGCAGCCGATGTATTTCCAGCCGTGTTACCTTCAGCTCCGTTATTGGCGGCGTTATTGCTGCCGCAAGCGGCCAACACCAACACCAACACGAGTGTAAGTAAAGATAATGTCCATTTTTTCATTGCAGGTTCTCCCCCTTAAGAGTGTTTTTTGAATAAGGATACTTCTATCTATTTAGGATTTCCTTATTTCCGCGTAAAAAAGATCACTAGCCGGTCTCCCAGCATTTGCAGTACTTGCACCAGAATCACCATGAAGATCACCGAAACGATCATGACGCCCGTTTCGTACCGGTAATACCCGTAACGGATCGCCAGGTCACCGAGTCCGCCTCCGCCTACCATGCCTGACATCGCGGTATACGACACCAGCGTGACCACGGTAATCGTCATGCCTGCGATCAAGCCGGGCAGCGATTCCGGGAGCAGCACCTTGCGGATGATCTGGAAGGTGGAAGCCCCCATCGCCTGGGAAGCTTCAATTACCCCGCGGTCAACCTCGCGCAGCGCCGTTTCCACCAGACGCGCGAAGAACGGGGCTGCCCCGATCACCAGCGGCGGAATCGTGCCTTCCACGCCGGTGGATACGCCCATGAGGGTCCGCGTGACCGGAATCAAGGCGACGATCAGAATGATGAACGGTACCGAGCGAAGAATGTTCACGATCAGCGAAATCAACCGGTAAACCCATCCTAATACCAAGGATTGGGAACGCGAGAAGGTGAACAGCAATACCCCGAGCGGGAGCCCGATCACGAAGGTGAACAAGGTTGCATACCCCATCATCTGCAAGGTATCCAGCGTAGCTGTGCCCATCTCCGACCAATCAATGGCTCCGAGGTCCAGTCCTCTCATTACTCGATCACCTCCACGTCAAGATCGCGTTCCTGCAAGAGCGACAGCGTGCGCTCTACCTGGTCGTCTTCGCCTTCGAACGATACGGTCAGTTGACCATACGGAGTATCCTTGATCGTGGAGATCGTTCCTTGCAGGATGGCGAAGTTGACGCCAGTTTCCCGCACGACCTGGGACAACACCGATTCATAAGTTTTCGCGCCCAGGAACGTGATTTTCACCAGCCTGGACCACTCCGGATGCGGTACGGAAGCCGCCAGTCTCACGCCTTCTTCCCCCGCCGCCTCCCGGTGAATGAACTCCCGGGTCACCATGTGCTTCGGTTTCAGGAACACTTCCGTTACCGGACCTTGCTCCACGATGCCGCCTTCGTGAATGACCGCCACCCGATCGCAGATGCTCTGGATGACATGCATTTCATGCGTGATCAGCAGAATCGTCAATTGGAATCGCTTGTTGATGTCAAGCAGCAGCTTCAGGATGGAGTCCGTCGTCTGCGGATCCAGCGCCGAGGTGGCTTCGTCGCACAGCAATACGTCGGGGTCGCTGGCCAGCGCTCGGGCGATTCCAACCCGCTGCTTCTGACCGCCGGACAGCTGCGCCGGAAACTTATGACGATGCTCCTCCAATCCGACCAAGGTAAGCAGCTCGTTTACTTTCTCCGCAATCGCCGCCTTCGGCGTTCCGATCAGCGTAAGCGGAAATGCGATATTATCGTATACGGTCGCCGAGGAGAGTAGGTTGAAATGTTGAAAAATCATGCCGATTTTGCGGCGCTGCTGCTGAAGCTCCCGCTTGCCAAGCTTCGTGAGCTCAACCCCGCCGACCCACACCTCGCCTTCGGTCGGACGTTCCAGCAAATTGATACAACGGATTAAGGTGCTTTTGCCGGCGCCGGAGTGACCGATAACGCCGAAGATTTCGCCTTTGCGAACGCTAAGGTTCAACCCGGACAGCGCGGTGGTCGCCGTTTTTTTGGTGCCATATATTTTGGTAATCCCTTTAAGTTCGATCAATCGGCTAACCTCCTGTTCCTAGCATAGACAATTATCGACCGGCGTATGAAAAAACAGAAAAGAGCCCTACAGATTCAAAGGGCTCTCTTTACGTAAAGACAATGCCTTCTCATCTGCCAAAACCATCTGCTCACAAACGCATTGGTTTTGAAGGAATTAGCACCATGACATTCGGTCCCATGACTTCAGCGGAATCAAACTTCCGCATCACGGGTGAATCGGTTGCTGGGCTTCATCGGGCCTTTCCCTCCGCCTCTCTCGATAAGAAAAATATGAAATTGTAGAGTCGTTAATTGAAACTATTGATGAGTATAATGAGTTTTGCCCATTTTGTAAAGAGAAAAAATAGGAACGGCGGATCGATCAGACCGCCGCTATTTTTTTCCAACGTTGATTAATGTAGTCAAACACCGTGAAATACGTGTCGCAAACCATACGGTATCCCTGTTCCAGTTCGCGGATATGCTGATCCAGATCCTCCAGGGCGACTTTCCCGAACAACGCCTGATGACGCTGCCACAGATCGTCCTTCATCTCCGAGTTCATGTAATGAATCTCCGTGTTTCTCCGCCGGCGCAGAACACCCAGGGCTTCCCGGTAGGTCTCTTTAATGGCGATCAACTGGTTCCCAAGCTCGGTATGGGTCTTCAGATAAGCGAACTGGCGCAGCACGGTAAAATAAGAGAAATGCATCTTTATCTTCGAGGTTTTCAAATCGAACAATTCGTTGAGCACCGTTCCCAGCTTGTCCAGCGCCGAGAATACGCGGATGAAGCCGTCCTTGTAAAAATAGACGTACCTCGCATAATCGGACCGCTCAACCGGATCCATGTCTTCGACAGATTCCGTCCGCACCTTTTTGCGGAAAAAGGCGGCGGCAAACAAAGATTGTTCGAGTTCATCCAACGAAGAGATCAAGCCGTGTACCCAAATCTCCAGCTTGCGGAAATCGTGTGAAGGATCCTGATGCTCTTTGATTTCCTTTTGCAGCAGCTTGATCGTTTGCACCATCGCGTCGATCGTTTCAGCTAGCCGACCCTCGTTTTGCCGAGGCGGCTCGCCAAGCAAGCTTCGCAGCATAGGCATACCCCGTTTCACAGAAAGTAGGATTTCCAACGTTGATCCACCAAGGAGACGATGTCCTCTTGCGGGAACAGCTCATCCGGATAACCTGGCTTCATGCGGGCATCGATAACCAGCGGCAGACCGTAGGACAGGTGATGTTGGCGTATTTCGGAAGCAGCGTAAATATCGCTGGCCGGATTAAACCGTGTAAACACTGTCCATAGAAACGCCGTCTGATCGTGGGCCGCTGCCTCGGCGTTATCCACCAGTACCACAAACGGCCAGGCAGTCCCGCGTTCGCGAAGACGGCCAAGCAACCGTTCGGCAAGCTCCGGCTCGTCCTCATAGGATGCACCGGAAACGACAAGACATCCGTCATGAAAAACTTGGATTGAACGGATTTCGGCGATCTCGCCTTCGTCATACGCACGCGGCAGCTCACGTACAGGATCCCCAACGCCGATCAATATCGCCTTGCTGCCATGATTCAGTTTATGGCCGGTATAATCCAGCGTGTCATGCGACGTGTTGTTGAGAATAAACAGATCCGTACGCGGATCGAAACGCTCCAGCACCGTCTTGAGCAGCAGGCGGAAATCCGCCAAATCGATCAGCTTGTCCGTCAGCATGAGGAATTTCGTCAGCGACAGCTGGCCCTCCCCCAGGATGCGGAACGCTGATACGAGGGCTTCGCGGGAGTAACTCTCGCGAACCACGGCCGAGCTCAAGGCATGGAATCCGCTCTCCGCGTACGTCCAAAGGGAGCGAACATTCGGCATCACGATCGGGAACGCTGGCGAAAGCAGCTTTTGCAGGAAATCGCCTAGGTAGTAATCCTCTTGCCGCGGTTTGCCGACGATTGTTGCCGGATAGATCGCGTTCTTCCGATGCCACATATGGTTCACGTGCAGCACCGGGAATTCATGTTGCAAGGAATAATAGCCGAAATGATCACCGAACGGACCTTCAAGTCGGCGTTCGTGCGGCGGTACGAGCCCAGATATTGCGAATTCCGACTCGGCCGGAATCCGGTGGCCGCCCAGCGGATTCTCTGCCATCGGGAGCTTTTCGCCCAGGATGAAAGAAGCGACCAGCAACTCGGACAAATGCTCGGGAACCGGCGAAATAGCCGAGGCTACCATGGCCGGCGGGCCGCCCAGGAATACGGAAACCGGCAAAGGCTCCCCGCGTTTCTCGGCTTCGTGGTAGTGGAACCCTCCGCCTTTCTGGATCTGCCAGTGTACTCCGGTCGTCTGATCGTCGTACAGCTGAATCCGGTACATCCCCAGGTTATTTTCTTTCGGCTGCAGCGGATTTTCCGTATACACGAGCGGCAGCGTGATAAACGGGCCCCCGTCCTTCTGCCAGCTCGTCACTTTCGGCAAATCCTTCAATGGCGTCTCCGTCCGGCAGACTTCGAGGATCGGGGCTTCGTTCTTGGACACGGTTTTCATACCGACCTTCAAAACGTCGCGAATCAGCCCCCGCTCATTCCAAATCGCTTTGGGCGTTGGCGGCAGCAATTTATGTATCGCCTCGACCAGTTGGTTAGCAAGCATCTCGGGCCGAGGGCCAAAAGCCATTTCCACCCGGCGAGGTGTTCCAAACAGGTTGGTTGCCACCGGGAACGGCGTTCCTTTGACATTGGTAAACAGCAAAGCGGGGCCGCCGTCATCAATGACCCGTCGGTGAATTTCGGCCAACTCCAGATAGGGATCGACCGGCACGTCGATGATGGCGAGGTCGTTTTCTTTTTGCAGCGCATCGATCCATTGCCGCAGGTTCTTGTAACTCATCTTGTTGTCCTCCTATAAAAGACGGAATTGTCGTCCGTTCCTCACATAACGTTTGCTTATAGACAAAAGTATACCTTATCCATGCAGCCGCTTGAGCGTCCGTCATTCTACAGATTCATGACAATCGCGTTGTCAAACCGCCTTGCCGGCCGACGGCGCCTGTACCTCGGGTGTTCGGCTCAACTGCCAAGTCCGGACGCTTAAATAGCAAAGGACTCCGAATAAAGCGGCCAATACGATAATGTGCGCGAGCGAAGCGAACAAATAAACATCGTAGTTGTTTAAGGTCAGCACAATGGTGGCCCCGGTGAACACCTGGACGATCACCAGCAGCGATGCGGCGACACCCAGCTTGCGGATTTCCGGCAGACCGGGATGCTTGCGGAAGGCAAAGTGACCTACCGTGGCTATTACGACCAGCAACAAAGCGGCCGCAACCCGGTGCAGAAAGGCGATGCCTTCCCCCCCGGACAGTTCGGGAACGAGTTGCCCGTTGCACAGCGGCCAACCGCTGCAACCGCCGGCTGAGTCCGTATGGCTGACATACGCGCCGATATAGACAACGATATAAGTGTAGCCGGTCGCTATCCAGGTCAGGTTACGGAACGCCTTAGAAACCCGAGCCGAAGGCGCATAGTCAGAAGACTGCGCATTAACTTGTCCACGCTCTTCCTGGCGAACGCCCAGCACCAGCATGATCGAGCTCGCGAAGGCGATCAACGAGAACCCAAAATGCAGCGCCATGACGGCAGACGACGTAGGATAGATCACCGCCATCGCTCCCATAACGGCCTGTACCATAACGAAGATGAGCGCAAGCAGGGAATAGATCTGGAGGTCTTTACGGTTCTTCCGATACAACCAAAAGGCAACAAACGCCGCCAAAGAGACCAATCCGGCCGCCCCGCTGACGGCACGGTGGGAATATTCGATCATCGAAGCAAGTGTATGAGCAGGAACAAATTTACCGTGACAAAGCGGCCAATCGTTGCCGCAGCCCAATCCCGATTCCGTCTTGGTCACGACGCTGCCGCCTAATGTGGCCAGAAACATGACAAAACAGGACGCGTAACTGAGCCATTTCAAATATTTCGTATTCAAACGGTTCACACCTTTTAGTTAATCGATAAATCCTTTTCATTATAACCGATCAACTAACTTCTTTCATAGAAAATGTTGAAAAATAGACACCGCCGCAAGGGAAACCCTGACGGCGGTGTGAGGAATATAATGGATTTTTACAGTGTATCCCGTGTTTCCGGCGTGTCATGCAGCGTATGGTACACGTCCAACGCCTTGTTCAGGAAATTTTCAATTTCCTCGCGGGATTTGCGTAGCTTGTTCACGAACCGAACCAGTTCGCGGCCGTCAGTATAGGCGACGAAACTCGGGATGCCCAGAATGTTCTGCTCCTGGCTGACATCGCCGACCTGATCGACATCCACCTCGATCAACGTTAACCGGCCTGCGTATTTCTCCTCGACATCAGGCATAAACGGATCTATAAATTTGCAATCCCCACACCAGTCCGCTTTGAAGACCGCTACGATCAGGTTGCTGGATTGGATGCTGACTTGAAACTCCGCGGGAGACGTTATTTTTTTCATAAGGCCATCCTTCCTTTCCTTCAGGTACTTCTAGTCAACCAAAAGCGGGAGTGGAAGTCAAATGTTTCGGACATACTAATTACTAATACCGTAGTATGTCTTGTTGGCCGCCAAATATTCGCAGTTCGGGAAGAAGGGAGGGCGGAAGCACAATGGAGGATTCTCGCCAGACCAAGGGGAAAGCCATCAATTTGCGGCGATTGATGTTCCGCCTGCCCGCCGCATTTTCGTCTATGCTCAGAAGCAAAACCGCTTCCCTCTCCGATTCGTCCCGAATGCGGAAAGAGACGGTTTCTCTAGGTTGGAACGAAGCGGCTGCCCGCACGGTGATTAACGATATCGAAGAACAACTACGGCGCAACACGTCGTCTAGGCCTATGCCAGCAGGGGAGGAGTACAGCGCCGAGGATTTACGACTTGCCGAAACCATTGCAGAGGAAACTCGCGTAGCCGGGGCGAGCAATATCAGCCGAACCGCGGCTTATCTTGCCTGCTATCAAGCCTGCCCGGAGCTGCATTGGGCTTTTCTCGCGCACATGGTCTCGCGGAATGCCGGCTGGAACATGACGGACCTGCACAGCAGCCGGATCGCCGATGTGGTCGACGCTGAGGAGAAGCGGCTGACCTATCGGTTTCTAGAGCGCAGCAACGCGTTGATCTTCCAAGATGCCTACCCGCAGCTAAGGTTGTACATGAAGAGCCGGGAGCTTGGCGCTAGTCGGTTCCACCTGCTGCCGTATTTTCACGTATCCGGGTTTATGCGCCCATTCTGGGAACGGTTTTGGATCGACCGCGGCAGTGCCTTGCTCACCGTGGGACTGATCATCAATGAGCAGAATTATATCGAAAAACGCGTCGTACGCCATCCTTACTTCCAGAAACATGTGACGGGTAAAATGAACTTTCGCCTGTTCAGCCTGGCCGGATTAAACCAGGTGGTGTTCCCACTGAGTGAACAGGCGGAAGACGAGGCTGCCGGGGGCGAGGCGCGCCGCCTTGCGGGGCGCACCGTCTCCGACTTCGGCAGCCTGCCGGCCCGCATCGCGTTAGGCAAAAGCCTCTACGCGATGCTTATGGGCTACCGCGCCGTGCGCAGCGGCGCGGAGCGGTTCGCCGCGAGCGTGCCGCATAGCGGCTCGCGGGCGGATTATTGGCCGGAACTGTTCACGGCCAATTTGGAAGAAGCTCTGACCGCCAAGGTGCAGGGGTCAGAGCTTCTGGAACAGGAGACGCTGCCGCCGGGCCAGCGTCTCTACAGCCCCAAGCTGCTGAGCGCTTGGGGCGACACCGCCTATGAGCCAATCTCCCGGGAGGATTGGCTCAAGGATACCCGCGCGCTGGATGGCATCAGCGCGCCGAAGGCGCCGTTCCTGTGCGACATCAGCCGGTCGCACAGGAACGGCATCCTCGAGACCGCATTGGTGCACGATGCGGTGGAAGACCGCTGACCCGCGGGGCGCTTGGGTTGCCTGGGCAGCCTTGGGCGCCTTGGCCGCCTCCTCTGGTCGGCTCTTTTCACCATTATCCCGTATGATCAGGGAGCTGAATTTATAAGGGAATTGGAGTATCCCAGCAGCAACATCTCCTCCCTGGCCTGAGCCAAAGGGATAATGGTGCAGAAGTGACATACAAACTCCCTGACCTGAACCAAAGGGATAATCATGCAAAAAGGCGCCAATCGATAGAATGAAGGCGGGCGGGCCGCCGATCTTGTTTTATCCCACCTGTCGGCCTCCGCGCTGCAACCGCATCAGCGGGGACAGCACTTTGCGAAGCGGTGACGGATAACCAGCCAGCTCGTCCTTCCGGATGACGCGCAACAGGATGAGAAGCACCGGATACAGCGCGACAACCGCCACGCCAACGATGCAGCAGGTCAGGAAGAAAGCGACGCGTGCCGGCATCAGATCCACCATTTGGATCCCCGCTTGATTCAAGCCATATCCCACACCCGACAACGCGACAATCGTCAGTACGAACCCGCCCCAACGGCTGCCCATCAGCGAGAATGGAACGATCTGCTTCATCGCCCGTACATTCAGCAGCGTAATCACGAGGAAGCAGAGACCGGTGGCGATAATGATGCCATATATCCCCCAGAACTGAGCAAGCACATAGCTGGCCGCCAGCTTCACAAGAATCCCGATTGCCACGTGTACCATGGATAAATTGGCTTTACCTACTCCAAGCAGAATCGAGTTGCTGGTCATCATCGTGATTTGAAAAATCGTCGCGAACGTCAGCAGAGCCACAATGCTGCTGCCGTCCCGGGTGCTAAACAGCAGCCCGTTCACGGAATAAGCCGCAGTGCCCAGCGCAAGGATGATCGGCATCCCGCTCAGCACCGCAACCCGCATCGCCAACGTTACCTGGCGCTGCAGATGCTCCTGATCCTTCCGCGCGTAAGCAGCGGAGATAATAGGCACCAGCGATTGGCTTAGCGCAATCGCCAAAATCGGCGGAATACCGGCGATCATCTGCGCACGATTCCCAAGAATACCGAGGATATACGTAGCTTGTCCGGAACCGATTTGTCCGGTTAGCAACGGCTTCAGGATCGAGTTATCGATGAAGTTCACCGCCGGAACCGCGAGTGCGGTGAGCACGATCGGAATCGATAGCTTAAAAATCTCCGCATAGATCCGTTTAAAGGACATCCGTCCGGTGGTCTTTTCCATCTTCTCTTGCCCAGCGGATTGGTCCTTCCGCGACAATTTCATGCTGTACACCAACATGACGACCAGCGCGGCCACCCCGCCGAGCACCGCGCCAAATGTCGCGCCGGCTGCAATTTGCTCGCCCGAGTATCCCCAATGGAACAGCACAAAAGCCAAAATAATGCCGGTAGCCACCCGCACGATTTGCTCAATCACCTGCGAAACCCCGCCCGCGATCATGATATTCCGACCCTGTAAGTAGCCACGAATGATCGCAATCAGCGGGAATAGCAGCAGTGCTGGAGCCAGGGCACGAATCGCAACAACCGATTCCGGAACGCCGGAAGCCTCGGCATAATAAGGCGCAAGAACAAACAGTAACGCGAACATAACGACGCCTGCCACGCCTGCAAATAGCAATGCCGCCTGATAGACGCGACGCGCTTCCTCGGGCCGGTTCAGCGCATGCCGCTCCGACACCATTTTGCTCAGCGTACTCGGAATGCCTGCCGTCGCTAAAGTTAACAGCATGAAATAAGCCGCATTCGCTTGTGAATACGACGCGTTCCCGATATCTCCGAGGATGTGCTCCAACGGCACGCGCTGGAACAGGCCGAGCACCCTCGCGATCAGCGCGGCCCCCGCCAAAATTAACGTACCTTTAACAAACGATTCCTTCTTGGACAAAACCAATTCCTTCTTTCCCGCAATCCTGATGAGTGCTCTGATGAGATATAGGTTAAAATGCAACAATCCAAATGATGAAGATGACGATCATGACCAACTGTAGGATCACCTTAACAACCATGCTGCTAAACAAGCCGACTACCGAGCCGACACCGACTTTAAACGACTTGGACAGCGATTCACCTTTGATCAATTCCCCGATCATCGCACCAAGGAGCGGACCCAGCACCAACCCGAAGGCTGGAATCATAAACGGGCCGATGATAATGCCGATCGTGCTAAGCCACACTGACAGCTTGCTGCCGCCGAATTTCTTGACCCCCCAAGCTCCCACCGCATAATCCGCCACCATCAGAACGACGACGATCAGCGTTTGCAGGATCCAGAAGAACCACCCAAAAGGTTCAAACGAGAAAAACCAACCGTACACGAAAAAGGCAAAATAAACGGCGAGCACCCCGGGTAATACGGGATACACCGCTCCGGCCATACCCACGGCAAATAGGACAATTACCAGAATCCAGCCAAGTACGGTCAATGCCATTTTCTCACTCTCCCGTCAATATATAATCCCGAATTATCCAGGCAATTCCGTCTTCATTATTCGACGTGGTTACGACATCCGCCTTCTCCTTCACGGCTTCCTGCGCGTTGCCCATCGCTACGCCGAGCCCCGCAGCCTCGATCGCGGCCAAGTCATTCAGACTGTCCCCAACCGCCACGACTTCGGACATCTCCAGCCCCAGCAGCCCGCAAACCGTGTCGATTCCACTGGCTTTACTGATTCCCTTCGGATTGATTTCCAGATTGTGCGGGGACGAATTCGTAATTTCAAGGCCGCCCATTTCCTGCAGCTGCCGTAAAATATCTCCTCTCACCTCATCGTCCTCGGTAAAATAACCAAACTTCATCCAATGATTTTGTTCCAATAATTCGGGTTGCCAATTTGTTTCGTTATAGCTGCCCTCGACGGCGTATGCCCAAAACCAGACCATCTTTTCCCGGGAAATGTCGTACATTCGCGAAACCAATGACCGATCAAGCAACACTCTGCGATACAACTCATGCGGCGACTTCCAGACCTCACTTCCGTTCACCGTTATCATCGGCGTACCCAGGCCTAATTGATCACCGTACGGAACCGCCTCCTGGTACCCGCGTCCCGTCGACAAGCAGACATGCACCCCGGCGGCAGCGGCCTTCCGAATCCAGCGTTCCGTCTCGGGCGTAATTCGATGCTCATCATTAAGCAGCGTTCCATCCATATCGAGCGCCAACAGTTTGTATTTCAACAACAGACAGCTCCCCTATCCGCAATAGATTCTAATCTCTAGACAGCATACCGCCATTTTACCATAATCCCGGGTTCCGACAAAGCGCGCAGACCGTTGATTAGCTGTCCGTTAAACCCGAAAAAACCGCCCTGGAAGGCGGCTAGGTTCGGGTTAACTTCGATTTAATTAACGCTGGTTCGTCAGCGATTGGATGTCGATGAATGGCGTGGCGCCGCCCGTCACTTGCGGGAGCTTGCCGTCCCATTTCTCCAGCGCTTTCTCCTGTACCTCGATCTGTTTAAGCTGTACCAGTTCCGGCGTAACCTCCTGCTTCTTCAGCTTAAGCGACTCTGCTTCGGCTTGGGCTTGAGCGATCTTCTGCTGCGCTTCGATCTGGATCCGCTTCAGGTCATTGCTGGCCTTCAAGGCTTGTTGCTGAGCAACCTGCTTCGCTTCGATCGATTGGTTAAACGCGTCGGAAAATTTAAAATTGACGATATTAATTTCGTTAACGATTAAATCGTATTTCGCCAGCCGAGCGGTCAAATGCTCGCTAATCTCCCCCGCTACGACGTCGCGCTTGGCGATCAGATCTTCGGCCTGATAGCGTGCCGTTACTTCTTTGACGATCTCTTGCACAGCCGGATTAATGATGACCATATCGAAATTCCCGCCGATATTGTTCATCAGATTGTAGGCCGAATCCTTGTTGACCGAGTAGTTGACGGCGACATGCGTGGAAACCGGCTGTAAATCCTTGGAGGAAGCGGTAGTGTCCGTTTCCGTCTTGGTGACCTGCGTGTTCACCTGAATGACGGTTTGAATAAACGGAACTTTGAAATGCATTCCCGGAGATAAAACATTATCATTCAACTTCCCGAACGTTTTGTATAAACCGACATGGCCGTATTCCACTTGCGCGTAGCTGTTAGAACCAACGATGAGCACGACGATGACGATGATGGCCGTTGAAATCCATTTCCCCACGGGCGTGTTCTTCTTTGGATGTTGCTGCTGCTGTGTACCTGCCTCCATATGAATCCCTCTCCTTAAGTTGTGATCTGGCCGGACCATTTGCCGGCTAACTATATCAAGTAATACGGGGAAGAAGGAACTTGGTAGCAACAACTTGACAAGAATGCGTCACTTTCGGTCTAAAAATAGCGTTTGTTTTCGCTTGATTCGGGGCCTTAAACCGCTGCAGCGTTCGGTCGATTTCGCTTGCCAAATCGGGCGATCAGGCCATGCTTCGGAGAACAAACAAGCGCCAGCAGGAACAGGATGCCGGCTACCGTCACCATCGAACCGGCGATGGAGGCGTCCAGCCATTTAGCCGCGTAGTAACCGCCCGCTGCGCTAAGCACCCCGATCAACACGCTGTACCCCAGCATGGCGCTCAGCCGATCGGTCAGCAAGTAAGCTGCCGATGCCGGAATGATCAACATGCCGACAACCAGGATGGCGCCAACGCTCTCAAAGGAAGCGACCGTTGACAGCGAAACCAGCCCCATCAGTAAATAATGGAATAAGGCAACCGGAATCCCAACCGCAGCCGCCAGCGCAGGATCGAAGGCGCACAATTTAAACTGCTTGTAGAACAACAGGATTGCCACCAGCACGAGGAGCAGCGTTCCGCCCAGCATCCAGACGGCGACCGGCCCCATGTCGTAGCCGTTCCAAATCCAGGTGTCCCACTGCACGTAGGCAATTTCACCAAACAGCACGCAATCCAGATCCAGATCAATGTGAGAGGCGTTCCGGCTGATTAGAATCACGCCAACGGCGAACAATGCCGTAAATACGATGCCGATCGAGGCATCTGATTGCAGGCCGCTTTGCTGTAAAGCCTGAATCAAGAAAACCGTGATCAATCCCAGCGCGGCCGCTCCGATGAGCATTAACATGGAGTCTCGAGAGCCGCTCACTAGAAATGCGATGGCAATCCCCGGCAAGACCGAGTGGCTGATTGCATCCCCGACCATGGCCATTTTCCGCAAAACCAGAAAGCAGCCCAAAACTCCACATGTTGCGGCCACCAGTGTACCGGTCAAAATAATCCAAAAATCAGCCATTATTCCGTCCCCCTTTCAACCGCATTCCCGGCTTGTCGGATCATCGCCAGCTCCGCGGGATGCTGTATCTCGCTGCGGCCGCGCCAGCGGCGCACCCATTTCGCTAGCAGCCCCCGATTTGGTGCAAACACCGCGGAGAGGACAAACAACGCGGTTGCCGCTAATACCGTGACCGGACCGGTCGGCAGATTCGATAAGGTCGAACTGATCAATGTTCCGGTGACCCCCGACAACGCCCCGAATACACCGGCCAACACGACCATGATACCCAAAGCGTCGGTCCAGAACCGGGCGGCGACCGCCGGTGTAATCAGCAAGGCAGCCACCAGTACGACTCCTACTGCTTGAATCCCCACGACGACCGCTACTACGGTCATAAGCAAGAGCAATTGCTCCAGAAAGGCTACCTTAAGTCCCATTCCCCTCGCAAAGCCGGGATCGAAGCTTACTAGCTTAAATTCTTTGAAGAGCAAAATGCAGACTACGATCAACAGAACGGATACGGCGCCCATCAGATAGACGTCCGCGAGCATCATAGAGGCCGCCTGACCAAACAGGTATTTATCGAGGCCGCTTTGGTTCCCGTTGCCGCTGTGTTGGATCTTCGTCAGCATCACGATCCCGATCCCAAAGAACACCGAAAGCACAATACCAAGCGCCGCGTCTTGCTTGATCCGCGTATAGCGAGTGATTGCGGAGATCCCAAACGTCGCCGCCATTCCGGCTAGGATCGCGCCGAGCATAAACAGGCCCACGGACTTGACCCCGGTTAACATAAACGCGATGCAGATCCCAGGCAACGCAGCGTGCGCCAGCGCATCTCCAAGCAAGCTTTGCTTGCGAAGATAGGTGAAGGATCCGATAACGCCGCTTCCTAAGCCCAGCAGCAAAGACCCCATCAAAATCCACTGCAAGTTCGGATCGGTAATCCATTGCCATAATGTCGTTAACATCGTTTGTCACACCTTCCCAGCAGGAGCAGCACCGAAATCCGCCAGCATGGCGATTCTTCCGCCATACGTCTGATGCAAATGATCCGGCGTAAACGTCTCCTCGGTGGGTCCTGCGGCAATCAATTCACCGTTCAGCAGCAGCACATGATCGAAATACTCCTTAACCGTGGATAAATCGTGATGCACGACCAGAACCGTTTTCCCCTGCTCCTTCAATTCGTGCAATAGGGCGATGATCGCTTTTTCCGTGGTGGCGTCCACGCCGGCAAAGGGTTCATCCATAAAATAGACTTGCGCATTTTGCGCCAGCGCCCGGGCCAGAAACACCCGTTGCTGCTGACCGCCAGACAGTTGACTGATCTGACGACCGGCATACTCCGCCATTCCTACCTTGGCCAGACATTCCATGGCGATCTGCCGCTCTTTCGCCCCCGGGCGGCGGAACCAACCAAGCTGGCCATAACGCCCCATCATCACCACATCCAACGCATGGGTTGGGAAATCCCAATCGACCGATTCACGCTGGGGCACATATCCGATCAACTTGCGTTGTTCCCGGTAGGAGCGGCCATAGATGCGTACTTCTCCGTCCAGAGTCGGAAGCAGCCCTAGCACCGCTTTTAACAGTGTGGATTTGCCCGCCCCGTTCGGACCGAGAATTCCTATTAATTGCCCCTCCGGGATTTGAAAAGATACCGAACGCAACACCGGCTTTTTCTGATAAGCAACCGTTAATCGGTTCACTTCAAGCGGATAACTCTTCATCCTTGATCTCCCCTTCTGGACTTATTTCAACGCTTCAACGATCGTGTTCACATTATGTTGGACCATATGAATGTACGTGTCCGCCTCGGAGCCGGCTTCTCCCAACGAGTCCGAATACAGCTCGCCGCCAATTTCCACGGTATGCCCCAGCTCAGCGGCTCCGGCGATGACCGCCTCCATCGATTTGGTGGGGATACTCGATTCCACGAACACGGCCTTGATCTTGTTCTCAACCAAGAAATCCCGAAGCTTTGCGACGTCCTTTGAACCGTATTCGGCCGCCGTACTGATCCCTTGCAGGCCCATGACCTGGATCCCGTAGGCATCTCCAAAGTAACCAAACGCATCATGTGCCGTTACCAATACCCGGTCCTGCTCGGGGATTTCGGCAATCCGTTGCTTCACCTCCGCATCCAGCTTCTCCAATTCGGCGATATACGCTTCGGCGTTCTTCCGATAGACGTCCGCTTGGTCCGGATCGTAGGCTGACAACGTGTCTCGGATCGTTTCCGTCGCCTTGATCCAGTGCCGGACGTTAAACCAGATATGCGGATCGTATTGCGATCCGCCGGCATCCGCGCCAGAGCGCAGTTCGCCCGGATCAATGTCCTTCGAGACCGCCACGGTCCGCTTCCGCTGCTCCAATTTCTCGAAAACTTCCGTCATTTTCCCTTCTAAGTGCAGCCCCCCGTAAAACACGACCTCTGCGTTGTCCAGCTTCTCGATATCCCCTTGCGATGCCTTATATAAATGCGGGTCTACCCCCGGTCCCATCAGTCCGGTCACCTCGACCTGCTCACCGCCGACTTCCCGTACGACATCCGTAATCATCCCGATCGTGGCCACTACCTGTACCGGCGTTTCGTCCGCCGAGTCACGGATATGGTCTGCCTGGCCCTCCGCTTTAGAACAAGCCGCCAATACGATCAAAGCCAATACGCCTAACGTCATCTTTGCCCTTTCAAACGGGCTTTTCTTCATCTTCAACTCATCCATTTCGTTTCTCCTCTCCCTTAATCGCTCAATGTTGTACGAGTAAACACTTGTTTGCCCAGGCTTTATTTTTTAGTGTTATATAAAAATGTTTCCCTTGTGCAAATTTTAAGCAAAGGATTACCAAAAAGCAAGCGAAATTTCCTTGGGACCCCAAAAATTTACTTGCAAAAATAGCCCCGCTCAGCGAGCAGGGCCTCTTCTGGAGTCGATTATTTTAGGGGATGACCGGCCAGACCGTATTCGCGGTCATACGCATCGAAGATTTTGCGGGCAACCGGGGCGGCACTGTGGGCTCCAAATCCACCTTCGGGGATGACGACCGCCACCGCCAACTTTGGTTTTTCACGCGGCGCAAACGCAATAAACACACCATTTTCCATCAGTTCATCTTTATAAGCTTGCTCCGAAGTTCCCGTCTTCCGGGCAAAATCGTATGGAAACCCGTCAAACGCGCTGACGTCTGTCCGCATGCCTCCGATGACTTCGTCCCAGTAGGCCTCGTTCATTTTGATTTCGTTCAGCACCCGGGGCTTGAGTTCCAGCACCGTATTTCCCGAGTCATCGGTCATTTTTTGCACGAGCCTAGGTTGCATGCGTTTCCCCCGATTCGCCAGGGCGGCAGCATATTGCGCCAACTGCATCGCTGTATATTTGCCTTGTTGTCCGAAAGAGGCATAAGCCAACCGGGATAACGCCGTTTCCGATTCGTCCTTATACTCCAATGTCCCCAAATACTCTCCCGGTAAATCGATTCCCGTAGAGATGCCTAACCCAAACTGCTTCATATAGTCGTCCCAAATATCGATGCCTTTCGCGCGGTATTTGTTATAGAGCTTTTCCCCGACCATATCGACCATAAACGCATTAGACGAGTAGCGAATGGCCAGCCCGGGATCGATGGAACCGTAGATATGGTTCGAGGAATTTCGCACCCTCGCTTGATCGTTTCGGCCGAAATAAGCAGCCCCTCGATCGGTATACTTCGTTTGGGTCGTAAACAGCTTTTCGTTCAGCCCGATCAGAACGGACAGCGGTTTAATGGTGGAGCCGAGATACACGGTCGACTCGAATCCATGACCCGAGTATCCTGCGCTGTATGGCGTGACCGTCCCGTTTTTGTAATACTCCCGGATCTTCTCAAATTCCCGGGTGTCCATGCTGCCGGTTTGCCATAAGTTCGTATCGTAATCCGGCATGCTGGCCATGGCGATGATGTTGCCCGTATCGACCTCCATGGCCACCGCGTAACCCGTTTGGGCGAAAGGATGCACTTTCCCGGATACAGGATTGTTGCGGACCCACTCGATTTGGTCCAGAATCGCTTGCTCCGCCGCCAACTGCACCTTTTTGTTCAGCGTGGTATGCAGGTCGTAGCCCTTAACCGGGGGAATGATGTCAGCTACGCCATTCGCCATATTACGCGGATCGATCGGAACCCGCTTGTATCCGTTCTTGCCGCGCAGCTCCCGTTGATAATACATCTCCAGCCCATCGAAGCCAACAAATTCGTCTTCCGTGTACTGCAATGCCGGATCCGAATCCCGACTCTCCCGGATCGGTTTATACCATTCCAAATCATACGTGGACCGGTACTTTTTAAGATAACCGACTGTTTGTACCGCTACCAAGTCGGGATCGTAATGGCGCACCGAATCTTCGATAATGTCTAAACCCGGAAACTTGGTTTTTTGAGCCAAAAAATAAGCGACTTCTTTCTCGGTCAACTCGCTTTTGATCCTGCGGGGAACAAATCCGCCGCCATAGCGGAACTGCAGATCCATCGCCCCGAGAATGGCCTCCTCCGTCATTTCATTCGCGGGATCGCCATATGTATCGAAGGCTTTCTTTAGCTCTCGGGCCAAGGCCCTGGCTTCTGCCAAATTGGCTTGCCCCGCTTCGGATACCGGGTCGTAGTTGCTCTTCTGGAGCGTCAAATACAAGGACTGCACCGGCGTGGAATAAGCCAGCATTTCTCCCCCCGCCGCTAGGATGGAACCTCGGACTGGAGGCATCGGCACCTCCCGAACCCTCATTCTCGTTTCTTCCTTGGAGAGCGTTGGCCCCTCCACAAACTGCATGATCGCAAGCCGTACGATGATGATCGTAAATATGGCGAACGCGCTGAAGAAAAAAAGGTTCAACCGAATATGGAAATGACGTCGCATAAAAGCCTGCTGTTCTTGAGGATCCTCCGAAACGTATCTGTTCATCGTAGTTCCTTCCCGCCTCTCTCCATTGGAACATCTGGGAACCGGATTTTCAGCCGCCGGGAATAAAAAAACGACCTTCTCAACATGATGTGAAAAGGTCGCTGCTGTTCAAAAGATTCAGTTAGGGATTGGTTTGCCCGGTTTGATTCCCGTTTTGACCAGTTTGATTATTGTTAGATTGCTGTTGCTGCTCATTTTTGGCTTTCTTCGGCACGCCGTCCAGGCCGTATTCTTGGTCGTACGCATCGAAAATTTTGCGAGCGACGGGCGCGGCACTGTAGGCACCGAAGCCGCCTTCAGGAATAACGACCGCGACCGCCAGTTTCGGGTTCTCCCTCGGCGCGAAAGCGATAAATACGCCGTTATCACGATTGGCGCCGTCAGCCCATTGCTCCGAGGTCCCTGTTTTCCGTGCGAAATCGTAAGGAAAACCCGAGAACGCAAAGGAAACTTCGGTCTCCATTCCGCCGATAACCTCTTTCCAATAAGCGTCGTTAAACTTGACTTCATTAAGGATCACCGGGTTGAATTCCTTGACAATATTGCCCTCGGTATCGGTGATTTTGCTGACGAGATGTGGTTCCATCCGTTTCCCTCTTGTTGCCAACGTCGTCGTATATTGAGCGAGCTGCATCGCGGTGTATTTACCTTGCTGTCCGAAGGAAGCATAGGCGAGTCGGGATAATGCGGTCTCCGATTCATTTGTATACTCTAGCTTGCCTAAATATTCATTCGGCAGATCCACACCGGTCGAAATACCCAGACCAAACTGCTTCATGTAATTATCCCAGATCTCGATCCCTTTGGAACCGTATCTGTTGTACAGCTTTTCGCCAACCATATCAACCATAAACGTATTCGAGGAATGACGGATTGCGCTAGCTGGATCAATCGAGCCGTACGCATGCCGCTGCGAGTTGCGAACGCTGGCGGAATCGTTTCTCCCGAAATAAGCAATCCCGGAGTCATGGTAGTAGGTGCTGGTCGTAAACAAACCTTCGTTCAGTCCGATCAACACCGATAATGGCTTAATGGTGGAACCCAGCAAAATGACGGATTCCATGTTATGCCCCGAACGTCCGGAGCTGATTGGCGTGATCGTACCGTTCTGGTAGTTTGAGGAGATACTCGTCCAGTTGTCTGCGGATACCCCGCCCGATTGCCATACGTTGGTATCGTAGTCCGGCATGCTGGCCATGGCTACGACGTTGCCGGTCTCCACTTCCATCGCGACGGCATACCCGGTTTTTGCGTTAGGATGAACCTTGCCGGATACCGGGTGGCTATGCACCCAATCGATTTGGTCGAGAATTGCCTGTTCGGCGATCATCTGGATGTTCTTGTTGATCGTCGTGTGCAAATCATGGCCTTTTTCCGGCGGCGTAATCTCCGCGATACCTGTGGCCATGTTCCGCGGATCGATCGGCACGCTCTTGTAGCCGTTCTTCCCGCGAAGCTCGTCTTGGTAAAATAATTCCAGACCGTCGTAACCGACGTCTTCGGTTTCCGTATATTGCATGGCAGGATCATCGTTTTTCGATTCCCGAATCTGCTTGTACTTGTCGAGCGATGTGGAAGCGCCCTTATATTTCTTGATATATCCGATCGTTTGAACGGCAACGGTATCGGGATCGTAATGGCGGATGCTTTCCTCCACGATGTCGATCCCCGGAAAGTCGCTTTTCCGTTCCAGAAAATAGGCTACTTCCGCAGCGGTCAGGTCGATCTTGATGCGGCGCGGCGTAAACCCGTTGTTTTGCCGGTAATCGAGATCCATCGCTTTGATGATTTCCTCTTCCGTCATTTTCGTGTCCGGCGTACCGAATTTATCAAAAACCTCCTTCAGCTTTTTGGCCAATGCCAAAGCTTCCGGACGATTGGTTTTCCCTTTGTCAGTTGCGTTGCTATAATCCTTCTGGAGGGTGATATACAGCGATTGGACCGGCGTGGAGTAGGCTAATTTCTCCCCCGCTGCCGCGTAGATCGTTCCACGCGTTGGCGACAACGGCACGTCTTTGACCCGCAAATTGCTCTCCTGCTGGGACAATGTCGGCCCTTCCACGAACTGTAATATAGCGAGACGCACAATGATAACGGTGAATATGGCAAAAGCACTAAAGAAAAACATGTTTAACCGTATATTAAAATGGCGCTGCATTGCAATTTCCTGCTCTTGCGGATCTTTAACATAAGCGCTTTTCAAGGTGTTTCCCTACTTTCTTCCCCTTAAATCAATTATCGTTTGTGACAACCTACTCTATAGTACCATAACGAAATAAGGCGCGGTGAAGTTACACCCCGTTTCCAGTAATTTTCGTCGGTAGGGCCAAATCCGCGAGTCCCTACTGCCACTTTAAATGATCTTATCAGGGACGTGGGTTTCGTTGAAAGCCGGCGGATTAAACCAATCGCCGCTTTTGGCCCAGGTAGAATCGAGCGGGACCCAAGCATTTTTCTCAGGTAAAAACACCTCGTTCCAGGCATGCGGCCCGTATCCGCCTTGTCCATCGTAACCCAGACCGGTCACGACCTTGACCTGAAGCCCTTGGGATCTGGCCATTACGGCGTAAAGCCGGGAGTAATCGATGCAAACCCCACGTTTGGTATCAAACGTCATTTGCGGCGTTTGCTCGTGCCAGATTCCTTTTTCCTCATAGTCTTTCACTTTATCGTAATCATATGACACCCGCGTCCCAACCCAGTCGTACAACCGGCGCGCCTTCTCCTCGTCCGTATCGGCCCCTTTGGCAATTTCCGCCGCTGCTAGCTCGATGGAATCCGGGATGTTGGCATCAATGACTTCATATTTCTGCTGCAAGATGCTGCCAAGCTCCGCTTCTACGCTTCGGGTAAATACCGGCAGCTTCTCCTTAATCAAATTGCCGGTAAGCGGCTCGATCACCGTCTTCGCCCCTTGCTGGTAAACCGGCGAGGCTTCAACGTAACGGCTGAACCCGCTGTTCGGGTTCACCGTCACGGCGATGAATAACAAGGCAATCAGCAGCAAACAGCGTGCCGCTCCAATGACGGCCCCGATCCCCGCGCCTGTCAAACGGCTAAGCAAGGAAGCCGGACGATCCCCACCGGAGAATAGCCAACCGAACAGGCCGCTCCCCCCGCGGAAGAACAGCATCGCAAACCCTGCCAAGGTGCGTATCAGCCAATACAGCAGGAGGAATACGACGGCAAACCGCATCAGTGGAAAATCACGTACCGCCATGATCAGCGTATACAGAACCTGCTCCCATCGCGCCAGTTCCCGTTCCGGAAGCGGCAAGGTCGACAGCCAAACCTGTACCTTCGGCGACACCCACATCGTAAGTGGGACGGCCACTGCGATTCCGACCAGCGACAATACGCCGCCACTAAGCAGCGCGAACAGACGGCCGGCGGAGCGGGAAGCTCCGCGAACCAATCCCTGTAACACCGAACCCAGCAACACGACCAACAGCAGCACCGTGATCCAGTTATATTCGCTTAAGGGTTGCAGCAATGTCGTCATGTCCAGCTTCATGAGCTCCTCCGTTCATTCTGGTTGTTTGTTTGTCTTCTTTATTGGGAATTACGTTTGGCTTCCTGGATAAATGCCTCCAGCGTGTCGTTCATCGACCATTCTCCAAGAGAGACCCCACGGAACGATACCTTTACCTTATCGCTGCCCGCTTGTCCGATAACCTCCAGGTTCGGGGTCGTAATTGTAAACGTGCCGTCCGAATTTTGCGTCAATTCGGCTTCTTTCGCTTCATTTTTCATCATGTTCAACGCTTCGGTTTTGCTGATGTCGAGAGCTTGCTCTTTGACCGTCGTTACCGCATCGCCGATGTCTTTCATCGTGATACCGCTGTAAATGATGATAAAAGCGGCGATGACCAGGACCAGCGCCCATTTCACAACCGTTCTTACGAAGTTCAACACGAGGAAAAGGATGACCAGGGCAACGACGATCACCAGCCAGTTTTCCTGTAGAAATTCGGTCCATACCTGTACATCAAACATGATGAAACCTCCACCTTTGATTTCCTTAATTTTAATTCAATCCCATTATACATGATGGCCCAAGGCCATGTCAGCTTAACCCCGGACCGGCCACTGCTTCGTGATGGAAAGCCGGACGGCTTTACAGCACCGAGAAGGTTGGATGAAGTTAGGATCGAGTAGCGGAGCGTAGCTGGAGGCTACGTGAGCAACGGAGAGCCTAGGTGAATTCAAGATTCGACGCCGAATGACTACTAGGCCACTGCTTCGTGATGGAGAGCCGTGGGTAATAAGTTCGTCCCGGCGGGCGTACAAGTATATCAATGAGTCATTTTACGAAAAGGAGGGGCGACGCGTGAAAATCGCCTTCTGGCTGTACTTCTTTATGTTTCTGGCTTTCTTCGATCTGCACGCCCAGTACCCGATCCTGACCCCCTTTGCCTTATCGCTCGGAGCCGCGCCGACGTTTATCGGCTGGATGATGGGCATCTATGCGCTGACCCATCTACCGGGCAATCTGCTTGCGGGGCAAGGCGTCGACCGTCACGGCAGCAAAGGGTACATGATCTTCAGCCTGCTGACCGCCGGAGTGATCCTGCTGCTGCAGGCTCATGTCACCGAGCCCTGGCAGCTACTCGCGCTGCGGTCAATCAGCGGGTTTGTGTTAGCCTTTTTGTCTCCGGCCTGCCTGGCGATGCTCGCCTCGCTGTCCAAGAGTCCTGTACAGCAAGGCAAGCTGATGGCTGGACATGGCGTCATGCATACCGTTGCCTCGGTCGTGTCGCCGGCCGCCGGCGCCTTTCTGGTCGCCCAATCCGGTTTCACCATCACCTTCCAGATGCTCGGCTGGCTGCTCATCTCGACGGGGATCATCGCTATTTTCACAATCAAGGAGCCTCCGCGGATGCTCGCGGCAGATCCGGCAAAACCAGGCTCCGCCAAGGCACAGGTACCGGTCAGAATCAACGTTATCCCCCTGCGTTATTATCTGCTGCCGCTCGCCGTGGCCTGCTCCCAGGGTATTTTGTTTTTTGAGCTGCCGCTGCAGGCCGGCGGAACCGAGGGTATCATGCATACGGGCTTATATTTTTCCATTATCAGCTTAGGGGCGCTCGTGACGCTGTCGATGTTATTTTTGAGCCATTATTCCCCCTATTTAAGAGCAAGCCTCGGCATTCTGGGCATCGCCTTATGTTTCTTCGCCATGGCTGCCTTTGATTTCATCCCGCTCCCCGTTACGCTATTTGCCTTGGGGATGGCCAAAGGGGTGGTGTTCCCCGCTATCGCTTCGCTATTTATCGATTTGAGCGGAGGGAAACGGCTCGGCACCGTATTTTCGCTGCAATCGATCGCGATGTCGCTTGGTTCATTTATCGGGCCGATCAGCGCAGGAGCGATCCACGGTTCGTATTCACCTTACTTTCTGGCCTTCTTCGTGCTGATGTTGGCCATTATTATCGTACCGCCAAAAAAACACGCCGGAGCCCTATCTCCTCCAGTTGGTGCCGGTACCGGACATCCCTGAATCAAGGAATTCGGTATCCGGGACAAGCGCACAGGATATTTCACCCCGCCTTAGGCTGCCGCACAGGGCGCAGGCAATCTTCCTTCATAAGATAATCGTGTAGTAACCGATCCTGTTGAAAGCGGGGTGAACATAGATGGGTGGCGTTGACAATTGCGGACCGGGCCCGGTGGGTCCTGGATACGGTTTCTGGACATCGACGGGGACGATCCTCGTGTTGTACATTTTGCTGGTAATCATCCTTCGTGCTCCTCTTCTCTAGTTCTTTGCAATCAATATAGTCCCTGCACTTCGGTCTGCCCCTTCGGCAGGCCGTTTTGCGTCATTATCCATCCTATTCCAAAAAAGATGAACCCTCCCCTACTTTGTTAACGTACTAAAGATATATCCAATTTAAGGGAGGGTTTTTAGTTTGAAGAAAAGACGAAATGCGTTTCTTGCCATGATCCTTGCTTTTACGCTGCTGATGCCAGCTAGTGTTATGGCGGCCGAAGCGCCGCCAACTGACAAAACGCCGCAAGGATTGGAGCAAATCGCCGCCGCGAAAGCCGCGCTGCTCACCGGCACCTACGGAACTACCAGCGTCCAGTATGCTTTGGTGGACAACGGTAAACTTATCGCCTCCGGAGAATCGGGCAAAAACGATGCCGCCGGGAAGATCCCACTGACTTCTGAAACGATGTATGGTATTGGTTCAACCAGTAAAATGTTTACGACTGCCGCTGTCATGAAACTGGTTGACGAAGGTAAAATCAACCTGGATTCGCCGTTGGTGAATTACATAGCGGAGTTTAAGATGAAAGATGAACGGTATAAGCTAATCACGCCACGCATGCTGCTTAACCATTCCTCCGGATTCGAGGGGTCCAGCCTCGCCAATGCTTTTTTGTTTGATGATAACGACTCTTACGCTCATGATACGCTGCTTGATCAATTGGCCGGGCAATCCCTGAAAGCGGACCCGGGTGCCTATTCGGTTTACAGCAACGACGGTTTTACGCTGGCAGAAATTTTGGTAGAACGTGTCAGCGGCAAAGATTTTACCGATTATATCCATCAAGAATTCACCGTGCCCCTTGGCATGAAGCATACGCTGACCTCACAGGATGACTTGGAAGCTAGCAAGCTCGCCGCACTGTACACGCCTGGAGTTCCGGAACAATTGCCGAACGAAACGGTGAACGTGATTGGAACGGGCGGCATTTACTCGACCGCCGAAGACTTAGTGAAATTCGCCAGCCTGTTCACGGGTGAAGCGGGGATCCTGTCCGAGAAGGCCGTTAATGCCATGGCACAGCCGGAATACAAAAGAGGCGTATGGCCTCAAGACGCCGATAACAGCTTCGACTTCGGACTGGGTTGGGATACCATGCGGTTGTTCCCCTTCAGCGAATACGGCATTAAGGCCTTAGCGAAGGGCGGAGATACTCTGATGTACCATGCGGAGCTCGTCGTTTTGCCGGAACAGAAAATGGCGGCCGCCGTTCTCTCCTCCGGTGGCTCCAGCTCGCTGAATCAACTGCTTGCGAACGAACTGTTGCTCCAGGCCTTAAAGGATAAAGGAACGATTAAGGAACCAAAACCGGCCAAGTCTTTCGGTACACCGGAAAAAGCGGATATGCCAGAAGAATTGATGAAGTACAGCGGTTTCTATGGGGCGACAAACCAATTGTTCCGAATTGATGTTGCTAATGGTGAAATCAACATATCGTCTCCGTTTGCGCCAGGCGAATCCTTGGGTCTTCCCAAGCTGATGTACACGAAGGACGGCACTTTTGTCAGCGAGGACGGCTCGCTGAAGGTCAGCTTCGTGAAGGAGAAGAACGGACGCACTTATTTATGGGAAAGACAATACGCCACCGTCCCTGAATTGGGTCAACTGGCCTTAAATCTTTATTCTGCGGAGAAGCTTGAAGAGAACGCGATATCGCCGGAAGTTGAAGCCGCTTGGAAGCATCGCGAAGGGAAATCTTATTTCCTGGTATCGGAAAAGTATAGCTCCATGGCTTACTTCATGACGCTGCCAACTTACCAAATCACACGCACAGACAGCTTGCCCGGCTACGTGATGGACAAACAAATCACGGGTCCCGATTCCTTGATGGGCAAACATGCGGTTCCATCTACGGGAAGCCGCGACTCTGCGGAATTCCGTTTCATTACCCAAGCCGGAAGCGAGTACCTGGAAGCCGGCGGGTCTCGGTATTTGAGCGGGGATCAGATCAAGGAACTGTACCCTGGCAAGAAGTCCTCGGTAACCTTGCGTCCGACGGAACAAGCTCGGTGGTTCTCCATTCCGGCCAAAGCGGCCGGTAAAACGATCACCGTCGACCTGCCCGTTAAAACGTCCTTTGCGGTTTACGACGCCTCCGGGGCTTGCGTGAACTTCTCAGTGGTCAGCGGAAACAACCAAGTGAAACTACCTGAGAATGGAACCCTTGTATTTATTGGAGATCCGGGAACGCGTTTCGATATTGAATTGAAATAACTTGATTCCAGCCCTTTTCCTTATCATTCTATCCTGTTTTGCATGAGATCCCCTGCCGGGTATAAACTAGAAGCGTAACCACAGCTTGGTTGATTACGCTTAAAGCCCGGGGGGGATTTTTTTGTCGCTCAGCATCATCGTAGAAGGCAAGAACGACCGCAGCAAGCTGCGGCGCCTGCTGAACGAGGCCGTCCAGATCTATTGTACGTTTGGCACGTTAAATAACGAGAAGTTGGAAAGTTTGCGCAAAAAGGTCAATGATGACGAGTTGTTTCTGTTCCTGGATAACGATCCATCCGGGAAACGTATCCGAGGCTTGCTGCGCGATGCTTTTCCCGACGCGGTACAAATCTATACAAGACGGGGGTATGCCGGTGTGGAAGGAACTCCCGACGAATACCTGATCGCTCAATTAGAAAAAGCCGGGCTGGAGGAATTTATAAACTATCCTCCAACACCGGCTCCTTATGACAGCTTTTGATCGCGCTTCTCGGCGCTGAAAAGCCTTATTGCTTTTGATCACGTAGTCGCTCCGCTACTCCTTAACTAGATCCACGACTCCTGCGGCGATTTCGTCCGGCGTCGCCTCCGGCCGGTAAATTTCACGCAACCGGCCTTCGCGGTCCACGAGGCCAATTAGGTCCATATGCACGAAATTCCCATCCTCGTCCTGATTAATCAGAATTTTGAACGATTCCATCGCTAGATCGATCGTCTTCTGTTGATCCCCGCGAAGGAAATACCAACCGGAATAATCCGCCTTGAATTTGTCCCCAAACGCCTTGACGTTCTCAAGCGTGTCTCGCTCCGGATCGAACGTAATGGAAACAATAGAAGCATCTTTGCCGAACAGCCCTTTATCCTTCAAAATATCCTGAACCTGACTCAACCGGAAGGTTGTGATTGGGCAAACGTCAGGGCAATTGGCGAAGAAGAAATAAAACAGCCGGACTTTGCCGTTCGTGTCCTGCAGGGTCACTGTCTTGCCGTCTACGTTCTCCATACTGAAATCGGCGACGGGACGAATGACCGGCAGCTTGGGTTTCGCATAAGTATCCCATAACAGATAACCGGCTAGAATCACGCAAATCGCAAGAAGAATCCATGTCCATTTGTATTTCTTCAAAACCGCCATGCCCATCCCCCATTACAGCCTTACCGTATCCAATATCATCACGATCAAGGCAATCGTTAAATAATTGACCGAAAATAGAAAGACTCGTTTCGCCCAAACGTCGTTATCTTTCGCCCGGAACCCCTGGAGTGCCATGAGCAGCCAGGCAACCGACAGAAGGCTTCCAATCACCAGGAACCAGACCCCTGTATAACCGTAGGCGTACATCAAAATCGGAATTGGAATAAGCAATACGAGATACGGAATCATCTGCAGCTTCGTCCGCGGAATGCCCTTGACGACAGGCAGCAGCGGGAAGCCCGCAGCCCGGTATTCCTCGGTGCGGCGGATGCCCAACGCCCAGAAATGGGGCGGTTGCCATAGGAAAAGCAAGGCGAACAGCATCCAGGCGCCCAGATCGATGCGGCCCGAAGCGGCGACATAACCAATAACAGGCGGCATAGCACCGGAAATGGCGCCGATCGAGGTACTCCAGGTAGAGCTGCGTTTAAGCCACAACGTGTAGACGACCACGTAAACCAACATACCTACCACGCCAAACAATCCTGCTAGCGGACCACAAAAGGCAAATAATACGGTTAGGCCCAAAACGCCTAAGGTCACCGCATACCACAGCACCGTCTTTGGAGACAATTTCCCTGTGGGAAGGGCACGGTTCTTCGTCCGGGCCATTTTTGTGTCCATCTCCCGGTCGAAATAGTTGTTAAAAACACAGGACGACGCCATCACCAGCGCCGTTCCCAGCAGCATGACAACTAATTGAATATAATCAAGCTCCCAGCGGGAAGCAACCCAAAACCCGGCAAAAGCGGCAATCAGGTTGGAGCGTAAAATGCCCGGTTTCGTCAAGGCGATGAAATCTTTCCAAGTCGCCGTCTCTCCCGGAGGAGTAGGTCTCACGGACAACGCAGCGGATTCCGCAGAAGCCTGAACACTTAATGGTTTGTCCACGCGCGATTCAATCCTCCTACATTTAGATTAGGGTGAGTTTAGGTATTACCTATATCGAACATTCATAAAATTTTCAACAAAATAACCCTCTCGCTATAAACTTTATCATATCAAAACGCAGAAGTGTTTGACAATCGTTGGAATATCGCGCGATAACTATGACAATTTAGTGACACGAAAGCCGTCGGACCTGTCCGACGGCTTTCATTCGTAATGGGTTTATTTGTCCAAACAAAGCTTGATCAGATCATCTACATGCGCGGTAGCCAAGCATTCCACGGTATCCGCCGCGCCGTAATAGATTTTGACTTCTCCATCCGGTTCAAGGACCATCCCGCCGGGGAAAATCACGTCGTTCCGAAATCCGCCATCCGTTTCGTACGGGGCCTCCGGCGCCATCAAAGGTTGTCTGCTCATCCCGACGATCTTGCGAGGATCGGCCAAATCAAGCAGCATAATTCCCGCAGTATAACGTTTCTTCCAAGTGGCCTCCCAGCCGTTCTTCCCCCGCGAAGGATCGATGTCAACCGCGTGGAACGTCGTCAACCACCCCTTGTCCGTCTTCACCGGCGGTGCGGCCGGGCCGATCTTATCGTTAGCGAATGGAACCTGTTCTACCGCGAGCAACAATTCGGATCGGCCCCAGTATACCAGATCGGGCGACTGCGAGATCCAGGTGTCGAATCGATCTACTCCGCCGCGGCCGTACACGGTAAAAGGCCGTTCCAGGCGGACATAGTTGCCGGCGATTTTCTCCGGGAACAACACCATATTACGCAGATCCGGCGTCGATAAGCTGAGAATTTCGAAATGCTCCAGATCGTCCGTGACGGCGATCCCGCCGCGGATTCCATGCTGCGTGTCCACGGCGAAGCACATGTAGCAGCGGCCGTCTAGCACGGTCAACCGGGGGTCGTACGCCCTTATGATCTCTCCGTCATGCAGCTTAAACACCGGCTTCGGTCCGGCCTGCCAATGCAACCCGTCATCACTGTACGCGATGCCGAGATCGGTGGTATGATGCGGCTCAATGGTCTGATGTTCCAGCGAACCATAATCGTTGCGAAAAATCATGACGTACTTGCCATTGAATTTGGTGACCCCTGCATTAAACACCAAAGCCGTATCGTAAAGTACTCGTGCCGCATCCAATATCGGATTCAGCTCATACCGGCGGATGACCGGACTTGAGGTTAATATTGAGGGAACTTGATGGACCATAAGATTATCCTCCTACTTTTTGATCTTCATCATAAAAAGCTAATGCTAGGATCGAGTACGCTCAGCATCCGTTCCTTAAACCGTTCTCCCATAAGCTGATACCCCTCGGCGTTTGGATGCAGCCCGTCGGATAACCACTCTTGGTCAGACGCTCCGAACCAGTTCAAGCCATGGCCATAATAAATCCGACTATCGCCACGCCGCTGAAACAGACCCACCGTTTCGCGAATCTCTTCGCGCATTGCCGTCAGCGTAAAGCCTAAGGCGTTTTCGTTTGTTTCCCGATCGGCGGCGTAAATGGGCGAGATTACAAGCAACGGCGTATCGGGATGTTGATCTCGAATGAACTCAATAAGGCCAATCAAGGCCGGCTTGAAGCTTCTCGGACTTAGCGACGCCGCCCCGTACACATTGATCCCGACGCAAAGCGAAATAAAGTCCGCCGGTAAATTCGCGATCATTCGCCCGACTCTCGGTTCCAAATGGCAGTTGCCCGAAAATCCCAGGCAGGTTAACTGGAAATCACACTCCCGTGCGGCGATAACCGGCCAGGTTGATGAAGGGCCCTCGGCCGCCACGCATTGGGTGATGGAGCTGCCATAAGCCACCCATTTTGGCCGCAAATCCGCTGCATGCTCGCAAACGGCATCGACTTCTACCGAAAGGCGTGTTACTGTCATGCCTACATTCTGGGGAAGGTAAATCTCCACGATCTTCCGTTCCCGCTTTAGTCCCTGGAATCTTGCCTCTGTTGCTCCCGGGGGGAGCTTCAGCCGAGCCTGCAGCTCTCCATCGCAAAGACAGTCCAAGGTCGCCTCTTCTGCCAAAGGCGTGAACCCTACGCCGATCACTGATGAATCGGTGTTAAACCGTATACGAACCCCCGCACAAATCTCTGCTTTCATCCCGATCCCATCCGGAGGAAACAGTTCATAGTCCTCGTAAGGGATACGCCAAGGTTTGATTCCTTCAGGTTGCCGTTCAAGCGTAACGGCGCCGTGAAACCAATATTCCTCAAGCGGCAAATCATGTAACGTCAGAGGGGACATCACCGTTCACCTTCAGTTGGGGGGAATTTCTCTCCGAGCCAGACGTCCTGCTCCAGCAATAACTTCTGTAACTGCGGTACGGAGATCTTCCGAGAGGTTGCTCCCGTGCTCGCTGCCAGCGCGGCTGCCGTACCCGCCGCTTGCCCCATCGCAAAGCAGTTCGGCATCACCCTTAGCGAGCCTTGAACCGCCCGGTCCGAAGAAGCAGAGCGACCCGCTACCCACACATTCTCGATGCCGACAGGCAGCATAATCCGGTATGGGACACCATGCGATTGCCCGGGAGGAAGGTGGTTAAAAGTCATCTCGCTCTTGTGATTGGCCAGATGAATGTCAATGTAATAGGCGTTGCGGGCAATGTCATCTGGGAAAGACCGCGCCGAGATGAAATCATCTACCGTCAAGACGTAATCTCCTTGAATTCGCCGCGTTTCCCGAATGCCGACCTGCTCGCCGCTCGCGACCATGTGCGCCATTTCAAACCCGGGAACATACTTGCGAAAGAACTCGACCTGACGTTCGGCCAATTTACGGCCTTCGATCGCACCTCGCGTCAAATCTTCGGCTTTCGTCCCATCGATGCCAAACACATGACCAAAATTCACGCCAACCAGATAGTCGTTCACCCAAGCCAGACCGGAGATCGACTTGCGTCCCTCCGGCAAGGCCCCTTCCGCAATCGCCCGCTCCACCGTTTGGTGCAGCTGACCGGTATCCCCGGTCTCCTGTATATATTGTTGAAACTTCACCCGGTTTACGTTAGCCAACAGATAACACATGCTCCCCGGCTGCAATTCGCCTTGGTCGCCACCCTTCTGAAAAGGCACACCCGCCAGGGCGGCCAAGTCGCCATCTCCCGTCGCATCGATCAAATAACGGCAACGGATGAAGGATCGGCCCGATTTGTTCGCGACGACAACGCCCTCCACCTTGGTCCGATCGTCCGACAACTGGACGTCAAAAACAAACGTATGATAGAGCAGCGAGACACCGCTCTCGAGCAAGGCATCATCGTAAACCCGTTTCAATACTTCCGGGTCGATCGGAACCCAATCGAGCGTTTCCTGGTATTCGGCCCGATAATCGGCGTTGCAAGCTTGTTTCATCCGCTCCATCAACTTCATCCCGATGCCGCGAATGATCGGCTTTTCCTTGTCTGTAAACGGGCAAAACGCCGGAACTAAAGCCACCGTTCCCATTCCACCCAGGAATCCTCTCTGCTCGATCAGCAGCGTGTTCGCTCCACCTTCAGCCGCGCTGATGGCCGCCGCGATCCCCGAAGCGCCGCCGCCGACAACCAAGACGTCCACATCATAGGACACCGGAATCGTCTGAACCGGCAAAGTAATTTGCTTCTCGTTCATGATGAACCTCCTCACATGTAACTTGATTATCCCTTCACGGAGCCCGCCGTCACTTGGATGAAGGTTTTGTTCGCTAAAATGTAAACAAGCAGCATCGGCAGGATCGACAAGCAAGCCCCCGCCATCATCAGGTGGATTTGCATGGCCGCGGAAGAGCCGTAACGAAGATTGGCCAACCCGACGGTCAACGTCTGCAGATGCGGGCTCGTCATCGTGAAGACGAGCGGCAGAATGTATTCGTTCCAGGCATGACGGAAAGCGAATAACCCCGCCACCCCTAGCCCTGGAGTCAACAGCGGCAGAATGATTTTGAAAAACGTTCGTATAAAGCCCGATCCATCTACCATAGCCGCCTCATCCAACTCGCGTGGAATCGATTTATAAAACCCCTGTAATATAAAGAACGTACTGGAATGGGCGCTGATTAAGATCAGAATGACGCCCCATAGCGACGAATTCAGGTTCAATTTGACCATCAGGTCAAATTGCGGTCGCAGCACGATCGCCCCGACGGAAATAAACATGGTTGAGGCCTGAACCCCCACATATAACGCTTTACCTGGAAAGTCCCGCCGATCGACGACATAGGCTGCCATCGCGGCCACCAGCAACGTTCCGACCGTACTCATCACGCTTAAGAACACGCTGTTCCACGTAAACCTGGCAAAATTGGTTTGCTGCCAAGCCTCCGCATAGTTGTGGAACTGCCATGCCTTCGGCAGCAAGTCCCCGCCGCTCATCATCTCGGCCCCGGTCTTCAAGGAACCGAGGATCGTCATCAAGATCGGAAACAAGGTCAGCAGGACCGTGACCAGCAGAAACAGCCACATGATTGGGCGCGCAATCCATTTTGCGGCTTGCGTGGCCGGCTTTTTATCCGCAATTGATGGTTGATTCATCTCTCCTAGCCCCCTTTAGAATACCTTGTTCATTCTCTTGCTTAAGAAATAGTACCCCGCCGTAATCGCTCCGACGATGATCGCCGTGGCAAATCCGACGGCGCTACCGTAACCGAACTGCTGCGTCACCGGAGATCCGGTTGATACCGGGAAGAGCAACTTGTATAAGTACAGGTACATCACTTCGGTCTTGCCGATCGGCCCCCCCTCAGTAATGACCATGATGCTTTCGTAGCCTTTGAGCGAGGCGATGATCGCCAGCATAATAATCATTTGCATCACCGGGCCGAGCATCGGGATCGTGATGTGCCAGAAACGTTGTCCGGCATGAGCCCCGTCGATCGCGGCGCTTTCGTATAAATCCTGGGGAATGCTCTGCAGCCCAGCCAGAAACAAGAGCATATAGTTGCCGACCGCCCCCCATACAGCCACAATGATGACGGTTAACATCGCGTGTTTGGGCCCCAGCCAATCAATCGGTTGCCCGATGAGGTGGTACTTCATTAGTAATTGGTTGATCATCCCGTTATAGGAGTTAAAAATGTTGTAAAAAACGACCGAGATCACTGCGGTACTGATGACCGTCGGCATAAAATAAATCCCCCGCAGCAAATTCCTGCCTCGCAGCTTGCCGTTGAGCAGCACTGCCAACAGCAAGGACAATGGAATCGTCAACAACAGCTTGCCTCCGGCAAACACAAACGTATTTCCGACCGATGCCCAAAACTGCTCATCGCGAAATAACCTGCTGAAATTATCCAAACCTACAAATAAAGCCTCTCCGTATCCAACGTAATCGTAAAACATATAGCGCAGCATCCAAACCAATGGATAAATCCCTAAAACCAACGTTAGGATGACGCTGGGCAACAGAAACAGGCCGTTCTCCTGAAGCCGCTTCAGCTTCGCCATTTCGGTTCCTCCCCTTTTGTTTGTGTGTCAGGAGACAGGAAAGGAGCCTTGTCACCAGCTCACAAAAGCTCCTGTCCCGAGTAAAGCACTATTTTCCTTGCGGGTTAGCGGGATCAAAGGAAGGATTCGGAGTGACTTTGACCTCTCCCTTTTCCACCGCTTTCGCCAAAGCGTCGTTATAGCGTTGATTTAGATCTTCGACGGTTTTCTGTACATCCCCGCCGTCCAGCATGTATTTGAAGAAGGCATCCGCATAGTTCGCCCCTTCCGGCGTTACGTTAGGCGCGACCGGCCACAAGGAATCCTTCTCCCCGATCAAGAAACCCTCCATCCCTTTGACATCCGGGGTTTTTGCCGTTTCGGCAATGCTTGGCACGACGGAAATTCCAAATCCCTTCTCGTGATACGCGGTCAGCACATCATCCGCATACATGAATTGCATGAACTTCCAAGCGGCATCCTGGTGCTGCGAGGTTTTGCTCATGCCAAGCCATGTGCCGGCCGATACGATCTCGGAGGTGCCCTTCTGTCCATCCAGCGTTGGTGCCAGCGCACCGGCCCAGTTCATTTCCGTTGGAAATTGATCTTGGTAGACGCCCGGTTCCGTGGAGAAGCTCAAGTACATCCCGATTTTGCCGGCTGCGAATTGAGCGCGCAGCGGGTCAATATCCAGCGATTCGGCTCCTGGAAGAATACTGCCGTCCTCGTGCATTTGTTTGAAATACTCAATCACTTGCGAGTAAGGAGCGAAGTCGAACTGCCCTGTTTTCAAATCAAACCCTAAACCCTGATACCCGCTAAGCGACAAAATCTCTCGAACGGAACGGTCAAACGCCTGCTTCGGGTTCTTGAAGTTCAATGCGAAGCCGTAAATCCCTTCCGATTTGCCGACTTCCGTAATCTTCTTGGCGGCATCGACCATTTCCTGAAGCGTAGCCGGCGGATTGGTAATACCCGCTTTATCGAACAAGTCCTTGTTATAAACCAACCGCAGCGTCAGCCCTGTGTTGGGGAGCGAATAAATTTGCCCGTCGAACCGGTTTACCCCATCGATAATGACCGAGGAGAACTTCGCCTTCATGTCATCCGTCAGGTAGCTATCAATCGGCTGCAGGTATCCCTTTTTGAAGAAGGCTTCGGTATTGGCGCTTTTCAACCGTAGAATATCCGGTGCTTGATTGCTGGAGAACGCGATGTCCACACTTTGCGTGTAGTTTTCGGACATGACGGTCAATTCAACTTGAATGTTGTCTTCATTTGTCTCATTAAATCGGGTAACCATCTCTTTAATGTATTCCTGGTCATGGCGGTCATCGGTCCAATACTGCAGTTGAACGGGAGCCGCGGTCGTCTTACCTTCGTTCTTGTCGTTGGTCGTCGACTCTTTCGGCTCATTGGAGGTTTTAGAGCCACCCCCGCCGCACGCCACCAAAGCCAAAATCAGCATCAGGTTCATTCCGAGCAGCATCGCTTTTTTGATCATAGACATTTCCCCCTTCTGAATTGAAACTACTTTGTCTTCCTCTTCACTATAAAATCACGGGCATAAAAAAGGAGTGGGGCAAACCCACTCTTTAGGGTAGCGATTTCATGATTTTGTCGATTCCGCCTCTTCCGTCGAATCGGGATAATAGTCTGATCTGAACTCCGTAGGGGTCATACCGGTAATACGCTTGAACATTTCGCTAAAATAACGCCGCTCTTCATAGCCCACCGCGACAGAAACTTCCTGCACCGACCTGCCTTCCACCAGTAAGGTCTTGGCCAATCGAATTCGTTCCTGATTAACGTACTGCGTGACGGTCATTCCAGTAACTTTCTTGAACAGGCTGGAGTAATAACTCACGCTAAGATGCACGTGAGCCGCGCACTCGGTTAACGTCACTTCTTCTCCTAACCGGCTTTGAATGAACTCCAACGATCGATAAATGATCTTCTGGCTTTCCGACAGCGTGTTGCTGCCTACCACACAGGCCCCTTCACGGCACAACTGCGAAAGCTGCTGCTCTAAGCGGCTTAACGGCATCCCCGTGGTGCCTCGCATCGATTGATATCGGGCGATTAGCGGCTGTATCTCGGCGAATGGCGCCAATTCGTATAACGCCCGGATGACGGAAGCCGCCAACTCATCGTATAGGCTGAGCAAATAATCCGGGTGTGGCGGCGATGGCAGCCCTTGCAACTGCGAGGAGATGGAGCCTAGGAGTTCAACAGCCCGATCCCCGTTGCCGGTTCGAAGCGCGAGGAGAAGTTCATCCTTGCGTTCCAGAGACAGCGGAGATTGACTTCCGGTCTCCGGTAGATCACCGATCCCGATGGCGGCATTCCCTTCACTGAAGATATGATAAGCGAGCGCCCGCTCCGCCTCCCGATAGGCATCGGGAAGCTGATGGATCTGCCCGACTGTTCCGGAGACGCCTATGGAGACGGTATACTTGGTATATTTCTCGATATTCCGGCAACAAGATTCGGCAATCAACGTAGCGTCCCCTATATCGGATTCATTCAGGAGAGCAAGGAAACGATTGTTTTTGGCTCGAATCACAACGCATTTGCTGTAGGGACGGATCGTTTCTTCCACGATATTTTGCAGGGAGAACCGGATCAGCTCAATCTCTCGGATCGATAACTCGGCAACCTGCTCCCGAAATTTATCGATCTCGATCAACATGACGGTAAAGCCCTGCCGCTCCAGGTCGATCCCAAGAAAATCCCACCGTTCGGAGGCATGCTCCCAGGGGGTCCGATGGTGGACCAGCATGCTTAAATATTCCTGGCGAAGCACGGGCATACTTTCTCGCAGTTTAGTTTCCATTAAATGATGGTTCTGCAGCCTGGATCGTTCCTCCAGGATCTGTGCCTTCGCTCGCAGCACGACGCCCAGAAGTTCTTCCTCCGTAAACGGTTTGACGACAAATTCGTAAGCGCCCAGATGAACCGCTTGTTGGGCATACTCGAAGTCCGCATACCCGCTGATCAAGATCACTTTGCAGTGATGGTTCGTTTCGAGCAAATGCCGGAGCATCGTCAAACCATCCATCTTCGGCATCCGAATGTCGGTGATCACCAAGTCCGGTTTCACTCGAGCCACGAGTTCCAGCCCATCGCTACCGTTGGAGGAAGTCCCTCGGAGCGAAATCCCATAATCCGTCCAAGAGATCGCCGTCAAACCCTCCACGACGCTTCGAATGTCATCAATAACGCATAAGCTAATTGGGTCCTGCACCTCATCCTTCAACATGCTGCACTCCTCCCCGCGGTATGGTTACAGTCACCGTTGTTCCCCGGCCCGGTTTGCTATCCAATGTCAGCTTTGCGCGGTCTCCATAAAACAGTTGCAGCCGGCTCATCAGGTTTCGAATGGCATAGCCGTTCTCCGGTAAATGCTCTTCCATTCCATGCCCATTGTCTGTAACCTTCATCTCCCCCAGATCCTGTTCCGGGTCATAACCAATCTCAATCGTAATTTGGCCGCCGGTCTCCATATCCTTGAAGCCGTGCAGAATGCTGTTCTCAACAAGCGGCTGAAGCATGAGTCTGGGAATCGGCCACGAATCGATTGGCGATATCTCTCCTTGAATTTCATAATGGAATAAGTTTGGGTAACACAGCTTCTGGATCTCCAAATATTGCTTGACGTGCTCCAATTCCTTCTGCAGGGTCGTTATCTCGTTTCCTTTATTGAGACCCAGCTGGAACAATCGCGACAATGAAACAACCATGCGTTGGGATTCTTCGACTTGCCCAAGCTTCAGCTTCCAATAAACGGTGTTCAGCGTATTGTATAAAAAATGCGGGTCCATCTGAGCGGACAAAGCCTTGATCTCGGCGGTGCGTTTATTGGTTTCCGCCTGCTTGACCTCATCGATTAAGACCACCACCTGCTCTAACATCCGATTGAACCGGAACCCTACCTGGGCCAGCTCGTCGTTTCCTTCTCCATTGAATCTTGCGGTGAGATCATTGGCCTCTACGCGCTTCATCACCTTCTGCAGCCCCTGCAACGGGGAGAGTAGATAACGAGTCAATCCGCCGGAAATGAGCGCAGTGATCAGAAAGGCCCCCAGGGTGATGCCGACAATCATCCACTTCACGTAGATCAAGTCCCGAAGAACATCGTCCTTCGATTGCATCGTAACCATCGTCCAGTCGGCTACCCCCAGTCGGGCGTAATTGAGCAAATAATCGCGGTGATCAATACGATAGGAAGCGCTTCCGGTTGCCGCTGCATGATGCTGCAATTCGTTCAGAAGAGGACCCGTGTTGACCGCCTTCTGGACCAAGTCGTTATTTTTCGAATACACCGGGATCCCCTCGGCATTAAGCAAAAAACGTACCGCATCCTGCCCAACCCCGGCTTCGACCAAATTCCGAAAACCTTCCTCTCGGATATTAACCACGATATATACGTCCTTGACCGGCGCATCGAAGATCGGTTCCAGGATGAGAGAGATCACTCGGTCTTTGCCTGAAAATAACATATCCTCATGACCTTCGACCCAAACGTTCTTGTTCTCCAGCCTAACCCTTTCGTACAGAAACGTGTCCTGTAAACGAGTATGGCGATTCCGGTTGATCGTCAGCGGGTAAAACTCGCCGATCGGCGTGGAGATATAGATGGAGTGAATCAACGGTTCAGCGATTCGGGCCTGTGAAAATACGTTGTCCATATTCGCCAAATGCGTATAATACCGGTCCGCCTCTCCGGTTGAAGCATCCTTCAACATGCTGCGAAAAGGCTGGCTTAACATAAAAGTCATCATGATAATCATGAGCTTATTCAACTTCTCATCGACGATTTGAGCAGATTTCGTCACCGTATCCTGCGTAAGATTTAGCGCATTTTTCTCTACAATGCGAGCCGATATGGAGTAGGAAAAGCCGCCGGTGATCAGTACGGAAAGAATGATGACGATGAGAAATGCAGATTTCAGTTTACTGCGGAACGTGCGGCTTCTTAAGAAGTTCATAGAACCCCGCCTTAATCATAAAATGGAGAAGTCGCAAACCCTTCTCTGTCCTTTGATTATGTCATTATGCTCCACCTTCAACAAGAACTTTAGGCAGGGGCAGTCGATTTGCCGTACCTGAATCATCATTTTGTCCCCCTCCGATAGATGGAGGCCGCACGAACGAAAAAAAGGATGGGCCCGAGGCAATAAATTGCCCCAAGCACACCCTTTCCCGTTCTACACCTGTGTTTATTTGCCGACAAACCCCATCAGGCGCTGTACGTCCTGCAACGTTTTCTCGGCCATTTCGGATGCTCTTTCCGCGCCTTGGCGCAAGATGCTGCGCAGCTCGCCCGACTCACGGATCTCGCGGTACCGCTGCTGAAGCGGTTCCAGCACACTGACAACGACTTCGGCCAGGTCCTTCTTGAACGGCCCGTACATTTGTCCTTCGTAACGCTGCTCCACCTCGGCGATGGACAGCCCCGAGCACTGGCTGTAAATCGTGATCAAATTGCTGACCTCCGGCTTGCCTGTTGGATCAAATTTCACCTCACGGCCCGAATCGGTCGTCGCCCGGCTGATCTTCTTACGAATCTCGTCCGGCGAATCCAGCAGAGCAATATAGCTGCCCGGATTCGGATTGCTTTTGCTCATTTTTTTGGAGGCATCGTCCAGGGACATGATTCGCGCGCCAACCTCCGGAATATACGGCTCCGGCAACGTAAAGTAGTCGCCGAACCGGTGATTGAACCGGCCGGCCAAATCGCGGGTCAATTCCAAGTGCTGCTTCTGGTCTTCGCCAACCGGCACCAGGTCCGCGTTATAAATCAGAATGTCGGCCGCCATTAAGGCGGGATACACGAATAGCCCGGCCCCGACGGACTCTTTGCCGGCAGACTTGTCTTTGAATTGCGTCATCCGTTCCAGTTCGCCCATCGAAGTGAGCGTCGTCAACAGCCATCCGAGCTGCGCATGCTGCATCACGTGGGATTGCAGGTATACGTTCGCTTTGTTCGGATCGATGCCGGCGGCGATGTACAGCGCAGCCACCGCTTCGGATTGCTCCGTCAGTGCGGCAGGCTCCTGCGGAACGGTGATCGCGTGCAAATCCACGACCATAAAGTTGCAGGCGTGATCGTGCTGCAGCGTAACGAAATTTTTGATGGCCCCGATGTAATTGCCTAGCGTCAGTTTGCCGCTGGGTTGGATGCCGGATAGTACTTTTTTCATGATAGAAAACCCTCCTACATAAGATTTCACGATAACAAAGTTCTGATGCGAGTGTGACCGTTGAAACGCAAAAAGGCCCCACGTCCGCAAAGGGACGTGAGACCGTGGTGCCACCCTCATTCGCCGATTTGGGATTAGCAGGTATCACATGAACACTGCCCCTATAAAATCGGCCTTATCAATCCGTAACGTGGATCACCCGTCCGGCCTACTGAGAAAAGGCTCTTCACCCTTTCATGTTCAGCACGGCGCTCCGAGGCCCATTCGGCAAAAGCTCCTCCACCGGTTCGCATCAACCACCGGCTTTCTGTAGGACGAATCCTTTGCTTACTTCCCCTCATCTCCGCTGTTTTCGTATTGTATTTATCATAATTTGCCCGGAAGGTGGTGTCAAATCCATTTTTCGTCCAACGGAAAAAGTGTTATGATTAGTCTAGCCTTAAGGATCTTGATTATGTGGGAAAAGGAGCAACGATATGAAAAAGGTGACCAAAGGGCAATGGAACGGTTACGATACGTACATCTTACATAGCCGCGAACTTGAAGTCACGCTGCTACCCCGCCTCGGAAATAACGTCATTCGTATATGGGACAATGTCCAGCAGCGCGATGTGCTGCGTCATCCGGAAGAAAATGAACTTGATTTCTATTTGCAAAAGCCCTATCATTTCGGCATCCCGCTCTTAACCCCTCCTGGGCGTATTCGTAGAGGGCACTTCACGTATGCCGGGCAAGAATACCAGTTCGACCGCAACACGGCGAACGACAACCACATCCATGGTTTACACCGGACGCAAAGCTGGTGTGTAAGCGATATTGAAGAAGATGATGATGGCTGCGCCATTACGACGGAATTCGTAACCTCTGACGATCCCGGCTGGATCCGTCAGTATCCCGAGCCTTTGAAGCTAGAGATGACGCTCCGGCTGCAGGGGGCAAGCTTAAAGCAAACCTTTAAGATTACCCACCTGGGTCATAAGCCCGCTCCTTTCGGTTTGGGGCTGCACACCTGGTTTATGATTGATGGAGAACCCCAGCGCTGGAATCTGCAGCTACCGGTGTCGAATCTGTTCGTTTCGGATGAGGAAAATATCCCTACCGGGGAGACGGCTCCGTTAGGGGATTGGGAAGCGCTAAATCCGGGGATGAATCTGCAAGGTGTCAATTGCGACACGATGCTGCGCATCGGCAACAAACCGGTTGAAGCCCTGATGATGCGAGAGGATGGCTATGGACTGCGCTATTCGGCCGATCCGGAACATTTTAAGTTTTGGGTCATCTATTCTAAGGGGGAAGCAGATCAATTTTTCTGTATCGAGCCTTATACCTGGCTGCCGGACGCTCCAAATTTGGCCCTCCCGGCCAATGAGACCGGACTCATCGAGTTAACCCCTCAGCAGACGCTGGAATTAAATCTTTCCCTGGAGATGATCTATCCGGATCACGGATGATCCCATCCTATTTTCAAAATTTCCGCCTTCCTAGAAGGCGGTTTTTTTGCGTTGTGACGCGGTTTTCGAGCCGAATGAAATAATTACCACTGCCCTAGCTTTGGATCTTCCCGCATATTTTGCACCCTACGAACCATACTAACATCACTAACGCCAAAGGAGGTGACAAACATGGCAGGTCAAAGCCGCGGAAGCCGTAATAACCTTGTTGTTCCTCAAGCGACCGCTGCGTTGCAACAAATGAAAATGGAAGCAGCGCAGGAATTGGGCGTACAAATCCCGCAAGACGGTTACTATGGGAACTATACTTCCCGTGAAACCGGATCTCTTGGAGGTTATATCACAAAACGTTTGGTTCAACTGGCGGAGCAGCAATTGTCGGGTCGTTCGAACCTGTAACTTGCATACTCCTATTACCCTCTATAGAAACAGGCGGTCTGCTTAGCAGATCGCCTGTTTCCCTTTGTCGGTTGAAACCTCAGGAAGACAGGTTCCCATATGTATTTGTACCGTGATCTTTATGTGGATACCGTTGGATCAGTAAATTGGCCATGTTATAATTCGATTCCATGACCGCGTCGATAACTACGGCACCCTGACGTAATGCAAATTCGTAGCTGATCTCGCCATGCGTCCAGTACCGTTTGAACTGAAGCGCTTGAATCGCCATCATCCGAAAAGAATGGATCTGTTCCGCATTTAACCCACGAGCATCTTCACTAAGCTGCCCGTTTCTGCCGGCAATCGGATTGTGGCGGATGCCAAACTTACCGACGGTATTATTCCGGATCTGCAGAAATACGGTTCCCGAAGATAACCCCGCCAGTTCCTCCTCCAGCTCCTTAAAAACCATGTCGATCTGCCTAACGAGTGAAATTTGCTCAGCTTTCAGCATATCCTCCCACCTTTCCCCCAAAAGATTGCAACCTATGATATAGGGCTTATGTCACATTATAGGATAATATTTCCTTTCTATCAACAATATGCAACATAAATGGTTATTTATACCTATTTAGGATGGATCTTTCTCCCCTTTCCGACAAAAAGCTCCAAAGAAAATAGGCCCCCACTCGAGGGGGCCCATAGAGTATCCGTACAGTTACTTGGTCAGTTCCAAGAAAGCGTCGACGTCGGCCACATTCACCGCCATCGCTTCACGCCAGAAATCCGGCTTTGTTAAATCAACCCCAAGATGCTTGGCGGCAAGTTCTTCCACCGTCATCCGGCCGGTATCCCGCAAGAGCGCATCATACTTGGCCGCAAAGCTTTGACCTTCCCGCTGCGCCAGGGCATAAAGCCCGGTACTGAACATATATCCAAAGGTGTACGGGAAATTATAAAAAGGCACGTCCGTGATATAGAAATGCAGCTTGGAGGCCCAGAAATGGGGGTGATAACTGCCCAGCGCCTCCTGGAACGCTTCGCGCTGCGCTTCCTCCATCAGCTCGGACAACTCGGCAGCATCCAGCACGCCCTGCTGGCGTTTCTCGTAGAACCGGGTTTCGAACAAGAAGCGGGCATGAATATTCATGAAGAAGGCCACCGAATTTTGTACCTTGTCGGCAAGCAGGACGATCTTCTCCTGATCATTCGCCGCATTTTTCACGAAGGCATCGGCCAGGATCATCTCGGCAAAGGTCGAAGCGGTCTCCGCTACGTTCATCGCATAATCCTGATTAAACATCGGCAATTCTTCCATTACGGATTGATGATACGCGTGCCCAAGCTCATGCGCCAGCGTGTAGACATTGGAAACCGTGCCGCCGAACGTCATGAAAATACGCGTCTGTTTGCTCTTCGGCAGGGAAGTACAGAATCCGCCGGGGCGTTTGCCGGGACGGTCCTCCGCCTCGATCCAGCGTTTGTTAAACGCCATCGTGGCGAACTCAGCCAGCTTGGGACTAAAATTACCGAATTGCTTAACGATGTCTTCTGCTGCCTGTTCATACGTTATTTTACCGGTTGCTTGCCCCAATGGAGAATCCACGTCGGTCCAGCTCAGCTTATCCACGCCAAGCAGCTTGGCTTTGCGTTCCAGATAAGCGACGAACTTCGGTTTATTTTCGACGATCACCTGCCACATCGCGTCCAATGTAGCCTTAGACATCCGGTTGATGGCCAACGGTTCCTTCAGCACATCGTCCCAGCCGCGTTTCTCGTACAATTTCAGCCGAAACCCTGCCAGACGATTCAGCGTATCGGCACAGTAATCCTCCGACTTTGTCCATGCTTCTTCCCAGCTGGCAAACACGCGCTCCCGTACATTCCGGTCCGGATCATCCAGCTTATTGGCCGCCTGGCCTACCGATAACGTCTTGATCTCACCATTCGCCTCTTCAAAAGGCACGCCTACTTTGGCGACGATCGTATCATAATGCTGGCCCCATCCATGGTAGCCGTCCACCGCCAAATCGGAGACCAGATTCTCCAGCTCCGGCGCCAGCTTCTCCCGGGCCAGGTCCCGTTTCTCGGAGAGCACGAAGGAGATTGGCGCGATTTCTTCCCGTTTCATCCACGCTTCCCAGACTTCGTCATTCGTCATCCGAAGAACGTTCCAGAATAATGTCATGACATTGCTAAAGGAAGCGCCTAGAGAAGTGATTTTCGCGTCCAGCTGAACGGCTTTCTTATCATGTTGGTCCTGCGCCGTCAGACAGCCGACAAAGCTGTTCGCCTCATACAGTCGGGCTGCGGCTGATTGCAGGTCCGCAATCAAGCCATCCAGCGCCTTCGTCTCCTCCAGTGTGGATGGGGCCTCCAGTTCTTTCAGCATGGCCTGGTACCCGGTAATATCCCGTTCCAAAGCTTCTAGATGATCGCGCAGTGCCGCGGACGCGGAGCCTCCCGGAAAAATGCTTTCTAGTTCCCAAGTGGGTTGAATGTTTTCGGCAAATCGTGACATAGATTCGCTTCCTTTCCGTATCGTTATTATTGATGGCTTATGGGGTAACAGTGTATGCTAATAGTGGTTGCACTATTAACTAGCCGACAGAATATAGGAGGGATATTCGATGAAACCGTTGCAAATTTCGGCGGATACCGCCGTGAAATTAGCCGCAAAACTCAAAGTGCCGATTGAGCACCTTATGCATATGCCGCAGCACATTCTATTGCAAAAAATCGCTGAATTAGCCAAAGAAGAGGCGGGCAACCCGCCTGCCGATTCGGAATGATCCCTTTTAATCAGTCGTGGCCCTATGACGTCGTCATGGGGGACGTTTATGTACATGAATGCCCGTTTTGCTCCAGCAGCAACGTGCTGCTGCCGCTGAAGCCCCGCGAGCTGAAGACGATCCATGAAGGGAAGAAGAAGCTGCTTGTCTTTCCCTGCTGCGGGAACAAGCTTCATGTCCTGGACTGCGACAACGATTACCTGTTAACCGATACGGTTGTTCGGTAAATCCAGCCGCTGAATTCCAAGACGCCTAGGAAAATCGATACGCAACGAAGGGCCGTTTCTTCCGAGACGGCCCTTCTTGATGCTTAACTCCCGTGAAGGCTTGTCCGTCAACCGCGCATTTCTTCAGGCAGCTCGTGCCCGCCGCTAAGCATTTCCTCGCGAAGCAGCGCCCACTGTTCGCGGGAAGCCCGGATCATCGCCGCATCCACAATTCGCTTGTCGTTGATGACGCGTCCAAACCATTTGACCGCATCGTTGTAATTGCCAACCCGCCGGTACAACTCGCCGATCAAATACATCAAACGGGCATCGCTGCCGCCAACGCCTTCATTTTCGTATACGCGGATATAGGCCTCCAGCGCAAACTCTAGAAACCGTTTCTCCTGTTCGATATTGCTTTGATACCGGTACAGCCAAGCGATGTGATGCAGCAAGCTGGCAATGATCCGGTCGGTTTCTCCGATGGTCTGGGCGCAAATCAGCGCAAGCTTGTAGGTTTCCAGCGCCGTTTCCCAATCGCGATGGCCGCCGTAGCTCTTCTTGTTGAATCGGCTGGCGATCGCGTCCTCGAATAGAGCGTTCTGCCGGTCGGTCAGGCGGGATACCGAATTCTCCGTCGAAGCAAATCCGCAGGAGGGACATACCCGAACCACATAATAATCCGGGTTCTCCTTCTGATAATATCCGCAAAAGTCCGTATCCGTGCGTATGGCCCGTTTAAAGCTGGGACGCACGCGCGAGGTTGAAAATTCATTTTGGCAATGGATACAAGTGACTTTGATCTGATACAGAGGTTCAAGTTCCAAATCGTCCTACTTCCTTTCAATAGTCCGCTCGGCGGATGATCTGTTATCGACTAAGGTGTATTTACAAAATGAAAAGCCGGACCGGACAACCGCTCCAGCACGAATTCTCGCAACGGCTCCTCGACCCCTATCTCCTCCAGCGCGGCACTCATGCAGGCCAGCCAGGCCTCGGCGCGTTCCTGGGTTACCGGAAACGGCAGATGCCGAGCACGCATCATCGGATGGCCAACGGCGTCGGAATAGAGCGAAGGTCCGCCAAAAAACTGCGACAAGAACATAAATTGCTTCTCCATCACCGGGGTAATGTCTTCCGGGAATAAAGGGCCAAGCAACGGTTCACGCTGAACCCGGGGATAGAAGGCCTCCACCAGTCGCCGAATCGTCTCTTCACCGCCAAGATTGTCGTATAGGCTTGCGCCTTGATTCATCAGTTCACCGCCTCCGTTTTTTCCTTATTATATCAAAAAAAAATAAAAGCTCCTACCGGAGCTTCTACTTATATGCGGGTCTGGAATCTATCAGTAGCTGCGCCAATCCTCTTCGCCGGAATGGACGAGAGAGGCGCGGATAACATAAACAAAAGCACAGACAAGGATCCCTGCGACAATGCTCATGAACATCACTCCATCCACAAAATTTGGCTGCTGCCACGTTTAGGATCGGATCATAGCTGGTTCAAAAGATCCAAATTGGTCTTCTAGAATCATTTTAACATAGAAGTTCAGAAATATCAGCCCTTCTTGAAACCGCTTCCTTTATTTTTTTGTGCTGTTTGTCCCAGCCAAAACATACACTTCACTATGATTTGATGTGGAGGCGTACCCCATGGTATTCAAACGCTTGACGGCTTTTCTATTCCTCTTTGCCGCACTTTTGCTAGCCGTACTGATGATCAGCTACCCGGAAGCCTCCTGGCAAGCCGGGGTCCGCGGTCTGGCCATTTGGTGGGACGTGCTGTTTCCGTCCCTATTTCCGTTCTTTGTGATCTCCGAAGTCCTGCTTGGCTTTGGAATTGTCCATTTTCTCGGCAAGCTGCTTGATCCGTTGATGAAACCGGTGTTTCGGATTCCGGGCAGCGGCGGTTTTGTGCTGGCCATGGGATTTGCTTCCGGCTACCCCGTGAGCGCCAAGCTGGCTACCAAGCTGCGCGAGCAGCGTCTCGTTTCCCGAGTAGAAGGAGAACGTCTTGTCTCCTTTACCACGTCGTCTGATCCGATCTTTCTGATCGGGGCGGTTTCGGTTGGCTTCTTCGGTAACCCGAAGCTGGCCGGCGCGCTCGCGTTATCCCATTACGGAGGGGCACTCTTGATCGGGCTGGTCATGCGGTTCTACCGCCCTGACCGCAACGAACCGGCAAGTCTCGATGAAGGTGGCGAATCCGGTCGCTTCAGCCTGAAGCTGGCGCTGAAGGCGATGCACGAGGCACGGATTCAGGACGGCCGCAGCCTCGGGGAACTGCTGAGGCAAGCGGTCGCCTCTTCCCTGCAACTGATGACCGTCGTCGGCGGCCTCGTTGTATTTTTTTCCGTCATTCTTGAAGTGCTCACCGCTTCGGGCTTCATGAACTCTTTATATGCCGGGTTTCGCCATCTACTGCCGCTCTTGGGGCTGCCCAACCAGTTGGCCGAACCCTTGATGGGCGGTCTGTTCGAAGTGACCCTGGGCGCCAAATCGGCCGCGGCGCCGGAAGGAATCCCCCTCATGTTCAAAGCCGCAGCAGCCGCATTCATCCTCTCTTGGGGCGGCCTATCGGTACATGCTCAGGTAGCCAGTATCTTAAATGGCGCTGACCTGCGTTATTTCCCATTCCTCGTGGCTCGTTTCCTTCACGCCGTGTTATCCGCCGGGCTGTTGCTGCTCATCTGGAATCCTCTCATGGGGGCCGCACCGGCTTGGGCTATCGCTTCGCCTAAGTTTGGCCGAGAAGAGGTCCTTTACGGTTGGCAGGCCCTTCCGGGAGCGCTCCGATTCTTTCTGGTGACGATGGCCATCCTGCTTATTTTGTCATTCCTGTCCGGATTCATTCATCGCATGCGGCAGCGAAAATGAAACGTTGTGTTCTGCTGGTGAATTGATTATGATCTTTACAAAAGGATATTCAAGCGCGTGTTCAAAACGGCGTTTTTTTGAACAGCCTCTTTCAAAGGAGCTTGTCAACTTGAGATACTATGTACTTGACCGTGGGGACCAACTATCCGTCGAATTAAGCCAAACCTTCCATAAGCTCGCGGCGGAGCAAGGGCTTGAGCTGGATGCGAAATCCCCGGATATCGTCGTCTCCATCGGTGGAGACGGCACGATGCTTCATGCCTTCCATACATTTATCGATCAAATTTCTTCCATCGCCTTCGTCGGGATTCACACCGGCCATCTGGGTTTTTACGCCGACTGGAAAGCGGACGAAATACCCGAACTGGTGCAGATGATGAGCGGACATTCGGATCCCGGATTGCTTAGGCCCCGCATTGTCCGTTACCCCTTGATCGAGCTGGAAATCCAGAAGAAATCGGGGACATCCTCTCACATCTGCCTGAACGAGTTTACGCTGAAGGGCGTCGACGGGACCGTTGTTGCCCAAGTGGATATCAACGACCAGATGTTTGAAATGTTCCGCGGCGACGGCATTTGCGTATCCACCCCTTCCGGCAGCACCGCTTACAACAAAAGCTTGGGGGGAGCCATGATCCACCCCACGATTGAGGCGCTGCAGATCACGGAGATTGCTTCCATCAACAATCGCGTGTTCCGGACGTTGGGTTCCCCGCTAGTGCTGCCCAAGCATCATCACTGCGATATTTATTCGCGTAAGGAACAAAATTTATTGCTGACGATTGACCACGTCAATCTGCCGATGAATGATCTGGTCTCCGTCCGCTGCCAGGTCTCCGAGCGGAAAATCAGCTTTGTCCGCTACCGGCCGTTTCCGTTTTGGAATCGGGTGCGTAACGCGTTCCTGGATTAATTGGACGGGGAAGACAAGCTCCTGAATATCGAAATTTATGTAAAGGAAGAACTGAATATGATCTTAACTTCATTCCGCAAGTATGCATTAATCCCGATGTTATCCCTCGCGCTGCTGGGCTTGCCGCAAGCAGCCGGAGCGGTGAAGGCGGCTGGAACAGCAAGTACCGCCGAGGCCGGAACGATCATTCAACTAGGTTCGACGGAAACCTCTTCCGATCTCCAAGCGCTCCAGGAAGTATTGGATTATTTGGAAGCTTACAATATTGAAGGGGTGGAGCGCCAAGAGTTCCTGGATAATGCGATCCGCGGCATGGTTTATTCGCTGGATGACCCATATAGCGATTATTTCTCGAAAGAGGATCTACAGGATTTCGAGAATGGCGTTAATCAGGAATTCGTGGGCATCGGAGTTACGCTTCGCTTCTATAACGACAAGCTGTACATCACCGATGTGTTGCCGAATTCCCCCGCATCCAAAGCAGGTCTTCAAGCGGGCGATATCATCACCAAGGTGGACGGGCAATCGGTAACCAGCAGTGAGGACGTGGCGCGGATTCAGGGGGAGGAGAACACCCAGGTCAAGATCACGGTTAACCGGACCGGACAAGCTTTGGTTTATCCGATTACGCGAGCCCATTTCTCGCTGCCTTCGGTTACCGGATCGATCATTCCTTCGAGTAAGGTCGGTTACATCGCGGTCTCCTCCTTCTCTGATACGGCGGACGAGGAATTCGTACAAAAGCTAACCTCCCTGCGCCAAGCTGGGATCGGAGCACTCGTCTTGGACCTGCGCGACAATCTTGGGGGTTACGTGGAGTCGGCCGCCAATATCGCTAAGCAGTTTATGAAAAATGGGGTCCTGATGTATACCACCGATCAAAGCGGCGAACTGCAGCCCGTAGAGATCACGGGCGGCGAAGACATCGGGATACCGGTAGTAGTACTAACCAACGGGCTCTCCGCCAGCGCTTCGGAAATTCTGACAGGGGCACTGCGCGACAACGGGATCGCCAAGGTTGTGGGTGCACAAACTTACGGGAAAGCTCGGATCCAGAACGTGTTCCCGTTATCCAATGGCAGCTCCCTGAAGCTGACGGTTCAAGCTTACCTAACACCAAAGAAACTGGATTTCAACCACGTTGGTTTGAAGCCGGACTTGGAGGTAAAGAACAACGCGGCGGCGCAGTTGATTACCGGAATGTATGAAGCCGGCGTACGGCATGTCAGCGTAAGCGGAGGACCTGCTTCGTTGAACATTAACGGAACGGCTTTCCCGGGTTATATCGATGTCCTTCAGAGCGGTAAGCAAGTGTATGCTCCTTCCCGCTTGTTGTCCTCGCTGATTCAAGCCACCCCAGCCTGGACTCCAAGTAACGGGAAATTAACCGTCACGGATCACCTCGGCAAGCAAACCGGCTTCACGTTGGCCGCCAAAACGGCCAAAATCGTGGATGGCGAATCCTATCTGGAACTGCACGAGTTCCAGAAGAAATTTCCGAAGCTGACTTGGAGCTATAAACAAGGCCTTCTGAACTTATCCATAAACTAATTGCATAAGACGAAATAAAGCGGCCTCCGATTATTCGGAGGCCGCTTCTGTTTCCTGCAGCTGTTCGACTTTTCC
>RCUU01000056.1_pt1 | contig 61983 bp, 61 predicted proteins | sample 2166211 | NCBI WGS metagenome assembly RCUU01 (sample SAMN09932620, study PRJNA488358) | compost metagenome | feature: garden; material: soil; isolation source: compost soil in phenylacetic acid-enriched culture | place: Germany: Experimental Botanical Garden Goettingen | collected 2016-01-27
TCATTAAACTAATCACTGACTTACTACTGAACTATTACTGAACCTATTACTGAACCTATTACTGAACTTAATACTGAACATTATTTGGGATTTTCACTCAAGTCCATCATTTAAACGCAGTTAAAATATATCGTATGTCATTAATATTCATTCAACATGATGCTTCATTCGTTCTCTCACAGTGGACAAATCACAAAAATGTCCATTCAAAAGTGGACATATGGGTATATGTCTTACCACCCGATTAAGTATCTACATATTGTTGCCCAAATAATTATTAATACCATATGTAGATACTTCGCGGCTTGGCAGTAATCATCTTTCTCTCAGAATAATGTCCACTATTTAAAAGACACTTTATTCATTTTTCCACCACACGAGGACAAAGCCAGCGCGGTACAATAATGGCACAAAGCCAAGTCACACACACATTCACCCTCACTAATCCTCCAAATCCTCCACTTATGCAAAAGGGCCGCACTCCCTCGCCCAAGTTCAAGGTCGAAGACGCAGCCCCTAATCCGTAACACCTTAACACATTCTAAATTACACAATCAAAAATTTCGCCTCGCACTTGCACTCCTCGCAAGTAATCGGTGGCTCCCAGTCAATAAATTTCGTATGTTCCAAATCTACGATGTCCGGCGCTTCCTCAAATTCATCTACAAATTTATCAATCGCCAGTTCAACATGATCTTTGCATACTACATACATGGTTCCAAGCATCCTTTCTCTACCGCTCCAATGACGGCGTGACGGTCACATTACATGATGTCCTGCTATTCTTTATGTTCATTATGTTCTTTATCAGTTCTACCATACTCTTGGAGAAAAATAAATCCAATTGCTCACGTAAATCATTACCATCAGCGCGGCGTGTAGAAATTCTGAGTATAATAGATTCCAAACTCACTTTCATTCATAGCAGCCTTTACGCCGACCCCAAGCCAAGTATAGTTGCTGTTTAGCAGGTTTTTCCGGTGTCCCGCAGAATTTACCCATCCATAATGGGCATCAATTGCATCCGTGTAGCCGGCAGCAATATTTTCACCCCAGGTTCGATAGCTTGTCAGCCCTTGTGCAGCCATTCGATCACCAGGCGATTTGCCATCAGGATTCGTGTGGTCAAAAAAGCTACGCTTCGCCATATCCTCACTATGGAGACGAGCCGCCTCAGCCGCTTGATCGTTCCATGTCAGAGCCTGTAGGCCCTTGCTTACACGGAACGTATTTGTCAAATCCAGAACCTCCAACTCATATGACTTCAACGTATCCTCAATAACATCCATCCCAAAAATGTAATCAAAATTATTGTCACTCGTAACAAATACTCCGTCTACCCTGCCATCCTCATGCGCATCTGTAAATAATTTTATTTGAAGTCCCCGCGGAAGATAATACACCACATGATCATCGACCTGCTTGTTATCGCCCCACAGTCCATCAGCCCATGCTTTCAGATCAGACAGCCCTTTGTCATACGAAACACCACCAAAGCTCCAGCCTGTCCCATTGGAAAATAGAGCAACGACCTTCTTATCCATTATCCCTACTTGGACATACTTGCTGTAATCACGATTATAAATGTACCATTCCATTTTACTGTTCAGCCGATCCTTGCGATTCGGCTCACCTAATTGACGGATTACCTGCGATTCGGAATCTCCGATGCTGATTCCTTGAAGCTCAATCTCCGGTTCAATGAGATCAGGGCTCGTCACCTTTGCAACCTGCTGCTTCAATCGATACAGGAAGGTCTGGGCTTCTGCACGGGATAATGCATCCTTACGCGCAAAGCCATCAACGCCAGGTCCATTTTTGCCTTGAGCAATTCCTTTATCCAGCAACCACTGAATAGATTCTGTTTCCGTCAATAGCTGATCTGTTACGCTCACCATTAGTTCTGCTGCTTGTCCACGTGTAATAGGCTTTGAGGGCTCTCCGGAGACCGTCCAATACAATTCCTCGGCCAGCTTATAATAGGGAGCATACCAAGCCTCGCCCGCTTTCTTCTCCTCCAATTGAAATTCCGGATATGCACGCAGCAGCATGACCAGAAATTCAGATTCCGTTACCGCTTTAGAGGGTTGAAATGTCCCATCCGGATAACCATCGCTGATCCCGTTGCTTTTCGACCACATCACTGTCTCGTAAGCCCAGTGTGTTGCAGGCACATCCTTAAAAGCAGAGGGCTCCGCTCCTGCTGCCTGATGAGCTCCCAAGACTACAGCTCCTGTAATGCTGATTACCCCTGCCAACTGCAGCCAACGGCTCATTTTTTTCATACATTAAATCCCCCATCTCTGTGCTGAAATTAAATTCTAAAGAAAATTCATCTTCTCCCTATATTTCGACACAAAGTGGACATAAACCTTTTCGAACGACCATCCTTACTCTGTAATCTTCTGACCTGATGCTTCGCGAAGCAAAAGCTCAAGCTCCAGGATGTACTGCTGTTTCTGCTCTCCAGTCCAAACCAAAGCCGATGACATATATTCAGCCACCTTGTCCTTCCATTCTCGTACCCAAGCGATGTCAAACAATAGTGCTCCTGTCCGCCGCACAAAAAAATCCGTCAGTGTTACTGCCATTTCCTCTACCATGGCATATTTTAAAGGGACTACTACCTCAAGAGGCAGCTCCAAAGGATGATGTTCTCTCACCGCAGCCTCAGCCAATTCGTACAAGCGACCCACGTTTGATCCATATTTCAAGGACCATGCCTCTGCCAGCTCTCTTGGCAATCCCCGTCTTTCGCCCTCCTCCGTCTGCTTCGCCACATATCCCGCAAATTCGGCCGCTCCCCAACAATCCCTCGCTTTTTAGCAGCGGCTCCTTCTTCAACGTCTCGATTGCATTCAGCATGCTCCGCCGCTCTGATGCCTTTACGCCTGCTAAAAAATCGTACACCCGCAATCCAAGCGATGTGCTGAACATGCCAAAGGTTCCTCCCTTGTAACAAGGCAGCATCATCCACTCCGGTGTGGTTACATGTGGACCGTTCTGGTATACGATGTCTCTTTCTTTTCCTACCTCGGCTACCATTCCGACCTCAAGCTGCTTCAAATAACGCAGGCCCCCGTGCACCAGCTTAGTAGATCGGCTTGAGGTTCCTGCAGCAAAGTCCTGCATATCAATCAAAGCAGCCTTCATTCCCCTCACCGCAGCATCCAGCAATATACCTGCCCCCGTAATTCCACCACCAATGACCAATACATCAAAATGCTCCTGCGCCATATCCTGCAAAATACTTTCCCGCCTGCTGCTAGATAACGAATGCCGATCCATATTCTAAGCCTCCTACCTGCGAAAAAAGAGACTCCTACACTCAGTCGACTCTATTTTCGGCTGTCATGTCAGGAATCTCTTCATTCATCTTCATTTGAGATTTTTTTATTTATTTAGACCTTCTTCAATTTCACTATCCGACGGTTTATCTGTGAGCGTAAGAGTAACTGTCTGCAAATCACCTTTTCGGTAAAAGGTAACTTCCATGCTATCCCCAATCTTCTTATGGTTATATAAATATCTGCGCAGCTCCTTGGTCGAGTTGACCGGCTGCTTATCCAGTTGAGTAATCACGTCGTTGAGCCGTAGCCCAGCTTCCTTCGCCGGACCATGTGCTTCAAGAACAATCAGGCCTTCTTTGACATGATTCGGTAGATTCAGCTCCTTGCGCTGCTCCACATCAATCCCGGCATAGGGATTATCCAGATCCAGCGTATACACTCCCAGATATGGACGCACAACCTTGCCGTGCAGCATCAAATCATCCACCGTCTTCATGACATCGTTAACAGGGATAGCAAAGCCAAGCCCCTCAACGCCTGTATCAGAAATTTTCATCGTGTTGATCCCGATTAATCGTCCATTAAGGTCAACAAGCGCGCCTCCGCTATTTCCTTCATTGATCGCCGCGTCTGTCTGTATAACCTCTTGCTCCCAGTCATACACTCCGTCCTGATTCAATGAGATCGGAATTAGACGATTGGTATAGCTTACGATTCCGGATGTCAGAGTACCGCCAAGCCCTAATGGATTGCCGACCGCAATGACGGTCTCTCCGGCACGGAGCTTAGTGGAGTCACCCATATCAATTACCGAATGAATACCCTCTTCATCTACTTCAAGGACAGCTATATCATTAATTGAATCCTGACCTACTACTTCAGCTATGCGGGATTCGCCATCATTTGTTACAACCTGCAGACTATTCGCGCCATTAATTACATGGGAATTGGTAATAATGTACGCCTTCCCTTTATCCTTCTTGAATATGACGCCGGAGCCAAGAGCTTCCCCTTGCTCTGAATCGGCTGCAGACGCTCCGCTATGATTCAGGATGCTTACAACAGATGGCGCCGCCCTATCAGCCGCCAGACTGATTCTTTCGAAGGGATTTCCACTGGCAGCGAGATCTGATGAACCCGAACCATTTCGATTGGATGAGGTCGCAAGACCCGTAATCAGACTGAACAGGAGAACCGCTACAACTGCGCTTATTATGGAGGAGAACAGCGAAATTTGAAGCGTTGACCAGCTCTTCCTGCCTCTGCGTTCCTTCCACTCCGGATTGTTTACTGAAGACATACGTACGTGCCTTCTTGATACCTTGGTTGAATAAAAATCGTCGTCAAACAATCCCATCCGAACTCTCTCCCTCCATGGCTCCGCCTCGGGTTTTCTATCTGCTTATCTACCTCTGATCCTTAATACCCGCAAGCATGGTTTCCCTTCACTCTATGCCGGCAAGGCAAAGCCATATTCCCGTACGTTCTCCGCCATCATTTTGACGAAGTGAATAGGCTCAATGTTGCCTAACCGTGGAGTTTTTTTGTTGATTTTCATTCAATTAGGAATGTTTAGCAAATTTACGGACTACACTAATATTAACAAGCGATAGATTGATAGATTTATTTTACCATATGTAGGCGGTATTGGAGCATTTCAATACAGGGAAATTGCGGGAATTTCGAATGCCAATTTATTCCCTGTTTATCACATATTTTAGGAGGCTGCTGTCAAATGAATTCTTTTTTTTCTTCACCTCAAAACGAGGTCAACGTTCTTGCTAAACTGGCGGACATAAAAGAAGAGCATTACCACCAGTTGGTAACGCTCAGCGCTATGATGGAGCTATTCATTGAAAAGGGAATTCTGACCCGTGAGGAAATACAAAAAAAGGTGGATGAGCTGGATGCTTTTATAGCTCCGCCACCGTATCCCACGGCGTAGGACGATCATAGTACGTATCGCGCAGCTTGAATTCACTATCTTTATAGAAGCAGCCGCGGTCCTCCATAGCGCCTCGCACCGACATCCTCGCGAGATCAGGCATATTATGCTCACGGCTGAGATGCGCCAGATACGTACGCTTGAGCCGTCCATTCATCAGCTCGCTCATCAGCTCACCAGTCGCTTCATTGGACAAATGCCCCAGATCCCCGAGAATCCGGCGCTTGATATTCCAAGGGTATCTGCCCATGCGAAGCATCTCAATATCATGGTTCGCTTCAAGCACGAGCACGTCGGAGTCTGCAATCGCCATCTTCACCTTGTCGCTCGCATAGCCAAGGTCTGTGCATACGCTTAGCTTGTCCTTTCCATCATAGAAAGAATAAGCGACAGGCTCGGCGGCATCATGGGATATGGCAAAGGACTCTACACGAAGCGATCCGAAATCACGCTTCTCGCCTGCACCGAGCAGGCAGCGGTTCTCCTCCGACATTTTTCCGATCGATTTCTCCATAGCGTCCCAGGTCTTCTCGTTAGCGTACACCGGGAGATTGTATTTTCTGGCTACCGCGCCAAGTCCCTTAATATGATCCGAATGCTCATGCGTTACTAGAATGCCATTTATGTCATTTCCGGTGACGCCCCGTTCCTGCAGCAGCTCGTCAATACGGCGGGCACTAAAGCCTGCATCGATCATTAACGTCACTTCACCGTTTGTAACGAGTGTCGCGTTCCCCGTTGACCCACTCGACAGCACCGTAAATCGTAATCCCATTTCCCCATTACTCCTTTGCTTTCTCTGTGTTAGGACTAATTACGTCCCCACTGATGCCCTGCACATAATACTCTTTGCCGCTCTCCAGCAGAAATCTCCACGCCGGAGCCGCAGGCAAATGTGCATCCGAATTAAACACCTCGCCATAGTAGCCAAGCTCGATTTGTGTAACTACAGCGCCTTCGGGCAGGAAATTTTCTATCAGATTCCCCAGTGCCTTTGAGGCGGACAATACGCGCTGCGCTTTATCTTTATCACCACTGCTAATTTCAATCGCCTGACGTTGATAGGACACAATTTTTTGATTGCTGGAAAAAAGTTTCAGCTCGATTTTGAATAATGGCCATTCCTCATCCACCAACGGATGCAGTATGAATTCTCCCGCCCGGCTCATCGGTTCGTCATATCTGTAATCCCCGATTTCAGGAATGCTGGATTTAAGTGAATTGACCAGATCCCGTGGAGAATAGATCAGCTTGCTGTCTATCGGCTCCTTCAGCTCTATGATCTTATCAGCCCGCTCGTCGTCAACGAAGCGATATGATATTTTTGAAAGCTCCGGAGTTTCGGTAGGAATCTTGGCAAGCACCTTAATCTGTTTATCGTCCATCGTCTGCTGAATACTGCTCTCCAAAGAGGTAAAGTCCAGATTGGAGTCGGCCTGCTCCTGCAGGTCGTTCCACAGCTGATATCCAAGCACCAAATTTAACAGTAAAAAAGCATAGATCAGCACATTTTTTGCTCGACCCCAATCCATCCTTCATCCTCCTTTCCGCATCTTTTCCTAATGGAGGAGCCTGGTCGCTCCGTTATCAAGCTCCGCTACCCACATAGGCTTCAACAAAAGCCCTTCCTTTGTTAACGAAGGAACATAAGCAGGATACAGCTCTTTGACTTTAGACTCAATTTCAATCCTGCTGATTTGTTCTCTAAGCTCATCGCCGCCCGCCAATTGAACTACTTTTTTCGCAAAGGTATCACCCTGCGGATAAATTAGCGAGCGCTCATATCCGGTAATCGTACCTTGCCGCATCTCTAGTGTAATTTCACCATAATGGAAAGTCGAGAGATCGATGATCGGAAAAGCTCCATACTGTCCTAGCCCATAATATTGCTTAAAAATAACAGTGTGACGATCCGGATCAGCTCCCTCGGTCTGTTCCAGACGATACTGCCCATTCCAGCCGCCATGCTGATTGACAAAATCAACCGCAGATAACGCATTTCTGCCCGGATTGTTCTCGCCTGCCGCAGGGGCGGCCGGATCGGTATAATTAATCCAATTGCGATCCTGCTTGACCTGCAGACTTCTTTTACTGTCGGTGTAAATCTCCGAGCCATCCTTTTCCCGAATGTATCTCGTAATGCTTGCATCAAAGAACAAGCTGCGCTGCATTTGCTCTGTCGTATACAAGCCGATATTCAAGCCTGTCTCAATCATATCAATCGGCTGCTCAGGAATGTAATACCCGTCCTCCAGCGTGTATGGAGTCCAGTTCTTGCCGAAATCAACCTGCTGTCTGACGTCCTGAATCGTCAAATCCGCTTTTGTCGCCTCATATACTACATCACCTTGAGAACTGAAGAAAAATACGCGAACCTGATCCTCATTCTCCGTGTTATAAATAAGCAGACGACTAATACTCTCTCCCTCGAACAATGGATCTGACGCGATCTGCATCACCTTCTGAAGCAGCGAAACGGGAATTCCGCGGCCAAAATCCAGCTCTATGCCCATACGACTGCGAATGTCCTTCCAATCTACGTTTTGCACCGGATAGCGCTGAAACCCATCAAATTGACGTCCTTTCAGACGCGAGTAGATCAAATTATAGAACGTTGAATCCGGATAAAAAACCGTGTGGCGATTATCTCCCAGATGCACGGCTATTTGCGAAGGATACAGCATTTTTTCCACTTCCAGATCTTCGCCCATATCCTCTGTCCGAATATAATCGTTTTCGGTTTTGACAACCGTATCGCTGCCTGGCAATCTATAGATGAGAAAATAGCTCTGCACCAAGCTACACACGACCAGCAAAGCAAGCAGCAGTGATTTTAATCTCTCTTTCACAGCGTCTCGCCTCCTTGTTGTCTCTGCTGCGGCAGTGTGAAGGTTACCTTAGTTCCCTTACCCAGCTCCGATTGCAGTGAAATTGTACCTCCGTGCGCCTTCACAATTTCCCGGGCAATGGACAAGCCCAGTCCTGTTCCCCCCATATTTCGCGAACGTGCCTTATCTACACGATAAAACCGCTCAAAAATCCGATCCAAATCCCTCTTCGGAATGCCGATTCCGTTATCCTGAACCGAAATGGCAAGCAGCCCATCCTCAAGGTTGCGAGCTTCAATCGCGATTGTTCCGCCCTCTGGCGTATACTTCATCGCATTGGAGATCAAATTGTCCAGCACCTGATCGATCTGATCCCGATCAATCCAGGCAGTACTTACTCCGTTGCCAATAAATAACGTAGGCTTGATCCCCTTTTCCTGCATTTGAAAAGAAAATCGATCCGCTACTTCCTCCAGCATCTCCATTACACCGGTTGATTGTTTGCGGAGAAATGCCTCCTTTGAGTCCAAGCGCGACAGGTGCAACAGATCTGTTACCAGACGAATCATTCGCTCGGTTTGAACCTGAATGACCGAAGCAAACTTTGGCCCAAGCTCCGGATCACTTAAAGCTCCATCCTCCAGCGCCTCCGTGTAGCTCTTGATCGTCGTTAGAGGCGTACGAAGCTCGTGGGATACGTTCGCTACGAATTCCCGCCGTGATTCCTCCAGCTTCTCCTGCTCCGTGACATCCTGAAGTACAGCGATGGTCCCGATAATTCCAATTTCACGACGATGAATCGGCGTAAAGGTGACTCGAATAACGAATGAATCCCCCTCTTCGGTAACATCCTCCAGAAGCGTCGAATGCATAGTTCCTTGCTGAAGGATCGCTTCCACCTCCGGCGTAAGGTGGAGCAAGCTCGCAATATTCATTCCGCCGGCTTGCTCATCCTCGACTTTAAGCATTTCATTGGCACGGCGGTTCATCAAAATCACTGTGCCGGACTCGTCCGTTGCAATAACACCATCGCTCATATTCGTCAAAATCGAGGCCAGCTTTTCTTTCTCCTCCTCATTCTGTGCAAGAGCATTACGAAGACGACCGGTCATATAATTAAAAGCCTTGCTCAGCTGCCCAATTTCATCATTGCCAAGCACGGGCATCTTCTGATGAAATTCCCCTTCCGCTACTGCTGTTGCCCTGCGGGTAAGCTCCTTGATAGGAGAAGTAATTGTATGAGCCAATATGACGCCCACCACGGCGGTCAATCCAAGCGCCAGCAAAATACCGGATATGAAAATATTATTAATCCGCTCCATTGTATCGTACAAATCACTCATTGAAGCCGCGATGTAGATCGCACCCACGATTTTTCCTTCGCTCATCACTGGCTTGGCTACTACTTTTTTGCGGATATTATCATCATCGATAATATATTCCTCATTGTCGCGGATACCTTGTAAGGCACGATTTACTACGGTTTGCGTATTTTTGGTGCCAACATAATCCGCATGGGAAGGCTTGGACGTGGTCAACACCTTGCCGCTTGCATCAAGCACCTGAATTTCCGCGCCGTTAATGCTGAACAGGTTGTTCACCAGCACCCTCAAATTTTCCAGCGACTCTTCCGCCGATTCCCCGGTCACCCCCAGGTTTTGTGCCGCCAGAACAGAGAGCAGTTCAGCACGTTCCTGCAATTCTTTTGTAAAATTGCTAGTTAACGAGGTTTTCATGGCGCTCACAAAATATACCCCTATGAGCTGCATTGCGATCAGAATCAGCAGCACATAGACCATGATCAGCTTAGCCTGGATGGTCCGGAAGAATGAAGGCAGATTCATGCTAGAATCCACCCGCCTTGGAGCTGCGCATCATATATCCGAGGCCGCGGCGCGTTAAAATATATTCCGGCTTGCTCGGGTCCTTCTCAATCTTCTCGCGAAGACGGCGAATCGTCACGTCCACCGTACGTACATCACCAAAATATTCAAAGCCCCACACCGCTTGAAGCAGGTGCTCCCGGGTCATCACCTTCCCGGAATTCTTCACCATGTAGTGCACAAGCTCAAACTCCCGATGAGTCAGATCGAGCGGCTCTCCGTTCTTGTATACGGTGTATGTATCCGTATCAATAAACAACTCAAACAGACTGATCCCCTGTCTGTCCTCCGCATTCTCCAATGTAGAGGCAGGCTTCTGCTGTCTCCGCATTTGTGCCTTTACTCTGGCCAGCAGCTCCCTGGTACTAAACGGCTTGGTCACATAATCATCAGCGCCCAGCTCCAGTCCCAGCACCTTGTCTATTTCTCCGTCCTTCGCTGTCAGCATAATAATCGGCGTCTGCAGCTTGGCTCGAACCTCTCTGCACACGTCCATCCCATCTTTTCCCGGAAGCATCAAATCAAGCAAAATTAAATCCGGATGCTCGGAATAAGCGAGCTCCACCGCTTCAATACCATCAAAGGCCAGAACAACCTCGTAGCCCTCTTTTTCCAAATTAAACTTTAATATATCTGCAATTGGTCTTTCGTCATCTACTACTAAAATTTTACCCTGCATACTCGACTTCACCTCAGACATTAGGCCTTGGCCAATCTTATTCTATCTTACCATACCTGAAGCTTTCCTTTCATCAGCACCGCAAAAACATACTATCTTTTCGAGCAACCCATACCCAACCCCATATCTCTATCTCTGTTGTTCCACAGCCAGCCGATTCTATTTCAGAATGATCAATTGTCATAGCAAAATCTCCAAATTCACAGTAAAATAAGTCAATTACAGATTTTAGGAGGCGCAGATGGGATTTTCTTTATTAGGAACGATAATTGCCGCCATTATACTACTGCCCAGCATTATTTTCTTCATAAAATTCCCCCCTGGTAATGATGCAGAGCAAACGAGCCGGCTCCCAAAAATCTTTCAGATGTTAGAAAAAATAGGGCAGATCGGATGTATCCTCTCCCTGATTATCTCCAAAGACTTTTTTCTCGCCGAAACAGCAAACTATTTCACACTATTAATGATCGTATGTATTGCCTTGTATTATGCTCTATGGATTGTCGCTGCCATGAAGGGCGGCGATTTATCCGTTTTGCTAAAACCGCTCGTATTCATTCCGATCCCGGGTGCTGTTTTACCTGTATGTGCATTTGCCTTTGCAGCCTTATGGGGCAACTGCTTATGGTTGGGAGCCTCAGCCCTGTTGCTAGCTGTTGGACATTGTGCGATAAGCTGGGAGAGCTATAAACGTCAATAAACAACAACCGCGTATCTGATTCCGTCAGTTTGCTTCTGTGTTAATGGAATTGCTAGAATTAATGCAAAAGTGCAGGCTTTGATCATGTAAATTCGCTAAAACCCCTAAATTGCTGCAAAAATGCAGGATTTTTCTAAGAATCCTCTTCAAGCTAGCTATTTTGAGAAATATTCCTGCACTTTTGCAGGCTTTCCCTTGATTACTTCATTGACAACTTAAAAAGCTGCACTTTTGCAGGTTTTCCGACATTACGTTGATCAGTGCAGCATACTATACACTATACTTCTATACTTCTATACTTCTACATTGCTGCATTGCTGCATTTCTACATTTCTACATTTCTACATTTCTACATTATCTACATTATCTACATTTCTGCACTTCCGCGCTTCTGCACCCCATCGCAAGTTATGCCTCCTGATGTTATAAGATTGGGCGCACCCCTTAACCCTGAAATTTATATTATGATACCCTAAAAAACAAACACCCTGGCACATTGGCCAGAGTGTTTGTTTTCAAAACCCTTATTTTATAAATATTTCATTGGATTTTGTATGGAACCATCCTTATGGATTTCGAAATGAAGGTGTGTGCCTGTGGAACGACCCGTATTGCCCATCACGCCAATCTTCGAGCCCTTCTCTACGATTTCTCCCTCTTTCACGCTAATCTTGCTTAAATGTCCGTATAATGTCTGATATCCATTTTTATGATCAATAATAATACAATTGCCATAACCCGATTTCGTACCCGCAAAGGTTACTACACCGTCATCAGAAGCGAGAATGCTGCGGTTAGAGGAAACCAGATCAATCCCTTTATGCGTTCTTCCCCAACGCTGACCATAGCTGCTCGACATCTTGGCACCTGATACAGGCCATGCAAAATCTCCCGAGCCCTCACCAAGAACTACCTTCGTGCCCTTAACTACAATTTTGGGTTGAGACGCCTTCGTCACTTCCTGTCCAAGCCACTCTTCTGCAATGACCTCGCCGTTCTCTTTAGTTAAGCGATATTCCATCGTTTTCAGACCGCTTTGTCCTTGAGAGATAACCTTGGATTCACCAGCGCGCATTTCATCGTTTTTACGAATAATAACCTGAGGTTCAGTAACGATCTCCTCGGATACAAGCTCTACCGTTCTAACCGTAATAGATGGCTGCACTGCCTTCACACTGAGCAAGGTACCAATCTGAAGCGCCAGCTCCTTAACTTCAGGATTTTTAGCGAACAGCTCTTTCTGTGTAATGCCAAAACGCTTGGCAATAGAGGATATGGTATCACCCTCGCGAACCTCATAGCTGATAGCTGCCTCATCCCCGGCCAAAATACGTTCAACGGCCGCGTCAATATCCATTACTTTATTTGGGTCCGTGTCCACACTAACCTGTGAAATCTCCTCATTAATCTTTACGGATTGCAGCTCGACACTATTTCCTGCACCTGCTGCTGCAGAAGTGTCTTGGCTGACCCCTCCGGTACGCTTAATTTTGGACGCAATGCCTCGAGATACTGCTACTGCAGGCATATATTTATTTTTAATTTGCTCCAAAACGGCATCCGCATTCTCTTGGTCCTTCACAATTCCGATCACTTTGCCGTCTACCCGCAGCTCAACGCCTTTGGCGTAACCCGTAAGCATGCTGTATACCTTGTCCAAAGTCTCCTCAGAATTGATCTCGGCCTTAAATTCCTTGTTCTGAACAGTAGTGATACCTTCCGTATGTACTACCATTTCTACATCAGGATACTTCTCTCTATATTCCTGTTCTTTTTTTGTGTACAAATCCTCAAGGTCGGCCTTATTCGTAATGCTGCCTACCTCTTGATCGCCTACAAACACTCGATAATAGGGAACCGTATTTGCATCAACATAATGACGCCCGGTTAAATAAACGGTACAGACGACAAGCAAGCCCGCTATCGAGCTTATTGCGATCTTTCGCTTTCGGGATAAGCTGGACGAGCCAATTCTTTCTTTCACCTTATTCATTATGTCAAGCTTGGACATCTGTTGATCGTTTTCCGGACGTCCGTTATAGCTTTCCTGCGTCCGGTCATTATCCATACGCAACAGCTTCCAAACTTTCTCCTTGAAACCTCTCATGCTGATCTCCTTCTCTAAATCATCAATTCGACAAAAGGTTTCAAAATTTTAACCTTTTTCCGCTATTGATTACTTTACCATAGCATATCTAGTGATTTCAACTAGATGCAAAAACGGCGAAAACCCCTTGTTACCAAGGGGTTTCGCCATTTAGCAAAGCTTTCATTAACTAGTAATTACTTAACAATTATGTGAATGTTATCGCTATCATGATTAATATTGCTTGTAAAATCATCATTCTTTTAACAAATTCATCATTTTTGAATATTCCGTTTTATCGAGGTATTTCGACAAAATCTGTTCTATTTCTATCAGCTCTGCTTCCGTTAATCCGTCCTCCATAGCTTCCGTCAGCTTTTGCATCTCCGCTTGCGGCAATTTTGACATAAGGATAGTGAATACCTCTTCCTTATCCTTATCTGCTATTTCATCCTTTTTTGCCACCAACTCATCTGGGGTAACTAGAACCTGATCCTGCTGCTGATTCTGCCCGGCTTGCTGCTCCTGTTGACTGAGCCCCTGCTGCTCAGTACCAAGCGACTGGGCTCCTAGCATATCTTGCCCTTGATTCGCTGCACCTTGAGCCACCGCATCGTTATCCGTTCCCATAGATCCGGAAGCTGCATCTGAAGAGGTGCTTCCCATTACAGGAAGTGCATCCTCAGGAGCATTTGAATCTGATACACCCTCGCCTTGATCCTTTTTATTCGAATGCTTCTGTCCTGTATCCGAGAATCCGAGCATCCCCTTTACCATTCCCCCAAAGCTTGGGGTTTCGCTGCTTATAGGCAAATTATAATTGCTAAGCAGTGACTGTATATATGAGTTAACTACATATCCCGTTGTCATGATCGTGAGTATACTTACCATCATGATTGTTAAAGACAATCTCAGCAACCACCCAATCCATTTCATTTAATAAATCCTCCCTCTGCCTCCTACTCTTCTATTTTCAGTATGGACGGCATAGAGGGAATTCAATCTTATTAATTTATAATAACTCGCAATAAGTTTCAGAGAACAAATGCAAAAAAGCTCAGAGAGGGCGGCCAAGGCTGCTCTCTCTGAGCTTTCTGTATCTTGTAATAGATATAAATTAATAGATCGGCAAAATTTGATTTGTCTGATTCCGGTTACGTCCAACAGAGAAGATCGCAATCGGAATACCTGTTAATTCGGACACACGTTTAACATAATTGCGAGTTGTTTCCGGCAGGTCTTCGAGAGTTTTCGCACCCGTAATGTCCTCGCTCCAGCCTGGAAGCTCTTCATACACAGCTTCACATTCTGCAAGCATTTTGAGACTAGCCGGATAATGCGTAATGATTTCGCCACGGTATTTGTAGCCTGTGCAAATTTTTACCGTTTCAAGTCCAGTCAATACGTCAAGCGAGTTCAAGGAAAGACCTGTCAAACCGCTGACACGACGAGCATGACGCACAACGACACTGTCGAACCAGCCGACACGGCGAGGACGTCCGGTTACAGTACCGTACTCATGTCCGGTCTCACGAATGAAATCTCCAATTTCATCTTTAAGCTCTGTTGGGAATGGTCCGTCACCAACACGAGTTGTGTACGATTTAGCTACACCAATAACTTGATCAATCTTGGAAGGTCCTACACCGGAACCAATGCAAACACCACCAGCAGATGGGTTTGAGGAGGTTACAAACGGATATGTCCCTTGGTCGATATCAAGCATAACGCCTTGAGCGCCTTCGAACAGCACTTTTTTATTGTCATCGATCGCATCGTTCAACACAACCGAAGTATCCGTCACATAAGGTCTAATCAACTCCGCATATTCCAGGTATTGCTTCAACACTTCTTCCACATCTAACGGCTCTGCGCCATAAACCTGCTCAATGATATGGTTCTTCTCTGTCATCAGATGACGCAGCTTAAGCTCGAATTCCTCAGGATCAAGCAGGTCAGCTATCCGAATACCATTACGGGCAGCCTTATCCATATAAGCCGGACCGATCCCTTTACGAGTCGTACCGATCTTGTTATCGCCTTTACGATCCTCTTCCAGACCATCAAGCACCAAATGATACGGCATGATGACATGCGCACGGTCACTGATTACGAGATTCTTAGTGCTAAATCCGTTCTCATGAATATATTTAATCTCCTCCAGCAGGGCCGCAGGATTAACAACCATACCGTTACCAATTACACATTTCTTGTCATCATAAAAAACACCCGACGGGATCAGACTAAGCTTGTACTTCTTACCGTCGATGAGAATGGTATGACCGGCATTGTTACCGCCTTGATAACGGGCCACCACATCTGCGCTCTCCGCGAGATAATCCGTGATTTTACCTTTACCTTCGTCCCCCCATTGGGTTCCCACAACGACTACTGTTGACATGTTCATTCCTCCGCCTGGTGCTGCCGCACCTGTATTTGCAATTTTACATAAAAATAATTTGACATAACACGTCACTTACCACCTTAAGGCAGCACTATTAGTTTAACAGTCTCCATTTTCAAAGTCAAATTAAAGACGAACAATATCGAGTACTAATCATTAATTGTTCGTAAATGTCATATTTTATGCTTCATATTTTACAGTTTGCTGTGCTGCACAATAACATATTCATTATCATCTAAAAATAAAAAGGACTGACGAAAACTCGTCAGCCCGCAAATGCATCGGTGTGCGCTCTCTCATAATTCGCAAATTTATTGAAGTTTTTCAAGAATACCAGCTCAACAGTTCCTACCGGACCATTACGTTGTTTGGCAATAATAATCTCGATAATATTTTTCTTCTCTGTCTCTTGATTATAATAGTCGTCCCGATACAGGAACGCTACAATGTCAGCATCCTGCTCTATGGAACCGGATTCCCGCAAGTCAGACATCATAGGACGCTTATCTTGACGCTGCTCAACACCCCGGCTGAGCTGAGACAAGGCGATGACCGGCACTTCCAGCTCACGGGCAATCTGCTTGAGCGTACGCGAGATTTCAGAGACCTCCTGCTGACGGTTCTCACCTGGCTTGCCACGACCGTGAATGAGCTGCAAATAGTCAATAAGGATCATACCAAGACCCTTCTCCTTCTTCAGTCGCCGGCATTTCGCCCGGATATCCGCTACAGTAATGCCTGGTGTATCATCAATATAAATCTCCGCTTCTGATAAGGCAGCAATCCCCATCGTGAGCTTGGACCAATCATCATCGTTCTTGAAGTCACCTGTACGCATAATACCCGCATCAAGGTTTGCCTCCGCACATATCATCCGCTGTACGAGCTGAGGCGCTGACATTTCCAGACTAAAAATCGCAACTGTCTCCTTGGCCCGGACTGCTACATTCTGCGCAATATTTAGCGCAAACGCAGTCTTACCCACGGAAGGGCGCGCTGCTACGATAATAAGATCATTGCGTTGAAAACCGGATGTCATCTTGTCCAAATCAACAAAACCGGAAGGAATCCCTGTTGTGTTACCCCGGTTTTGATGCAGCACTTCGACCCGCTCAAATACATCCATCAATACGTCACGTATCGCAATAAAGCCACTACCCGAACGGCGGTTGGAGATTTCAAGAATGTTCCGCTCAGCATCGCTGAGCATTCCAGCCACATCTTCTCCGCCTGTATAACCATCGCTAACAATTTGCGTCGCTGTACGAATCAAGCGCCGCAGCATCGATTTTTCCTCGATAATACGCGCATAATAATCCACATTTGCGGCCGTTGGTACAGCATGCGCAAGCTTCGCCAAATAACTGACTCCGCCGGCATCCTCCAGCTCGCTTCGATCCTGAAGACGCGATGTCAATGTCACGAGGTCGATCGGCTGACCATCCTCACCCAGCTGCACCATCGCTTCGTAGATCAATTGATGAGGCTTGTCGTAGAAATCTTCGGTTCTTACCCGCTCCATTGCGGTAATGAGCGCCTCGGACTGGAGCAATATCGCTCCGAGCACCGCCTGTTCCGCCTCCAGATTTTGCGGGGGAATCCGGTCGTAAAACAGATCTCCGCTCATCCGTTTACTCCTCCGTCACTTGGACCTTAAGCGTAGCCTTTACCTCGGGATGAAGCTTCACCGGAACTTGAGTTACACCTAAAGTACGGATTGGATCATGCATTTCAATTTTGCGTTTATCAATTTTTACGCCAGCCTTCTCCAGTGCTTCCGCCACTTGCTTGCTCGTAATAGCACCAAACAGACGTCCACCTTCACCAGCCTTGGCTTTAAGGCCGATCGTCATTTCCTCCAGCTTCTTGCCAAGGTTGACAGCTTCCTGCTTTTCATTTTCCTTGCGCTTTACTTCTGCCGCTGTTTGATTCTCCAATGTCTTCACATTGCCCTCTGTAGCTAATCGTACAAGACCACGCGGAATCAGAAAATTTTGAGCATACCCTTCGGATACCTCTTTAATTTCACCCTTTTTACCTTGTCCCTTAACATCCTTCAAAAAGATTACTTTCATTCGAATAACCCCTCTTCCTTCTCTATTTCCTCCAATACAGCCAGCAGCTTCTTCTCTGCCTCTGCCTGGGTTCCTTCCAGTTGTACCGCGGCATTGGTTAAATGTCCGCCACCGCCCAGACGTTCCATAACGACCTGCACATTCATGCTTCCCAAAGATCTTGCACTAATGCCAATTAATCCATCCGGCCGTTCGCTTATAACGAACGAAGCTCGAACATTTGTCATATTCAAGAGCGTGTCCGCCACTTGAGCAATTAACAATTGCGGGATTTTACGTTTTGGCTCCGTAACTGCAAGAGCGATATGCCCATGAATCATGCGGGCATGCTTGATAATATCGGCCTTGGCGATATACTCCTGCAAATCCTCCTTGAGCAGGCGCTGTACCAGTACCGTATCTGCTCCAATTCTGCGGAGGAATGCTGCCGCTTCAAACGTACGGGAGCCTGTGTGCAGTGCAAAATGCTTGGTATCCACCGTAATGCCTGCAAGCAGAGTAGTTGCCTCCAGCGGGCTAAGCTCTACCTTCTCGTGAATGTACTGCAACAGCTCAGTAACGAGCTCACATGCCGAGGAGGCATATGGCTCCAGATATACAAGCACCGCATCGTTGACAAATTCCTCACCTCTGCGGTGATGATCTACTACCACTGCTCGGCTAGCTGCTTCAACAAGCCTTGGCTCCATCGTAATCGACGCTTTATGCGTATCAACAAGCACCAACAGCGTGTGCGGCGTCATCATGCTCATCGCCTGATCCGGTGAAATAAACCGCCGCGACAGTGCCTCGTCCTTTTCAATCCGTTCCATCAATCTCTGAATGCCCGGATTTGGACCATCAAGCACAATGTGCGCTTCCACCTTATACATATCCGCAGCTTTCAGTACACCAATGGAAGCACCGATCACATCAAGATCCGGCACGCGGTGCCCCATAATAATAACCCGGTCGCTTTCCTGCATTAAATCGCGCAGTGCATGCGCGATAACCCGTGCGCGGACCCGCGTCCGCTTCTCTACGGCTCCAGTCTTGCCGCCGTAGAATGAAAGCCGCTGACCCGCCTTCACAGCGGCTTGGTCACCCCCCCGCCCGAGCGCCATATCCAGACTCGACTGGGCTAATTCGCCCAGCTCGCTGAAGCGCTCGGTGCCAAACGCCAGGCCGATGCTCAGCGTCATCGGCACCTTGAGGTCCGCGGTCATCTCGCGGACCTCGTCCAAAATCACGAACCGGCTATGCTCGAGTTCGTTCAAGGACTTCTGATTCAGCATCATCAGATAACGTTCCGACGACAAGCGTCTCAAGTAAACCTGATATTGCTTTGCCCATTCGGTAATGGCTGAGGCCACACGGGCAATCAGCGCAGTACGCTGCTGATCATCCATACCTTGGGCTGATTCATCCAAATTGTCCAGCATGACGATGCCGAGCGCGGCCTTTTCATCTTCATACCGCTCGCGCAGCACGGCCAGTTCAGTTATGTCATGAACGTATATGAGTCGTTCGTTGTTATCGACAGTAAGCTCATAATAGCGCTTTTTAACAACCACTTCCGTAGTTATTCTAGCGATAGCTCCATCCTTACCCGCTGCGTCCTTCTTATCCCTGGCTGGCTGTGGCAATGGTGGGAACAGCTCGGACAACGGTATACCTACAACCGTCTCCTGATTGAACATTCCGCTAACAAAGTGATTGTGCCACTCCACTACCCGATCATCACTGTATAATAAAACACCAAACGGTAGAGAGCTAACAGCTTCTCCCTCTACCCGCTTGATCCGATAAGTTAAATCGGCTACATACTTCACCAATTCCTTACGGAACCGTTGCTCTGACCGAAGCATGAAATAGGTCAAAATGGAGACCAGACACAGGCTGATCAGTCCGAGAATCCAGTTAAAGTATGAAACAAATATAACAAGGACCAGCTCAAGCATAAATACCCATACAGTCTGGTATCCGTGCCAACGTTTTTGCAGTAAATTAGGCATGCCTTCTCACCCTATCGTTCTGATCTTGTAATTCTCTCACGCAGCGGATAGGCTATATCAATAATACCAATGATCCATAGCGGTAATAACGGAATCAATACGACTGGAATCACAAGCAATATCGGAATAACCGGGTTCCATTTCCGGTGATAAGCTACGAAGAAGAAAAAGCCGGCTGTCTGAATCATAAAGAAAAACTGCAAAAGCGGAATTATGTTCAGAATTATCGTACCCAGAAAGCCTTCCTGGGCAGCCGGTCCTGCAAACAATTGAATCAGAACACCGATCAAGTAATACAAGATCAAAGAGCGCGGAAAGCGCCAATCTCGAAACGGCGGCAGCTTGGGCACTGCTTGCCCCATGCTGGCCAGTGTAGGGCGAACAATCGCATGTGCAATCATTGCAATGGTCAACGAACTGACAATGATAGTGTACGGTATCAATTTTACCACCAATGAGAATTGTTGGCTCAATTCCGGAGTCAAAATGGCTCCCTCAGACATAGATGTATCCGACACACTCTGAAGCATGGCAACTATTAAGTCAATGATTTCCTCAATGCTTGCAGCCAGATTAAAATTAAAGAAGACGGTACTGATCAGTAAAATCAGCAAAAACTCCACTAAAATAGTTCCCGCTCCTAACAAAACTGTGCGTAGTGCCGATGCTCTTTTCTTGTACAGATGTCCCATGACAATCGCCGGAATCAAGAAATACACGGCTTGCAAAAGAATCAAAGGACCAAACACCCATACGGCTATAACCCAAACCGGTATGATATGAATGAGAAACGATTTAGCTGATAAAGTAGTGTACAGCAGCACGCCCGGCACTATAAGGAAAAAGGCCGTGACGACGGTAAGCGGAGTAGCAAGTGACAGCAGGAGCAGCAAATAGACGACGCTCCAAGCCACCGATGTCCAGCGCAATTTCAAATGGATTCACCTCTTACGCATATGTTCTTCAAGTGTTGAAATATCCTGATACCAATCCTCAAGCTGATGCCCTTCCTGTCTATGTTTTTTTAGCTTATCTAAGATGGTGTCGTCCAGTTCACGATATGAAACCCCTAGCCTTCTTCCCAATATATAACTGCTTACAATCAAGCTGGCCAGGCTATCCGTTACCCTTGTCGTGCTGCCTTCCCATAATGCCTTGAATAAACGGGATATGTGATCGATTACTTCCGTTTTCAGCCATTCAATCACCTTGGCGCGTTTGGCCACATCCATTTCCCTTTGCATGGCAGACAGCTTCCATCCTCTCCATAAAAGCATTATTCTCCATTATAGCATAAAGCAATTGAAGCAAGGGACGCAAACCCTTGGGACCTGTTAGCGTCTGTTATCTTTTGGGAACGGAGGTATCCCGTGTAACGAACTTTTCACAATACTCAATAATTTGACTGCGACGAACGATACCAATAAATCTCCCTATATCATCTACCACGGGCACGAAGTTTTGAACCTTCGCCAAATTAATCAAATCGGCCATATCAGCATCAATAGACACAGGCTTAATATTCATTTTAAGGGGGACATCGCCCAGATGATATTTTGAAGCGGTCTCAAAAGTTACCTTACCACCTGAATTTTTCATGTACCATAACAAATCACCCTCTGTTACGGTTCCTACATATTCTCCATTATCGCCAATAATCGGAACAGCCGTATATCTGTGGAACTCCATTCGTTCCAGCGTCTGCCGCAAAGTTGAATCCAGCGTAACCGAAACTACATCATTCTTCGGCAGTAAAAAAAACGCAATATTCATATGCATGAATCCTCCTCTTGCTAAGTCTGTAACTATGTTACACCGCTACTCGTGCGAAATCGGCAGCCGGATCACCGGACTGCCGAACCTTATAATATGCCTTATCAATAAATTATGATGACGATTGATTACTCATTCTTGCGTTCCTGTTTGATTGGTTCCTGCTTGATTGCTTGGCGACTCCGTTGACGAGGCTGCAGCATCACGCGACTCCGGCATTAACAATTGACTGGCCTCTGTCTCTGCATCACTCCAGCTCTTGATCATTTCCTGTGCGTACTGAACATCCTCCTCATTGGCAGCATCGTAGAAAATGCCATTTTTACGGAAGCCTTCACCCATAATGGTGAACCCGCTAATGGAAGGACTTTCACCTAACAGGACCTGCTTGGAAAGATCAATAATAAAGCTTGGCATCATATCGGTTTTGAAGTTCTCGCCCATCATATCCATTAATTCAGGAATTTTAGTTACTTGATCGAGCTTCAGCATCCGGTTGACAATAGCATTCAAAAATATTTGATGCCGCTTCGTACGATTAAAATCACTGTCCTCACGATAACGCACAAAGTTCAGCGCTTCTTGTCCATCATATAACGGCTTGCCCGCTTTGATCGTAAATTTCTCATGATCCTTTTGCTTGTTCACAATATCTTTAGTAATGGGAAGCTCAACACCACCAAGAGCATCTACCACTTGCTTCAATCCTTCGAAGTTAATGGCAGCATAATAATCTACAGGACTACTCAAGAAATTCTCCACCGTATCCTTCGCCATCTTCTCCCCGCCAAAGGCATAGGCATGGTTAATCTTATCTTCCTCATCCCGACCAATGATCTCAGTATAAGTATCACGCGGAATCGAGACCAGAAGCACCTTGGAATCCTCTGGGCGAACGACAGCATAGATCATCGTATCAGAACGGGCCGGTTCATTAGCCCTCTGATCGACGCCTAATAAAAGTATACTAAAAGGCTTCATTTTTTGCTCGGGGGTTACGCTCTTCTGCTCTTCGCCCTCTAGCGGAGCATATGATTTCTCCAGCTTCTCTTCCACTTGACCGGATAAAAACAAATCAAATGCCATGACAGCAAGAGATTTACGGAATGTATAGGCACCTGCACCAACGAGTACTATAACTAAAAGCGCAATAAGCGCTACTTTGCCGCGATTTCGTTTGTTTTTCGTAAGTTTATTTCGTTTTAACATTACATACCTCCATCTTATTCTTTATTAAATTAGTGTAAACGCAAACTTTAATAGAAAAGCTACAATATCTTCATGTTTCTCTATCGATTCGTAATATAACATATAGAAGAATTTCCATTCAACTCAAAGAAGCCCCCACTAATGAGGACTTCCAGAAAAATGACTATTTTTTTACAATTTTCTATGCAAAATGACATGCAACAAAGTGTTTATTCCCTTTATCGATAAATTCCGGCGTATGTTTCTTGCAAATGTCTGAGGCAATGGGGCAACGCGTATGAAATTTGCACCCTGATGGAGGATTCGCCGGACTGGGGATATCCCCCTGAAGCACAATTCGTTCACGTTTCAGTGTAGGATCAGGAATCGGAATCGCTGACATTAGCGCCCTTGTGTACGGATGCATTGGATTGCTGAACAGCTGTTTTTTACCAGCCATTTCAACCATAGAGCCTAAATACATGACACCTACTCGATCACATAAATGCTCTACCACACTTAAATCATGAGAAATGAACATATAAGTCAGCTGCTTATCCCGTTTTAGATCGCTAAGGAGATTGATAATTTGGGCTTGAATCGATACATCAAGTGCAGATACCGGTTCATCGGCTACTATAAATTTAGGCTGCATAATAAGCGCTCTTGCAATCCCGATCCGTTGACGCTGCCCTCCGGAAAACTCATGCGGATAACGATTGTAGTGATAATTAGATAGCCCGCAAATTTCCATCGTCTGGACGACCCGTCTGCGGATTTCGCTCCGATCGCTTATCCCGTGGTCCAGCAATGCTTCGCCTATTGCTTCCCCTACTTTTATCCGTGGATTTAAAGAATTGAACGGGTCTTGAAATACCATTTGCATTTCAGGGCGGAGTCTGCGCATTTTCTCCTTAGGGAGCTCGTGAAGATTTTGACCTTCAAATAATACCGTTCCCTCCGTCTTCTCATTTAACCTTAGTATGGTTCGTCCAATCGTGCTCTTTCCACAGCCGGATTCCCCTACTAGTCCAAAGGATTCCCCACGTACAATTCGGAAGGATACATCATCCACTGCTTTTACATGACCCACTGTCCGTTGAAATACACCTCCGGAGATCGGAAAATATTTTTTCAAGTGATCTACCTGTACCAGGGCTTCACTCATAACACTTCCCTCTCTTCCTCATATAACCAACAGGCTGTTTTATGATTGTCCGGACCGTGCGCACGAAATGGCGGCTGCTTGGCTCGGCAAATGTCCATACAAGACTCACAGCGATCATGGAAATGGCAGTTATTCCCCAACTCGATGGGATTAGGGACCTGACCTGGAATCGAATACAGTCTCTCTTTCTGCTGATTAATAACTGGTTTGGCTTTGAGCAAGCCCTTCGTATAAGGATGCTGAGGATTTCGGAACAGCTCTATGACAGGTGCTTCTTCAATGACTTTGCCGGCATACATAACAACTACGTAATCCGCCATTTCCGCTACAACACCAAGATCATGGGTAATCAGCATAATGGAGGTTTTGAATTTCTCCTTAATCCCCCTCATTAAATCCAGGATCTGCGCCTGTATCGTTACATCTAAAGCCGTGGTTGGCTCATCGGCTATAAGCAATTTAGGATTACAGCTTAATGCAATTGCTATCATAATCCGCTGACGCATACCGCCGCTGAGCTCGTACGGATACGCATGAAAAATATCCTCCGCTCTGGGAATGCCTACTAGTTTAATTAGCTCGATGGCACGCTTTTTAGCAGATTTTCGGTTCATTAATAAATGCAGCATCAACGGCTCCGTAATTTGCTCTCCAATACTTAGCACCGGATTTAATGAGGACATCGGCTCCTGAAAAATGATTGAAATTTCCTTTCCGCGAATTCTGCCCATCTCTTTTTTGCTTAGCTTGAGCAGGTCTTTTCCCTCATATCGGATTTCTCCGCCAGCTATAACTCCATGGGGTTCTTCCACTAATCGCATGAGCGACATGGCAGTCACACTTTTTCCACAGCCAGACTCTCCTACAACACCTACTGTCTCTCCTTCACGGATCGTAAAGCTTACATCATCCACCGCTCTGACAATACCGGAGGAGGTATGAAAATGGGTCTCTAGATTACGGAATTCTATCAGTTCTTTAGCCATATCGTATCTCCTTTTCGAATTTACGCAGCCTGATGCCCGGCTTATTTCTTCATCTTAGGGTCTAGTGCATCTCGCAGACCGTCCCCGATCAAATTGATCGCAACCGTCGTAATCAGAATACACATGCCCGGAGGAATCCAAAGCCAGGGTCTTTTACGGAAATCAACCAGATTGTTAGCGGCAGATATCATATTGCCCCATGATGGAGTCGGCGGTACAACACCAATACCTAGAAAGCTCATAGCAGATTCATATAAAATAGCACTGGCCACACTTAACGTTGCAGTTACGATAATAATTGGTATCGTGTTTGGCAGTAAATGACGGAATATTTTCCGTCTGTCCTTCAAACCAAGTGCCTCTGTAGCTTGCATAAATTCCTGCTCTCGCAAAGTGAGAATTTGTCCTCGAACAAGCCGGGCAAGTGATGTCCAGCTAAGAATACCAATAATAAGCATCAGAAAATAAATCCGCACAGACGGATCGATCTTCAAATCAGATAAAACGGCACCGAGAATAATCAGAATCGGTAAGGTAGGCAGTGCCATAAAAATATCGGCAAGACGCATAATAGCCGTATCAACCGCTTTTCTGTAAAATCCGGCCAAGGCCCCTAAGGTAGCGCCTATAATTACAGTAATTACTGTAGCTACCAAACCAACAAGCAAGGAAATCCTGCCTGCCAGCATAACCCTCAGGAGTACATCCCGCCCTAATTTATCAGTACCTAGCCAATAATGAGCATTTGGTGCCAGATTCTTATCCTGCTTCGAGTAATCATACAAATCATAGGGTGAGAAAGCAGGGCCAATAAAACAGATCAGAATCATCAGGGCTAAAATAATGAGACCCATCAGGGCGAGACGGTTTTGAGTAAACCTGCGAAAAGCTATTTTCCACGGAGACTCTGATACCTTGACCGGTGTAATTGCATTTTTCTCTATTTGGACCATTTCTGCAGCCAATGCAATCCCCTCCTACTTCAACCGAATTCTCGGATCTGCCAATCCGTACAATACGTCAGAAAGCAGATTGCCAAGTAAGGTAAGTACCGCCAAGAATATCGTAAATCCAAGCATAAATGGATAATCCCGCATGTTAATAGAATTAAGATATACATGACCTACGCCAGGCCATACAAATATTTGCTCCATAATCATAGCCCCGCCAAATAAGCTGGGCAGCTCAAAGCCAAGCAGTGTAATCGCCGGAATCATGGCATTGCGCAGTGCATGCTTGAAAATAACGGTTCGCTCCTTGAGCCCTTTAGCCCGAGCGGTGCGAATATAATCTTGACGAATGACTTCCAGCATACTGGTTCGAAAATATCTCGTCAGACTTCCTGTGCTGAGCATCGTTAGCACCGTAATCGGCAGTACACTATGCTTAGCTACATCAATCACATAATCCCAACCGGTAGCATTGAGTCCTGCAGTTGTCATACCGCCAACAGGGAAAATATTGAAGGTCAGTGCAAATACTTTAATAAGCACCAAACCTATGAAAAAGGATGGTAGCGACATACATATAAAGACGAGAAGCGTGATGATCTTGTCGAACAAGGAATACTGGAACTTGGCTGAAAATACACCCGTAAACATCGCAATCACCCAACTTAACACCAAGCTAGCAAAAGCGATAATAAATGAATTCCACACATAATCATTGATTACGCTGGTCACGGGCTTCTTATGCTGCAATGAATCCCCCATATTGCCTTGAACCATGTTGCCCGCCCATATGAAATATCGCTGATAATCCGGTTTATCCAAACCGTATATTTTTCTTAATTCATCCGCCTTTTCTTGTGTCATGTTAGGATTTTGACGAGCTGTAATATAGTCCCCGGGAACCATAGCAGATATTGCAAAAACAATAATAGAGATACCAACCATCGTGGGGATCATTTGCAAGAGTCGTCTAATAATATACTGTTTCATATTTAACTCCCCCTGGTGTTTTAAATACAGCTGTACTCAGCCACTGTTGGCTGAGTACAGCACCTCCTCTCTCCTATTGTTGCAATTCTACTTGGTACAGGCTGAATGGGAATTCCTTATACGGCGAAATATCAAATCCTAACGCACGACCGCTTACTGCAGTCATATTATTTCTTTGGTACAGCAAAATGGTCGGTACATCCTTATTTAGCTCTTGATACATTTCTTTATAAATTTCCTTACGCTTCTCAATGTCTAGCGTTTTCCTGCCCTCATTCATTAATTTATCTACCTTGGTATTGGAATACCCATAATCGTTTTGAGCGCCATTTGTAATATAAACTGTATTATCTGGGTCTGGTGTTAACCCCCATGCAGCAAAGAACATCTCAAAGTCACCACTTGTTTTCTTATCCATAATGGCATTGAAATCCAGTGTCTCCGATACAATATCGATCCCAAGATCTTTATAGTTGGTAGTCATTATTGGAAGAAGTGCATCTACAACAGGGTTATCCGCCGTAGCCGAAAAGTTGATTTTGAATTTTTCACCGTCTTTTTCACGAATGCCGTCCGATCCAACCACCCAGCCGGCTTCATCCAGCAGCTGTTTGGCCTTTTCCACATCATACTCATAAGGTTCAATATTCTCATCAGTGTAAGACCATGATACAGAGGACTGAGGAATATTAATGACCTTCCCATACGGACCATAGATCAGGTCTACAATCTCTGCACGATTTAAGCCATAAGTAAGCGCCTGTCTAACTTTAACATCTTGGAATTTAGCTACTTTGTGGTTAAATGCTATATATCCATACCCATTGTTCGGAAGAAGATGAATGTCCAGGAAGCCCATTGCTTTAAGCTCCTCCACGTTATCTTCCGTTACGGTAATTTCATTCATATCTGTTTCTCCGGATTGGAGCATTGCCATTTGAGTCGTCTCAGTGGTTGTTTTGAACACCACTGACTTCACCTTTGGAGCTCCTCTGAAGTAATCCGTATTTGCTTCGAATGCAATTTCTTGTCCGGCCTTATAGCTTACGAGCTTGTATTGGCCGCTGCCTAACGGCTTGCTGTTCAGTGCTTTTACAGAATCGAGGTTACCTTGCTTATAGCCTGCACCATAGTAGTGCTCCGGAAGTACATATACAGTACCCAGATCTACCGGTGTCAATGCTGTAGCTTCAGTCAATGAAATTTCTACCGTGGAATCGTTAATAACTTTGATGCCGGAGATTTCAGAGGCTTTGCCTTCGTGGTATTCTTGTGCGCCTACAATGTGATAGCTTAGTGGATCCGATTCACCATCATAGCTTGCATCAAGCATCAATTTGAAAGTAAAATAATAATCTTTTGCTGTCAGTGGAGTACCGTCTGTGAATTTAATATTTGGTTTCAAGTGGTAGGTATATTTGAGGCCATCTTCAGACACATCATAGCTTTCAGCCAAGCTGGGCTCATATGTGCCGTCTGCTTTAACTTGATAGAAGGAGTCGAATAACGTGTAATTTGCGAAGAAATCATATGCTGTCTCCATAAATAGAGGATTAAATACACCCTTTGGATCGGTCATGCCAATAATCAATGAATCGGTGCGATTTTTTGCAATTGCAGGAATTAAGGAAAGATCCGTAGCTTTAATGACGCCTTCATATTGATCTTCCTGAGGGCTCTTGTCTCCCTCCTGATTGCCGCTGCTATTGCTGTTACTCTCGTTCACCTTATTTTCTGTTGATTCATTAGCCGCCTTGTTACCTCCATTTGTGCATGCGGATAACATTAACATTAGTGCAAGTGCGGTAACTAGTATAACCCACCACTTTTTCTTCATAACAATTCCTCCTCTTCTTTAATCAATAATTGAAACCATATATTATAAAAAATAATATATCCAATAATATACATAGATTAACTGAGGTTTAGGATTATGTAAGTGTGGAAGTGATTCGATGTATCTAAAGCCAATTGAAATAATTGGATAAAATACGATCACTCTATTACGGTTTGCTTTCAAAAATGGATACGCAGCAACTTAGTAGAAATGCAAAATATTAGTATTTAAAAATAAATGCATAAATAAACCACAGGTCAATTCATTGTCAAGGGAATAAATAGGTATTTATTTTAATTTAGTTAATAATATAACCGAATTTCATAAATATTCCAAGTGTTTCGTCAAATTTAAGTTATATTTTTTTACATTAATGTTAATTCTACCGTTGTATGTCAATTATATGATAGAAATCAAATCTTGCTTACAACAAAAAAATCCCCTTGGTTCAACAAGATGATATCCTGTTGACCGCAAGGGGATTTTAAACCGTATACGGTTATATTATTCAGTAGTGTAAGGAAGCAATGCGATTTGACGGGAGCGTTTGATTGCAATCGTCAAAAGGCGTTGATACTTCGCACTTGTACCAGTTACACGACGTGGCAAAATTTTACCGCGTTCGCTGATGAATTTCTTAAGGAGTTCAGTATCTTTATAATCAATGTGAGTAATTTTGTTCACAGTGAAGAAACATACTTTACGACGTTTGTTACGTCCGCCACGGCGAGCCGGTCTTTTGTCGTCTCCGCCTTCTCTTTGTTTGAAGCTCATACTGTTCAGTCCTTTCCCTTATTAAAATGGCAAATCGTCATCCGAGATATCGATCGGTTTCCCGTCATCGGAGAATGGATCATTCTGATTGCTACGAGAGGAATTGCTACGACTAGCATTGCCAGCGCCGCCTCCAAATGGAGCCTCTTCTCGTTGTCCGCCGCCACCTGATCCGCCATCGCGGTTGGATTCCAAGAAACGAACATTATCAGCAATAACTTCAGTTACGTATACACGTTTGCCTTCGTTATTCTCGTAATTTCGTACTTGAATACGTCCTTCCACAGCCGTCAGACGACCTTTACGCAAATAATTTGCACAAGTCTCAGCAAGCTGTCTCCAGGTTACTACTGGAATAAAATCCGCTTCACGTTCTCCACCTTGTGATGTAAACGGTCTGTCCACAGCAATTGTGAACTGAGTAACCGCAACGCCAGACGGCGTATAACGTAATTCTGGATCTTTGGTAAGACGTCCTATAAGAATGACACGGTTCAACAATCAAATCCCCTCCTTCGGGCTAATGCATACTAAACTTAATCTTAGGCAACGTCTTTAGTAATGAGATAACGGATAACCTCGTCGGAAATCTTCAGAATCCGCTCAAGCTCAGCAACAACTTCTGGAGTTGCAGTAAAGTTCACGAGTACGTAAACTCCATCACGGATTTTGTTAATCTCATACGCAAGCCGGCGTTTGCCCAACACGTCATGCTTAGTAATTTCACCGCCGTTTTGGATGATGCCTTGGAATTTTTCGACTGCAGCTTGAACAGCTTCTTGCTCAAGATCAGGACGAACAATGTACATCACTTCATATTTGCGCATATATTTCACCTCCTCTTGGACTATGGCCCCCAATTTGTTAGCCTTGGGAGCAAGGAACGAGTATCAAACTCGCACCATAATAATATACCAAATTGGCTTCCTCCCTGCAAGTACGACTATTCCATCTTTACATGAAACATCGAAGGACAACATACAATATGAACGTTTCCCCGGACATGCAGTCCACCATTTTCCAATAAAAATCACTCGAAAGGAGAATTGTAATGGGCGAGAAAACGGAATTTGAACCAGGTGACAAGGCTCCAAACCCTGGAGTCTATACCGAAGTTGGGGAGGCGCGCAGCTTCCATACTCAGATTAAGGATCCAAAGCGAATTACCATGGAACGTGGAGAGACCTTCCCCGCCACATCAAACAAGGACCGTAAGTGGAAAAAAGCCGAGAAAGCACGTGTACACTAATTTTAAAAATCAGTGAATAAAAAGATCACCCCTGAGCATAATACACTTAGACGGCGATGCATTAGAGAGGTGTGGTTCCGTTGGAGCATTCCGCGAAACAAACCGTTCGGAGTTCTTTGTCACTACCCCGTAGAAGCCAAGATGATGAATTAATGAAGACCCCTCTTCTTTAGTTCATGTGCTGACGCAGAAATCGAAAGTTTCTTAACGTAGTTAAAAAAATTCCAAATTGCGCGCCGTCGACCAAGGAAGAACCCAACAGGGTTCTTCTTTTTTTCGTTACTTCTTTTCCCCTTAAATAAAATACAATTGAGAACCCATTCTCCCTCAAACAGCCTTAAGAAATTCGTAAAGTTTACTTAATAATATATTAACTCTGCTCCGTTACTATTTAAAAAGCGTCTTATAAACGAGGGGGTTCGTTATATGCATGTATTAGGGAGAAATGCACTCATAACTATGCTGATTCTGACTATTATCATACTCCTTGTAACAAACCAGAAAAAGCAAGGTAAAGCATGGCATATCTTAGGGACAGTACTACTGGCATTATCAATGACAATAGTGTATTCGTTAACAGGCGTCTCACCTATCAGTGGATTTCATACAGATGTACGCTTAGGAGAAATATCATACATACCATTTCAAGGGATTTGGGACATGATTACGTACACATTTGTATTATCAGATGGAGAGAGCATGCCTGAAAAAGGGGCTGTATTATATCTTGTCACTAATATATTTGGGAACATTTTGATATTTGCTCCACTTGGTTTTTTCCTTCCATTATTATGGGAAAGGTTTAGAGCATTTTCGAAAACGGTTCTATTTGGACTTGTTGTTTCCTTAGTTATTGAGTGTTCACAGCTATTCTTAGTACGTGGAACAGATATTGATGATTTAATCTTAAATACAACAGGCACAGTTGTGGGTTATCTGGCGTTTATCATGTTCAGTAAACTGTTCTTCAAATTCAAGGATAAATTTCTGTTACAAGACGATAAACAAAAATCCGGATGGCGAATTCTACCTCTTGCTTGTGTTGCAGTACCCTATTTGGTCACCATAGTATTTGGCTTTTATGACAGGGGAATTTACCTTTTAAAGCTGTAAATTTCCTGATTAAAAACAAAAAGCCTTCTATGTTGTTACAACAACATGGAAGGCTAACAATATTATTATGGTGGCGGAGAGGGTGGGATTCGAACCCACGCACGCCTTGCGACGCCTAATTGATTTCGAGTCAACCCCCTTGGGCCTCTTGGGTACCTCTCCACAGCAAGAATGATTGTATCATGATTTTCATCGATTTGCAATAGTCTGGAAAATCATGACCATCCTCTGCTAAACATCTGCACTTCCATATTTCTTCCAACTATTCCTTTTAATTTACAGCATCGTGACTATTTGCAGAACGCAGTACTTTCCTCATGTTTTTCTCGAACTTTGCACGGGGTACGAGCACGCTATGCTTACAACCCACGCATTTAATACGAATATCCATTCCCATACGGATAATTTCCATCTCATTGCTTCCACAAGGATGGTTTTTCTTCATTAATACAATATCACCCAGCTGAAATTCTTTCCGTTCCATGCTTATCCCCCACTTTGATCTTAATTCTGTGTCTCATGCGCAAGTCTTAACGTCTCCTCTTCCTCTATAGCTTCCTTCGCATACATTTGGATTTGCCGTTCAACGCTAGCTCTGGAGCCTGGAGCACACTCTACTGCAACCCGTATGACGTATTCACTCGCTGTCAAGGACTGAACCCCAAGCACACTAGGGAGCTGCTCAATATCTTCACTATTCTCTTTAAGCTTCAGCATAGCCCTTTTTAATAAATCCAGGCTATCCTCCAGCTTCTTGGCATTACTAAATGGCAAATCTGCGACTGCCAGCGCGGTTCCTATCGAATAATTGGTCACATTGGTAATCATCCCATTAGGAATAATATGGACCTCTCCTGTCCAGCTCACAAGCCGTGTAGAGCGCAATCCTATAATTTCTACCGTACCCTTCAGACTTCCCGTTTGAATGACATCACCCACTGCAAATTGATCCTCTAAAATAATAAAGAAGCCGGTAATAACATCCTTCACCAAACTTTGGGCACCAAAACCAATCGCAAGTCCCAGTACTCCAGCACCGGCCAGTAACGGGGCAAGTTGAAATCCAACCTCTCCCAGGATTAACATCACCATAATGAAATTACTGGCAATCCACGTTATATTTTTAAGTAACTCACCAACAGTAACTAACCTGCGCGGATTCATTTGCAGGCGACTGTTCTCTCTTCGATCTAACGAACGATCAATCACCTTATAGATCACCCTAACAAAAATCCGTGTTATCAAAAAGATCAATATTATTCTTAAACCGGCAAACATCACATGCTGCCACATATCAGCATCCGTTAACCAATTCCAGATTCGGTCTCTCCATGTAATGGCTTCTTCCAAAGCTTCCCCTACCTTCTCAGTAACCTGATCAGAAATTTGTTCAGCAAATAATAGTCCTGTAATTTCTCTCATTAGATCCCCTCATCTACATGATGTTATCGTACCCTACTTCAGTTAGGTTAAATATTCCCCTAATCTCTACGGATTCGTTCTTGATGATTTCTTTCACGAGGACTAAAGCACTTCGCGGAAATTGAATAGATAAGGCACAGCCTGCAGTAATCTCCTTCGGTGTCGGAAACAAATCGATTTCTACCTCTGCGTATTCAAGCAGCATCTCGGCACGTAATGCCTGTTGTGTAGAATCAAAAGCCATGACAAGCATCTCATGCATTTATGATACCTTCCTCTCCATAACTGCCTTATTTTCTGTCTGCAGAATTTACAACTTTAGTCGGAGTATACAATTCATTTAATTTCCATATACTATCTACTAATCTTCAAAGTAACCATTGAAACCTTCAATACTACATTAGCACAAAATCATCACAAACAAAGTTTCCCCATACTCTGATTATATAGGAAAGGAAGATTCTATGTCACAAATGCAGCCGTCAACGTCAGAACAAGAAATCCCTTATTTAAAAATTCCCCATACCGAGCCTGGTATTCATTCTGCTATAATTCACCGTCTGCTTCTGCATTTTGCTCAAGTTGCGCCTGGCCAGGATATCGTAGTCGTATGTATTGGGACAGACCGCTCTACAGGTGATTGCCTTGGCCCTTTAGTTGGCACTGCTCTCTCTAAGTATGGTCCGGAGCATTTTCATCTGTATGGTACTTTAGAAGAGCCTGTTCATGCAATGAATTTGAAAGACACCTTGCTGCACATCAATCAAGTCTTCCATAATCCATATATCATCGGTATTGATGCCTGCTTAGGACAAACTTCAAGCGTCGGATCTATACAGGTTGTTCAAGGACCGCTGCGCCCTGGTGCTGGCGTAAATAAAGAATTACCGCCGGTTGGCAATATCCATGTTACTGGAATCGTCAATGTCGGCGGCTTTATGGAATACTTCGTATTGCAAAACACACGTCTTAGTCTAGTGATGCGACTTTCTGAAATTATCTCTAGTAGTATTTACTCTGCTATTAAAGAATGGAATCGGAATGTCATTCCTCTTGCCCGGCGAGATCAATAGCCCCTCTTTCTTCTGGGGAGAGCACATGCGACGACTCTCCCTTGGTTAATGGCTTGGCATACACGTAAGAACCATCTCTATTATATAGTCCTGTAATAACAACTCCATCCTTCTCATCGTTGATAAAAGCAATGGAGAAGCTTAGATCGTTACCACGTTCACCAAATGCATTGTATCTCGTTATACCGATTTTAGCTTTTTTCTTGGGAAGCAATATGTTTATTTTATTAAGCTGCTGCTTTTGTTCTTCTTGAATAAGCTCAATTTTCTCTTGCTGCATTTTCAGATCGATCAGCAGCCCTTCCAAGTCCTCTATTCCTGTATCCTTCATCATCATTTGGTATTTTTTACGCATTTTCCGAAGCTTGCTTCCTTGTGCTAAATTCCAAATCAGCAACCATAATAATACTACAATTAGTCCGCCTACAATCCACACCAACTGATCCAGAATTAGCTCATTCCACTCGCGCATGTTATTTCTCCCCTATGTTGAATATCACTTCACAATAAATTTTACTGCTGCAATGAATGCCTCTATTTCCTCTTTTGTCGTAGTATGTCCAACACTTGCTCGAACTGCGCCACCTGCAGATGTACCCGCAGTCTTATGTCCTAGAGGAGTACAATGATAACCAGCTCTTACTGCAATTCCAAATTTTCTATCTAATGTAAATGCTATTTCTGCTGCATCTCTTTCTTTAACATTAAAAGACACAAGACCTGTTCGCGGTTGACCAAGCTCCGGCCCTAACAAGGATATTATTGGAATTTTATTCAACTCACCCATCATCATCTGAGTTAAATTCCATTCATGCTCATAAATTTGCTCCACACCTTGCTCCAGTACATAGGCTACTGCCGATCCTAATCCCGCAATACCAACTGTATTTGCCGTGCCTGCCTCATACCGATCAGGTCGAACCATGGGCTGCTCAGGCTCTTCTGACTGGCTTCCAGTGCCTCCATGAAGGAGTGGTTCTATATCCAGTTCTGGACTGATATATAATCCACCAGTCCCTTGTGGACCAAGCAGGCCTTTATGTCCTGGAAAAGCCAACATATCAATACCCATTGCTCTGACATCGATAGGATATATTCCTGCTGTCTGTGCCGCATCTACGAGTGTAACAACTCCATGCTCATGTGCCAGCTTGCTGATTTCAGCAATAGGTAAAATGCTTCCCAATAAATTTGAGCTATGAGTACAGACCACTAGTCTCGTCTCCGGGCGAAACGCCCTTTGCAAATCGTCTAAATTGAAATATCCCTGCTCACTAATTGACAGATAATCTACTGATATTCCTATTGTTCGTTTTAGAAACTCTAATGGTCTCCTTACAGAATTATGCTCCACCATCGTAGCAATCACATGATCACCCAGCTTCACATATCCCTTAATTGCCAAATTGAGAGCTTCCGTTGTATTCGAGGTAAATGCAATATCATTCGGGTTAGAAATACCAAACAATTTTGCCAGCTTTGCACGAGTGTTAAACATCGTTCTTCCTGCTTGCAACGCCATAGCATGATTTCCTCTTCCCGAGCTGCCAGAAGGTCGGTTTAGTATTTCCAACATTACATCTGCTACTCCTGGAGCTTTAGGCCATGACGTCGCTGCATGATCCAAATATATCACGTCACTTGTGTTCAAACGACCACCTCCATATAGGAAAATTCAACCATTTACATCAACAATGACATACCCCTCCCTTTTGCAGATCTTAACTCGGCAAAAAGGTGAATATGTCATCGTAAGGTCAATTCAACAAATCCAAAAGCCGTTGCAAGTCTTGCTGACTATAGTAATTAATTTCAATTTTACCTTTATCTTTGTTTGCTTTAATTTTGACTGTAGTCTTATAGCGTTCACGCAAATTTTCTTCCACTTCTTCTATATAAGGATCTCGTTTTTTATTGGTCTGTTTTGATTTTTCCTGCTTTTTACGATCCAATTGCTGAACAGCATTTTCCAGATCACGTACACTCCACTCATGATCTATACACTGTTTAGCTAGCTCTTTAATTGCATCAGCATCTTTTAATCCGACCAAGGCACGAGCATGCCCCATCGATATTGTTCCACGTGAAACATATTCTTTCACTTCTTCTGGTAATGATAACAGTCTTAAGAAGTTCGCAATGTGCGAACGAGACTTACCTACTTTTAAGGATAGCTCCTCTTGCGTTAATTTGAACTGGTCCATTAACCCTTGATAAGCAACCGCCACTTCCATAGCATTCAAGTTTTCACGCTGCAGGTTTTCAATAAGAGCAATTTCCATAACCTGTTGATCTGAGAATGTTCTTACTACGGCAGGGATTGTTGTGTTTCCACAAAATTGAGATGCCCGAAAACGCCGCTCCCCGGCAATAATTTCATACCCCTTAAGAACACTTCTAACGATAATTGGCTGAATAACACCGTGCTGACGAATTGATTCTGCCAGTTCTTTAATTGCTTCCTCATCAAATGTTTTCCGAGGCTGATAGGGATTAGCACGAAGCTGCGTGAGTGGAATTTCAATGACTTTATCATCTTCTTGTACATCCAATGATGTAAATAATGCATCCAAGCCTTTGCCTAAGCGTTTACTCATAAGAGACCACTTCCTTCGCCAACTCTAAATATACTTCCGCACCTTTAGATTTAGGATCATACGTAATGATAGACTGACCATGTGAAGGAGCTTCACTAAGACGAACATTACGCGGAATGACGGTCTTGTATACCTTTTGTTGGAAATATTTCTTGACCTCTTCAATGACTTGAATACCCAAATTAGTTCTTGCATCAAACATTGTCAACAATACACCTTCAATTTGTAGCGTTGTATTCAAATGTTTTTGTACCAGACGAACTGTATTTAGTAATTGACTCAAGCCTTCAAGTGCATAGTACTCACATTGGATTGGAATGAGCACAGAATCAGCAGCGGTCAAAGAATTAATTGTAAGTAATCCAAGTGATGGTGGGCAATCAATAAGAACATAATCATATAAATGTTTTACTTGTTGAAGTGATTTCTTAAGTCGCACTTCACGGGAGATCGTGGATACTAATTCAATTTCAGCACCAGCTAATTGAATGGTTGCCGGAATAATATCGAGTCCTTCAATTTCCGTATGCGCAATAGCTTCACTAGGATTGACTTCATTAATAAGCACATCATAAATACAATTAGCTACATCCGCTTTATTAATACCAACTCCACTCGTTGTGTTTCCCTGTGGATCAATATCAATTAGAAGTACCTTTTTACCAATAGCAGCTAGACCAGCTCCCAAATTAACAGAAGTGGTTGTTTTACCAACCCCACCCTTTTGGTTAGCTATAGCAATAATCTTAGACAATCCATTCACCTCAATATATATAGAAGAATCTTCTTGTAGAGTTGTTCTATGTGAGTATCGACGAAGCTGCAGCTACAAAAAGACCAAACACTGCTGGTGATTTTTCACGCTACGGCTTATCCTCTCCCCTTAAGCAACGTATAGGATTAGATAGGGATCAGTATCAATATATGCCGAAAAAGAGCTGACCATCTAACCGCAAAGGTAATGGTCAGCGTGTAACATACTAATTAATTTTAATTATCTCTTTGGAATCTGAATTACAATCTCATAATGATCATCATGGTCCTTCTCTGCTGTCTTAATCTCAAGGCCAGAGCCGGATACCATATCAATGGATTGACGGATTGTATTCAGAGCTAATCGAACATCCTTCGTAAAAGAAATACGTTTCGTTTTTTTCTTGATTTTGGATACTTCTTTATAGAAAGCAATTCTAGCTTCTGTCTGTTTTACATTCAATTCCTTACTAACAACCTCTTCCAATATCTTCAATTGTAACTCTTCTGAATCCAGAGATAACAAAGCACGTGCATGGCGCTCTGTAATTTTTCTTTCCATTAATGCATTTTTTGCAGGTTCAGGGAGATTAAGCAGTCTAATTTTGTTAGCAATCGTTGATTGACTCTTCCCTAACCTCTGAGCAAGGCTCTCTTGAGTCAAATCATGAAGCTCAATCAAATTTTGATAAGCTAATGCTTCCTCAATAGCTGTTAGGCCTTCTCTCTGAAGATTTTCAATTAGAGCAATAGAAGCAGCCTGTGAGTCGTTGAAATCGCGTAAAATGGCTGGAATTGTCTCCATACCTAGTTTTTTTACAGCACGCCAACGTCTTTCTCCAGCAATGATTTCATATTTGTCATTACGGTAGCGCACAACAATCGGTTGAATGACACCATGAGTACGAATCGTCTGGCATAATTCATCAATTTTCTCATCGTCAAAAATAGTCCGGGGCTGATATGGACTGCCGACGATTTCCCCTACCGGAATTTGTTTTACTTCGTCACCGCTGCTTCGCTCAGCTAAACCAAACAATTTAGAAAATTGTTCTCTCATCCCGTAGATTACCACCTAATTTCATAGTGACATAAGGACATACCTATATATGTAAATAATAGGTCGCTCCCCTATGTAAAAAATCGTTCCAGTGCATCCCATAATGGATGACGGACGAATAAGTACAGACACGCCCCGACAGTGATTAGCGATAATTCTATTCTACCACTTTTTTCTCTATAATCCTATTCTCTTATTAAATGTATTTTAAAGATTTATCCCCCTTAGCAGCATGTTTCACGTGGAACAATTTGCTAAGGGGGATTATGAAGGGTTAGTCAACATATATTAAATAATCGGTGATTTAAGAGGTGTTCCTGCTTTACGAGGATACATTTTCGGTGTAGCAGCTGTTTTATTAACGATAACAATATGACGATCTGAATTTTCAAAAGGAAGAGAAAAATGATGTGTGTCACGAAGTTTACCTTTTAGCTCTTTCATACTACGGACAGATTCCTTAATTTCTTCTCCCGGGTCACTTCCCTTCATCGCCGCAAAAATACCGCCATTCTTGACAAAAGGTAGACAAAATTCATTCAATACTGCCATACGCGCCACAGCTCTAGCCGTTACAAGATCAAAAGTATCTCGTAGCTGATCCTTGCGAGCCATATCCTCTGCACGTCCATGTAAAAGCTCTACATCGTGTAATTCGAGCTTATCAACAACATTTTGCAGGAAACCTATTCTTTTATTCAACGAATCAATAATCGTTAATTTAAGATTTGGAAAACAAATTTTTAAGGGAATACCTGGAAAGCCTGCGCCTGATCCAATGTCAGCAAGATTAGATATACTAGACATATCTACATAAAATGAAAGAGCCACAGAATCGTAAAAATGCTTAATATACACTTGGTCACGTTCTGTAATCCCGGTCAAATTCATTTTCTCATTCCAGGTAACCAGTTCCTCATAATAAGTCTCGAACTGCTGAAGCTGATTAGAAGAAAGTTCTATGCCATGTTCTAATAACAAAGCATGAAATTGAGATTGTATAGGGTCCAAACGATTATCCTCCCGCAGCCGTAACCCGATTATAGTGCTCCAAATAAACCAATAAAATGGAAATATCAGCAGGTGTTACACCAGAAATACGTGACGCTTGACCAATAGACAAAGGACGGATTTTATCTAGCTTTTGCCGAGCTTCAATAGCAAGTCCGTGAATATCATCATAATGGATTGTTTCTGGAATTCTCTTTTTTTCCATTTTTTGTAATCTTTCAACATGAAGCAGCTGCTTCTCAATATAGCCTGCATACTTGATTTGAATTTCAACCTGCTCCTTCATTTCATCATCAAGTACAACCTCTGACGGATATAGAGATTCAATATGAGCATACTCCACTTCGGGACGGCGCAAAATGGTTAACAGATTGCTTCCATCCTGAATTGTAGCCGACCCGATGCTTTCTAATAAAGCATTAATCTCCGATGGTTTTACCTTTGTTTCACGCAGACGTACAATTTCAGCCTCAACCTTATTCTTCTTATCGAGGAACATATCATATCTCTCCGGCGTAATAAGACCGATCTCGTATCCACTTGGAGTTAGGCGAAGATCCGCATTATCATGGCGCAAAAGAAGTCGATACTCAGCGCGTGAAGTAAGCAAACGATAAGGTTCGTTTGTACCCTTTGTCACCAAATCATCGATCAATACTCCGATGTAGCCTTGGGAGCGATCAAGGATAACCGGCTCTTTCCCTTGAACCTTGCGAGCTGCATTAATCCCTGCCATAATACCTTGTCCCGCCGCTTCCTCATATCCAGAAGTACCGTTAATTTGTCCTGCTGTAAACAGTCCTGGAACCTTTTTGGTCTCCAGAGTGGGCCACAATTGAGTCGGAACCATCGCATCATATTCAATCGCGTAACCGTTACGCATCATTTTTACATTTTGCAAACCAGGTACTGAGCGCAGCATTTGAAGCTGTACATCCTCCGGCATGCTCGTTGAGAAGCCCTGTACATAGTACTCAGATGTATTTTTACCTTCCGGCTCCAAAAAGATTTGATGCTTCGGCTTATCGCTAAACCGTACAATTTTATCTTCAATAGACGGGCAATAACGTGGCCCTGTTCCTTCAATAATACCGGAGAACATTGGCGCGCGGTCCAGGTTTGAATTAATAATCTCATGCGTCTCTGCGGACGTATAAGTTAGCCAACAAGGGAGCTGCTCATTATCCGAGCTCTTGGTCTCATATGAGAAAAATTTCGGATTCTCATCCCCGGGTTGAATTTCCGTTTGCGAAAAATCAATCGTATCCTTGTGTACACGAGGAGGTGTGCCTGTTTTAAAACGAACCAGATCAAAGCCCAGCTCCTTCAAATTTTGCGACAATTTCACGGCAGGCTGCTGATTGTTAGGTCCGCTCTCATATGTCAGCTCACCCATAATAATTTTTCCGCGCAAATATGTTCCTGTAGTTAAAACAATCGCTTTGGCACGATATTCAGCACCAGTCATCGTAACAACACCAACGCATTGGCCATCCTCAACGATCAGCTCTTCAACCAAGCCTTGACGCATCGTCAAATTAGGCTCCTTCTCCATCGTTTCCTTCATTGTATGCTGATACAAGAATTTGTCTGCTTGCGCACGCAGAGCGTGAACCGCAGGACCTTTACCCGTATTCAGCATCCGCATTTGAATGAACGTCTTATCGATGTTACGGCCCATTTCACCGCCTAGTGCATCAATTTCACGCACGACATGGCCCTTTGCCGGACCACCAATCGACGGATTGCATGGCATAAAAGCGACCATATCCAAATTGATCGTAATCATCAAAGTGCTGCATCCCATACGCGCTGCCGCCAAAGCCGATTCACAGCCCGCATGTCCTGCGCCGACGACAATTACATCATAATTTCCGGCCACAAAACCCATTTTCTCTACCTCCTTATATATGATCATCTATAAGATATATCTAAAATTTGAGTTAATTTATTAACTAATCCATCATACCATGAACAACACGCCATAATATGATTCGCCTTTATTTACCGAGACAGAATTGTGAAAAAATCTGATCAATCAATGCATCCGGAGCAGAATCACCAATTACTTCACCCAGTTGCTCCCAAGCCAGGCGCACATCAATCTGCAAAATATCAATCGGTATTCCACTATCCGCCGCATCATAAGCATCAGCCAGAGATTGCTGTGCCTTCTTAAGCAGTGCGATATGACGCACATTACTCACATAAGTCAAATCCCCCGACTCCAGCTTCCCTCCAAAAAACAACGAGGAAATAGCATCCTCCAGATGATCCAATCCTTCTTCCGTCTTAGCTGAAAGCTCAACGATCGAGTGTTCAGAAAAAAACGGCAGTACCTTCTCCCTCTCCAATTGCTGCGGTAAATCCATTTTGTTGAGCAGTACGAGCACATTTCTCCCTTTCAGCTGCTCCATCAAAATCATTTCATCCTCATGTAATGCCTCGGCACTGTTAAGGACCAGCAAAATCAGATCCGCCTCATGAACAGCCGCTCTGGAGCGTTCTACCCCGATCTGCTCCACCACATCCATCGTTTCACGAATACCCGCTGTATCCAGCAGCTTCAGTGGAATATTGTTAATCGTAACATACTCCTCTATGACGTCACGCGTCGTTCCCGGAATATCCGTAACGATCGCTTTATTTTCTCTCGCCAAGGTGTTCAACAGCGAAGATTTGCCTACATTCGGTCGTCCAACAATCGCCGTTGTAATCCCTTCACGTAAAATTTTCCCTTGACTCGCATGCTTCAGCAGTTCATCAATACCACTCGACACTTCCATACATTTACGTTTAATAAAATCCATCGTCATCGATTCCACATCGTGCTCCGGATAATCAATATTAACCTCAATATGCGCCAACGTCTCCACCAATGAATATCTCAGCTCATTGATCTTGTGAGACAGCCTGCCTTCCACCTGCTTCAATGCCAAAGAAAAAGCCCGATCCGATTTCGATCGAATCAGATCGATGACCGCCTCAGCCTGTGACAGATCAATTCGGCCATTTAAAAAAGCACGCTTCGTGAACTCTCCCGGCTCAGCCAGACGGATATTCGGCTGCAGCAGCAGCAAATCCATCACCCGCTTAACCGAAATTATCCCCCCGTGCGTACTGATCTCTACCACGTCCTCTGTCGTAAACGAGCGTGGTGCTCGAAATAAAGACACCAGCACCTCTTCGAGCTTTTCATTACTTTTCGGATCTATGATAAAGCCGTAATGAACCGTATGACTATCGGCTTCCGTTAGCGCCGCCTTGGAGCTGAATAATTGCCCGACCTCCGAAATAGCATCCGGTCCGCTCACACGAATGACTGCAATCCCGCTCTCACCAACCGCTGTTGAAATAGCCGCTATTGTATCGCTTAGCATTGTATCTCTCACCTCTTTAAATTTGAGTTATAAGTTTGAGCAGGTTCATTCGGTTGGGTTTGCTTAAACCAAACCTGTGAAGCTATGCTGCTGCGCATTCCATTTGATCTTCCGATCGCTGTTGCCACTGAATTGTCTTTACTTTATAACACCTGACAAGGTGACAATTCAATGGCAAAGGCGACCACTACCGTTTCTCCAGATTCAAATGGACTGCCTCCGCTCCCGCTTCACAAAAAACAAAACCAGAACAGCCTCCCCAAATGCACTCTACTCTCAAAGCTCACTCTTCCTCGAATTAGCCTCCAACTCCCTGCTCCCAAGCAAGCGTATCCCGCAGGGACAGCGACTTCTTGCACACTACCACATCAAAACTGCGCCAAAAGTATCTAATTCTTCCCTCAAGCAGGAGTATCAAAAGTAGAGCGTACCCCAAAGGGGTGACAAGCGGCTCCTATCGCAAGTAGTCCCTCGGGTGCGCCGAAAGCAGAACAAATCCCAGCTTGTTTTATCTTTATCAGGTTGCCCGGGAGTGCCTAAAGTAAGACGTACCCGAAGGGGGAAAAGCGTTCAAACGCACACAGTCACAGCGTATTCCCGAAGGGAAGAGCGAGCAGGAGCGCCTCTATTACTCCCACGTTAGTCCAGTTTGCGGGAGTCCCGAGGGCAGCAGGCCCTCGGGGGCCCTCCCTTACGGTAAGGGAGGGTTTGGGAGGGTTGAGAAATAATAAAAGAACGCAACAACATCGCCAAATAGCAACGTCATTGCGTCTCATTCATTTGCTTTGCTTCAGTGCAATTACGACCCGCCGGTTAGGTTCTTCACCCTTACTGTATGTTTTAACCTCCGGATGATCCTGAAGTTTGGAATGAATCACTTTGCGCTCCTGCGGCGACATCGGTTCAAGAGCTACTTCCTTGCGTGTACGAATGACACGCCCAGCCAATCTCTCTGCTAAATCCTCCAGCGTTTTTTTCCGGCGCTCACGGAAATTCTCCGCATCGAGAACAATTCGGATAAAGCTGTCCGAATACCGATTGGCAATAATGTTCGTTAAATATTGAAGCGCATCGAGAGTCTGTCCTCTTCTACCGATCAACAGGCCGAGATCACTACCCGAAATGTTAAGTACAGTGTTGTCCTTCTTATGGACAATGTCCACCTCAACCTGAAGTCCCATATTAACACTGACGTCCCTAATAAATGACGCCGCTTCTTCATAAGGATCTCGTTCAGCATCTCCATCGTTATCTAAACGAGATACGAAAAGATCTTCAGAACGATTCCCATTCGGCAGGGTTGAAGACGTATCTTGAAGCAGAGTTAATTCAACCTTTGCTTCTTTTACGCCAATCAATCCTAGGAATCCTTTTGATGGCTGCTCTAACACTTTTACGGTGACTTGATCCTCGGTAGCGCCGAGCTTAGCCAATCCTTGTTTTACAGCTTCTTCAACGGTTTTTCCTAACGTCACAATATTGTTCATTTCGACTTTTTGGCCTCCTTGGCACCCTTACCGGGATGACCAGCTTTTAAATTCGAGCCGCCCCGCTTCTTATTGGAAGAGCTTACTCCTGCATTAACAACTGCTACAGCAGCGGGTTGACCATCTTTATTTCGATATATGAAAAAGTTTTGAGCTATCGTGTACAGGTTACTGAAAATCCAGTAAAGAGGAAGTGCAGCAGCAAAGCTTCTAGCCATAACAAAGATCAAGACAGGATAGATAAACATCATGAACTTCATAGGCCCCTGCATACTGCTTGGATTCATACTCGACATCATCTTTGTCTGAATATACGTGGTTAGAGCTGCAAGCACCGGTAAAATATATAGCTTGTCCGGTTCACCCAGTTGCAACCATAAGAAGGAATGATCACGAATCGCTGAGTTGTAATAAATCGAATTATACAAAGCGATGAACACTGGCATTTGAATGATCAATGGAAAACAGCCAGCCATCGGATTAACCTTATTTTCCTGGAACAGCTTCATTGTCTCCTGTTGCTGCTGCTCAGGGTTGTCCTTATACATTTCACGAATTTTCTGCATTTCAGGCTGAATCGCCTGCATAGCTTTTGAGCTCTTAACCTGCTTCAAGGTAAGCGGCAAAATTAACGTACGTACAATCAACACCATAATCAGAATAGCGATTCCATAGGCTCCGTCGAACCACTTCGCAAACGTATCCAAAGCTAACGAGAAATAGTAAACAACATTTGCTGTCCACCACGATCCACTTTCACGCATACTTTCAGTGGTAGTTGCTAAATTGACATTTTGTGTTCCACAACCCGCCAATATAGCCATGAGTCCGATTGCAAGGATGAGAAGAACCCATTTCTTCTTGTTAGTCATCATTCGTGACACTTCAAAACCCCTCTCTTAACCTATCCATTCATCGTAAATCATACCATATTTAAAAGGACAAAGAAACAAGCATGCCTAACGTCCGAAAGGCTTGAGCAGCGTGGCTTTGCGCAGCACATGAAGCACACTTTTTTCGAGTTCCTTGTATTCCATACCGACCGCACCGTTGCGGACAATAATAATGATGTCCACGTGGTCACGAATTTCTGCCTCATGCAGTCTGACAATTTCCTTCAGCATTCTACGCATACGATTACGAACTACAGCATTACCAATTTTTTTACTTGCCGATACACCAAGACGAAAACGCTCGGTATCGTATTTATTTGACCAGTAGACGACGAGTTGGCGATTGGCGAAAGATTTTCCATACCTATATATACGGTTAAAATCCGCCCGATTTCTTAATCTAAGCTTCCTATGCACGAGCTATCTCCTCATGGTCATTTCCTATTTAAAATGGATTATTCATAAAACATACAAAAAAAGACCACCGTAGTGGTCTTCATGCACGCATTACGCACTTAATACTTTTCTGCCTTTTTGACGACGAGCAGCGAGAACCTTGCGGCCGTTTTTCGTGCTCATTCTTTTACGGAAACCATGAACCTTACTACGTTTGCTCACGTTCGGTTTGAAAGTCGGTTTCATTTATTGCACCCCCTTAAAGAGATCAATCACTGTCATATTCACCATTTTCGTTACGCATACCCACAGAAAATGCCTTTTTCCATTTAATCATAAGCCATATGAAAAGTCAACCGAGCCCGGCATTTCTTTTTTTATTTTATCTGAAAATTGTCCACAACTTCGTAAAAAATCTCCTCCGTATAAAAGTTATGCACATGTGGAAAAGTATTTTTACTCGATATTTTTGTTTATTGAATCATTTACAGGGCGAAAAAGAGCGAGTATGATGAGGTTATGATAAGTTGTATACAAGTATACTTGTTGCGAAAGGGTGGCTTATAATATGAAACTCGGCATGATCGGACTTGGAAAAATGGGCTATAATCTCGTACTCAATTTGCTGCAGCACAAGCATGAAGTTGTAGCATACGATATGAATGTTCAAACGGTTGCAACGGCAGCTCAAAAAGGGGCTATTCCCGCCTCCAGTATAGAAGAGCTTGTCTCTTCTCTTCACACCCCCCGCATTATATGGATTATGGTTCCGGCAGGAAACGCGCTTCATTCAGTAATTGAAACCTTAACACCTCTTTTAAATAAAGGAGATATCATTATAGATGGAGGCAATTCGCACTATAAGGATTCAATTATTGCTGCAGAACAATTAGGCGAGCATGGCATTCATTTTTTTGATGTTGGAACTTCAGGTGGTGTAGAAGGTGCAGGTCATGGAGGATGCTTCATGATTGGTGGTGACGAGGCCGTATTTCGCACGATCGAACCAATTTTTGCAGCTATCGCAGTTGATCAAGGATACCTGTACGCTGGAAAAAACGGAAGCGGGCATTTTTTAAAAATGGTCCATAACGGCATTGAATACGGAATGATGCAATCCATCGCTGAAGGGTTTGAGATTTTGGACAAAAGTCCCTTTGAATTCGATTATGAAGAGGTCGCAAGAGTGTGGTCCAACGGCTCTGTAATACGCAGCTGGCTGATGGAGCTTACGGAAAGTGCCTTCTCCAAGGATGCCAAATTGGAAAATATACGCGGCGTCATGAATTCATCCGGCGAAGGTAAATGGACAGTTGAAACTGCTCTGGACTTTCAAGCCAGCGCACCGATCATCGCCATGTCTCTGTTTATGCGCTATCGCTCCCTGGATACCGATACTTTTCATGGGAAGGTCGTCGCCGCTTTACGTAATGAATTTGGCGGACATGCTATTGAATCGGCAAAATAAGACTGCATAATGCTTAATATGTTGGAATATTCATGCTATGATTTGATTAATTATGAATAAGAATTCACATTATTTCTTTATTAAATAGGAGTCAATTACACATGAAGTATCCAACTGCTTGGTTGCAAGGAAATTCTCTTGGTGAAGCAATAGCCTGTGAGCTCCGCTTACAAATAATTAACGGCAGTATTAAGCCGGGAGAGGTTTTGTCCGAAAACGGCATAGCGGCCGACTTTGGCACAAGCCGCTCCCCCGTGCGGGAAGCCTTGAAAACGTTATCCAGTGAAGGCTTAATCTCATTAAAGCGTATGGGAGCTGAAGTCATTGGACTCCAACTCAAAGATATTGATGAGTTATATGATGTAAGGTATCTGATTGAGAGCTTTGCCTGGAAACGCATGGCTCAAAATGATCCCTCTGCTCTCATCGCTCTGCTTCATCGCATTGTCGACAAAATGGAGCTGGCAGCAAAACATCATGATGCTGTGGAATTTGCCTTTCAGGATCTATCTTTTCATGAGCTGATGATCACTGAAGCTAAACATTCGAGAATCTGGCATTTATGGAGCAGCATCCGTCAAATCGTCATGACCGTGTTGCTGATTACGACGGAAAAAATATTTTCCCAAGGCGAGGAAAAAATCATTCTCGTCATTAACAAGCATAGAAAGCTGTTAGAAGGACTTGAAAGCCGTGATCCAGCCGTAATTTCAGTCCGAATCGAAGAATATTTCGCCGATTCACACCAAACTATTCATTTAAGTATCCAATAAGTTTGCTACACTAATGATTTTATAGGCCATGCTTCATACTAAGGAGCAAAAAGGTGACCCTGGTTTATAAATAACTAAATAAGTTATTCATTAGGAGAAGGGTGAATTCGGATGAACAATTTATCATATATGATCGGTATTGATATAGGAACGACAAGCACAAAAGCTGTTCTTTTTGAAGAGAACGGTAAAATAATTTCTACTGCCAGCAAAGGATATTCGCTTTATACACCCACCGCAGATGTAGCAGAACAGGAGCCGGAGGAAATTTTCGCTGCGGTCATATATTGCGTGGGAGAAGTTATGAAATCTAGTCAGGTAAACCCCGAACAAATTTTACTTGTTTCCTTCAGTGCTGCCATGCATAGCGTTATTCCGGTAGATCAAAACGGCAAACCATTAATGCGCTGCCTGACCTGGGCGGACAATCGCAGTGTAGATTGGTCTGAACGATTAAAAAACGATATGGACGGACACTCCATTTATTTGCGTACCGGAACTCCTATTCATCCGATGTCTCCTCTTACGAAGCTGCTCTGGCTGCGCCATGATCATCCCGATATTTTCAACAAGGCAAGCAAATTTATTTCTATTAAAGAATATGTATTCAACAAATTATTCGGACAATACGTTGTCGATTACTCGATCGCTTCTTGTACAGGATTAATGAATCTGGAGACGCTGGATTGGGACCAGGAGGCTCTGAAAATTGCCAGCATAACTCCGGATCGATTGTCTACTCTTGTACCGACCACGCATGTTATGACCCATTTATCGATAAATTACGCAGAACAAATGGGGCTTCTCCCCTCTACCCCATTCGTAATTGGAGCCAGTGACGGTGTCTTGTCTAACTTAGGTGTAGATGCTATAGAACCTGGAGTTGTTGCGGTCACTATCGGAACAAGCGGCGCGATTCGTACCGTTGTTGATAAGCCGCGAACCGATCCCAAGGGGCGGATATTTTGCTATGCCCTCACTGATAAGCATTGGGTTATCGGGGGACCCGTTAATAATGGCGGAGGTATATTCCGTTGGGTACGGGATGAAATTGCCGCCTCCGAGGTTGAAACAGCTAATCGTCTCGGTATCAGTCCATATGACGTATTGACGAAAATTGGCTCAAGAGTACGACCGGGCTCAGATGGGCTTCTATTCCACCCTTTTTTAGCAGGTGAACGTGCCCCACTATGGAATCCTAACGCCAGAGGCTCCTTTTTCGGTCTTACTCTGAACCATAAAAAAGAGCATATGATTCGCGCCGTGCTTGAAGGTGTAATTTTCAACTTATATACGGTGCTGCTCGCTATGGAGGAGCAAATCGGGCAACCTCACAAAATTCAAGCTACCGGCGGCTTTGCCCGCTCTCCACTATGGCGGCAGATGATGGCTGACATTTTTAATCAAAAGGTTGTAATTCCGGAAGATTTCGAAAGCTCCTGTCTTGGCGCTGTTGTACTAGGCCTGTATGCACTAGGAAAAATTGATTCATTCAGCGCCGTTTCAAATATGGTTGGCGATACCATTGAGCACAATCCAATCGAAGAAAATTCGGCGATTTATAGTGAACTGCTTCCGATATACATTCGAATTTCGCGCAAGCTATTAGAAGAATATGATGCTATAGCCAGCTTTCAACGCAAAATGGGCCGTATTTATAATCAATAAAACACTATAAAGCACAAAAAAAGAGCTGATCTCCAAATCGCAAGATGAGGAGGATCAGCTCTTTTTTATACAAATGAAAAACGTTGTCGACATGTTAGCCGTATTACTTTCCAAAAAATTATTCACAGGCTGTACAAACAATTTTTTTTCAAATCGGAACAACCTGTGTATAATAAAAAATTGCTCCAGACGTATTCTGTCGAATTTTAAACATGTTATAAACAATATCTAGTGGTGTTGATGAAAATTATGCACAAGTTATTGAATTTGTGGATAAAAGCCATCATTTCATTGAAAAATAAGGCTTCATTTGCTATGATTATATTGCTTTTGTTGTGAATATCTATTTTTTATAACAAACTTATTAACAACCTGTGGATAAGATTGTGAACAATTTTAAATTATACTTGTTTATAATAATTCCATTTTTCTGACTAATGGGGATATCTTTCCCCTTTATTTATGTTTTTTCGACTCTTTTTGCATGGCTCATGCCACAATTGGAAGATTTAAAAGGAGTGACCGCCTGTGGATAGCCATACCTCCGATATATGGCAGCATATTTTATCCATCATCAATACTAAACTGAGCAAACCCAGCTTCGACACCTGGTTTAAAGCGACCAAAGTAGTCTCACTCTCTGATCGCTCTATTGTCATTTCTGCGCCGACCACTTTTGCTGTGGAATGGCTGGAAAGCCGGTACACAAAGCTCGTTGCCACCACTGTTCTTGAGTATCTTGGCAAACAAGTGGATGTATCCTTTGTCATCGAGGAATCGGCTGTACCCGAGCAGACACAGGTATATAAGGAACCACCCGCAATTGTCCAAGCGGAGGAAAGCGTTTCCAATATGCTTAATCCGAAATATACATTCGACACATTTGTTATAGGGTCCGGAAACCGCTTTGCCCATGCAGCATCGTTAGCTGTAGCTGAAGCTCCTGCCCGTGCTTATAACCCGCTTTTTCTGTACGGAGGCGTTGGTTTAGGCAAAACGCATTTGATGCACGCGATCGGACATTATATTCTGGAGCACAGTCCCAGCAGCAAGGTCGTATATATATCCTCAGAGAAATTCACTAATGAATTTATCAACTCTATTCGTGACAACCGGGCTGAGAGCTTCCGCAACAAATACAGAAATATCGATATTTTATTGATTGACGATATCCAGTTCATCGCCGGTAAAGAATCCACGCAGGAAGAGTTCTTCCATACCTTCAATGCTTTACATGAAGAGCGTAAGCAAATCATCATTTCGAGTGACCGTCCTCCCAAAGAAATCCCTACACTTGAAGAACGGCTTAGATCCAGGTTTGAATGGGGTCTGATTACCGATATTCAGCCACCGGATCTGGAGACTCGGATTGCTATTCTTCGCAAGAAGGCACGAGCTGAAAATCTTGATATTCCAAACGAAGCCATGATGTACATTGCTAATCAAATCGATACCAACATTCGTGAACTTGAGGGAGCTCTTATCCGGGTCGTCGCCTACTCATCCTTGATCAACCAGGACATTACCACTCATCTCGCAGCGGAAGCTTTGAAGGATATCATTCCTTCAAGCAGGCCTAAGATGATTACGATTCAGGATATTCAGCAAAGGGTTGGCGAATATTACAATCTCAAGCTTGAGGATTTCAAGGCTCGCAAACGAACGAAGGCTATCGCTTTTCCTCGGCAAATTGCTATGTATTTATCAAGGGAGCTAACCGATTTCTCTCTGCCTAAGATCGGAGACGCCTTTGGAGGACGTGACCATACCACCGTCATTCACGCCCACGAGAAAATAACGCAGCAGCTGAAGATGGATCAGGATCTGTTCAAAGTTATCAACAACATTACAGAAAAAATAAAAAGTTCAACCTGAATAAGGCACAAGCCTATGCACATGATATTCACATGTGGATAGGCTTCATTTAATATAGTCTATGTAACTTATCCACATATTCAGGGCCCCTACTACTTCTTCTATTAATTAAAAGATATACTTCATCATATTTGGCGAAGGTACAAAATCACACCACACATCCTAGCGTTGTAGCTTACAATGGACCTTTGCCGCCAATAAATGAACAAAATGAACTTAGGAGTTGAATTTATGAAAATCCGTGTTTTAAAGCATGAATTAAATGAATCTATCCAACATGTAGCCAAGGCTATTTCTAGTCGAACCACTATTCCTATTTTGACTGGGATTAAACTTGAGGTTAATTTTCAGGGGATGACGTTAACTGCTAGTGACACGGATATTTCTATCCAGGCATTTATTCCAGCTGAAGACAATGAGAAAAAGATTGTACAGGTTGAGCGTCCTGGTAGCGTAGTGCTGCCTGCTAAATTTTTCGTGGAAATTATTAAAAAGCTGCCTTCTCAAGAAGTAGAAATGGAAGTGAAGGAAGGCTTCCAAACCATGATCCGTTCCGGGTCTACAGATATTCAAATGGTGGGGATGGATCCCGAAGAATTCCCTGTACTGCCTAATATCGAGGAGAACCAGGTCATTTCTATTCCAGGTGATCTGCTCAAAAATATGGTTAAGCAAACGGTATTCTCTATTTCTACAAACGAAACGTCGCCTATTTTAACAGGGGTTTTGTGGAATTTACATGATGATAACTTCAAATTTGTTGCCACAGACCGGCATCGTCTTGCAAGCCGTACTGCAAAGCTGGATGATGCAGATGGCGTTCGCTTCAGCAATATTGTTATTTCAGGGAAAACACTCAGTGAACTGAGTAAAATTATTCCTGAGCAAAATACGCGGGTAGATATCGTCGTTGCGGACAACCAGGTGCTGTTTAAAATCGACAGAGTCCTGTTCTATTCCCGTATTCTGGATGGAACATATCCGGATACTTCTAAAATTATTCCGACAAACTATAAAACAGAACTTGTTTTGGATACAAAAAAATTAAGTGAATCTATTGACCGTGCATATTTGCTGTCTCGTGAGGAAAAAACGAATATCGTACGCCTTCAAACATTGGAGGATGGAAGTATAGAAATCTCTTCTAGTTCGTCTGAACTTGGAAAGGTTACCGAGCAGCTTGAAGTTTCTCAATTTACAGGTGATCCGCTGCGGATTTCCTTTAACTCCAAATATATGCTTGATGTGTTGAAAATAGTAGAGAGTGAGCAGCTGCGCATTTGTTTTACAGGTGCAATGAGCCCGATTATCATTAAACCTATGGATGACAGCCAAAGCTTGTATTTGATTTTGCCATACCGGACTACGAATTAATTAGACCTGTATGTGAAGAAGGGATGAGAACCAAGGCAATGAAAACGATCAGTATTTCAAGTGAATATATTAAGCTCGATCAATTTTTGAAGCTGGCCGATTGTGTTTCAACCGGAGGCATGGCCAAAGCGCTGCTGCAAGAAGGCGATGTTAAGGTAAACGGAGAGGTCGAGGATCGCCGTGGCCGTAAGCTGTATCCCGGAGATATCGTTGAAGTAACGGATAATGGTTCTTTCCAAGTAGCTGCAGGCAATTGAGAGTAAGGCTCCCTGAACCTGGATGAACAGGGGGAAGTGAGGAGGGCCGTGAGTTATCGTGTTCGTTAAAACATTATCTCTACAGCACTATCGCAATTACGAGAAACTGTCTCTTGACTCGTTCGGGAATGTGAATCTGATGATCGGGCGCAATGCGCAGGGCAAGACTAATTTGCTTGAGGCTCTGCTTGTGCTGGCATTAACGAAGTCGCACCGTACAGCAAAGGACAAGGAATTGATTTCTTTTGGCAGCAATTATGCCACCGTATCCGCTGAAGTGGAGAAAAAATACGGAGCTGTTAATCTGGAGCTGCAATTTTCAAGTCAAGGTAAGAAGGCTAAGCTGAATGGACTTGAACAACGGAAGCTCAGTGATTTTGTCGGGGCGCTTAATGCGGTTATGTTCGCGCCGGAGGACCTGGAAATTGTAAAAGGAACTCCCGGAATTCGCCGTCGTTTTCTCGATATGGAAATCGGACAGGTGCAGCCAAGCTATTTATTTCATCTACAGCAATATCAGAAAATTCTGCTGCAGCGGAACAATTTGCTCAAGCAAGCCTTTGGAAAAGGCCCGGAAATTTCAGCCATGCTTGATATTTGGAATGAACAACTTGCCCAGCACGGTGTTAAAATCATCAAAAAAAGGAAACAATTTATAAGAAAACTGCAGAAATGGGCTCAAGGGATTCATGAAGGCATTACAGGAGGCGGAGAGAAGCTCCAATTGTCATATATTCCGTCCTTTGGTGAGGCCGATGAGGAAGATGAAGCTGTCTTATTGCAGCAATTTATGATAAAGTTATCACAAATGAGAGATCAGGAAATTCGCCGCGGAATGACTCTCTGTGGACCGCATCGTGACGATCTGGCTTTTCATATTAACGGTAATGAAGCGCAGGTGTACGGGTCTCAGGGGCAGCAACGAACCACGGCGTTATCACTTAAATTGGCGGAAATTGAGCTCATTCATGAAGAGATTGGAGAATATCCAATCCTTTTGCTTGATGATGTATTGTCCGAGCTGGACCCATATCGTCAAACTCAATTGATCGAGACGTTCCAAAGCAAAGTGCAGACGTTCATAACGGCTACGGGAATCGAAAGTATTAACGCAAGCCGACTTCAGGACGCCAGCATTTTTCATGTTCAAGAGGGACAAGTCATTAAGTAGAATGGGGGTAGGCGTTTGTACATTCATTTGGGTGGGGAGAAGGTAATACGATCTTCGGAGCTGGTAGCCATTTTTGATATATCGATCGAGAAATCATCTAAAATATCCAAGCAATTCGTTAATCATGCGATCAAGGATAAAAATGTATTGCGAATCGGAGAGGAAGAAGCCAAGTCTATTGTCGTGACCAAAAGTACTGTCTACTATTCGCCCATTTCCTCCGCAACGCTTAAGAAAAAAACAAACTTGAATTTTCTAGCATAATTTCATGGCAAATGAGTTGAAATCAGAGAAGTAGGTGAAGGCATGTCTATGAACGAACAATCGTATGATGAGAGTCAGATACAGGTACTGGAAGGGCTTGAAGCTGTTCGTAAACGTCCCGGTATGTATATTGGTTCAACGAGTGCCCGGGGTTTGCATCATTTGGTCTGGGAAGTAGTCGATAATAGTATTGACGAAGCTTTGGCCGGTTTTGCAAATAAAATTGATGTAATTGTTCACCAAGATAACAGTGTTACGGTGATTGATAACGGTCGTGGTATTCCTGTAGGGGAGCATCCGAAGCTTAAAAAATCAACACTTGAAGTAGTTATGACCGTTCTCCATGCCGGTGGTAAGTTTGGCGGAGGAGGATATAAAGTATCAGGCGGTCTTCATGGCGTAGGTGTATCCGTCGTGAATGCTCTGTCTGAGAAGGTAGTCGTACAAGTCAGCCGGGACGGGCAACTATACCAGCAGGAATACCATCGCGGTGTGCCCCAATATGATGTGAAAGTGGTGGGGGAGTCTACTGCCACCGGGACTAGAACTACGTTCCATCCTGATCCGGAAGTGTTCACAGAGACTACTGTTTTTGACTACGATACCTTGCTTTCACGTATTCGTGAGCTTGCTTTTTTGAATAAAGGAATTAACATCTCTATCAAAGATGAGCGTACAGACGAAGGTGATTCGTTTCACTATGAAGGCGGCATCATGGAGTATGTTAAATTTTTGAATGGAAACAAGGAAGTTCTCCATGACCAGCCGATCTATGTGGAAGGCGCTCGTGACATGATTCAGGTTGAGGTTGCTCTGCAATACAATGAGAGCTATACCGAAAATATTTTATCATTTGCGAACAATATCCATACCCATGAAGGCGGGACCCATGAGTCTGGCTTCAAGAGTGCATTAACCCGGATTATTAATGATTACGCTCGCAAGAATAATATTATTAAAGATAACAGCTCCAATTTGACCGGGGACGATGTTCGTGAAGGCTTGACGGCGATCATTTCTGTAAAAATTCCGGAGCCGCAATTTGAAGGCCAGACAAAAACTAAGTTGGGAAATAGTGAAGTACGCGGTATCGTGGAATCTCTATTTGCTGAGAAGCTGCAGGAATTTATGGAGGAGAATCCGGCCGTATCCAGAAAGGTTCTGGAAAAATCTCTTCAAGCTTCTCGCGCTCGTGAGGCAGCTCGTAAGGCGCGTGAATTGACACGTCGTAAGAGCGCACTTGAGGTGAGTGCTCTTCCAGGTAAGCTTGCGGACTGTTCTTCCAAGGATGCGTCTATCAGTGAATTGTATATCGTCGAAGGTGACTCTGCCGGTGGATCTGCGAAGCAGGGTCGTGATCGTCATTTTCAAGCGATTTTGCCACTCCGTGGTAAAATCCTGAATGTTGAAAAAGCACGGTTGGATCGCATCCTTGGCAATGCCGAGATACGTACGATCATTACAGCGCTTGGTACTGGTATTGGTGATGAATTTGATATTGAAAAGGCTCGTTATCATAAGGTTATTATCATGACTGATGCCGACGTCGATGGAGCTCATATTCGTACCTTGCTTCTGACATTCTTCTTCCGTTACATGCGGAAAATTATCGATGCTGGATATGTATACATTGCTCAGCCGCCTCTTTTCAAGGTTGAACGAAACAAAGTAATACGTTACGCCGGCTCTGAGAAGGAACGTGATGAAATCATTGCTGAATTTGGCGAGAATGCCAAATTCAATGTACAGCGCTATAAAGGTCTCGGGGAGATGAATGCAGAACAGCTGTGGGAGACAACGATGGACCCTGAAAGCCGTACAATGCAGCAGGTAACGATCTCAGATGCGATCAAGGCTGATGCGATCTTTGATACGTTGATGGGTGATGATGTTGAGCCGCGTCGTGAATTTATCCATCAGCATGCGAAATATGTTAAGAACCTTGATATTTAAAAAAATGTAAAAAAATACCGTCATTCATTTTCGATGACGGTATTTTTTTTTTAGGATTTATATCGACCGTATGCTACCGCATATCTACGTATTTTTTTATAGATATCTTTGTTTTCTAAAGTTTTGAAGGGAAATAGTGCCGGAAGAGTATTCACTTCCAATATCCATAATTTAATTGCTTGGTCAATTGCGATATCAATCCCTATTTCTTTGAGATTAGGATATTTGCGAGCAAGTCCAGCAGCAGTCAGGACGCCTAGCTTTTTCATTTCCTTGTACAGCTCGATAAATTCCTTGGGAGTCAGATAAGGGGCTAGCAAGCTTTCCATCGTCATAATCTCCCCACCACCGTGATGATTGGTAATAATTTTGTGAGGTGCTGCAAGCCGGCCGATAAATCCGGTAGTTTCCCAAGTATTTTTCGGTGTTTTTTGAACAAGAGCGCGAAGGTCGAATTTGCGTCGTCTATAGGTAAGCATATCAATCCCTTGCTGGATCAGGTAAAGCCTGGCTCCCATTTTTTCAGAAATAGCTGCATGGAGCGCTTCTAGTGAAGGATGAACTTCACTCTGAATCCCATATCTAAGCTTAAATAGTTGATGCCGATCAGGGTCCAGATCATCCACCCAATGCTCTGTACTCATAACTCCTATGCCAAAAGTCCCTTGATCAGGTTTTATATATACGCTCCTATAAAGTCCGGTCATTTCCTGTAAATGTTCAAAGCTGTATTTGCGAGTATCCGGAATGTACGGACGAAGGGATTCCCTATGTTTAAGCACATTTGTTTTTTTCCATTTGCTCGCAACACGTTGAATTGGCAAGTAAAGAACCTTCCTTTCTAATCCCCTTGGCTGCTTTCTTGTGAACATGAAAAACATAGGACAGAAGAGAAAAACAATGCTATAATAATAAGATATGGGGATTTTATAAGATTTTTGAGAATTTCATACACAATGTAGTTTCTACCCAAGTTCAAACAGTCAAAAACAACTATAAAGATGCCTATATGATAGTGTATGAAGGAATGCGGAAATGGGAATGGACGTATCCCCATTTTATGAATGATTGGGAATCAAGAATCGAAATCGTCACGTTTAATTATGCGGTTTTTGTGAAAGTAATATAATGACTAGTGGCGATTATTCGGGGAGTATATTATATATTTCAGTATTATTCCCAAACATAGGTATATGGATAGATATTAAGGAGGTCCAGCATGGCGGAAGAAAATTTCTCGCAAATTGTAGATCGGGACATTAATGTGGAAATGCGTGAATCCTTCATGGATTATGCGATGAGCATCATTGTCAGCCGTGCTTTGCCGGATGTTAGGGATGGACTGAAACCGGTGCATCGACGCATATTGTTTGCAATGTCCGAGCTCGGTATGTATCCCGATAAGCCATTTAAGAAATCGGCCAGAATCGTCGGTGAAGTTATTGGTAAATACCATCCACACGGGGATTCCGCGGTATATGAAACAATGGTGCGGATGGCTCAGGATTTCTCTATGCGTTACATGCTTGTTGAAGGTCACGGTAACTTTGGTTCAGTAGATGGAGACTCCGCTGCAGCCATGCGTTATACAGAGGCGCGTCTTTCCAAAATTGCTATGGAAATGCTCCGTGATATTAATAAAGAGACGATCGACTTTATGCCGAACTATGATGGTGAAGAGCATGAACCAGTCGTCCTTCCGGCAAGATACCCGAATTTGATTGTCAACGGTGTTTCGGGGATTGCTGTTGGTATGGCTACCAATATCCCACCTCACAATTTAGGCGAGGTTATTGATGGTGTACAAGCGATCATTAAAAATCCGGATATAGATTCCTTTGATTTGATGGATTACATCAAAGGACCAGATTTCCCTACAGGGGGTTATATTCTCGGAAGATCAGGCATTCGCCAGGCGTATACAACAGGTCGGGGCTCCATTACAATGCGCGCAAAAACAACGATCGAAGAGAATAATAACAAGGCTCGTATTATCGTAAACGAGATTCCCTATCAGGTTAATAAAGCACGATTGGTTGAGAAGATTGCAGAATTGGTAAGAGAAAAGAGAATTGATGGAATTACGGATTTACGGGATGAATCAGATCGTACCGGTATGCGTATAGTGATTGAGCTCCGTAGAGATGTAAATCCTAATGTTGTATTGAACAATCTGTTTAAGCATACAGCAATGCAAAGCACATTCGGGATTAATATGCTGGCGATTGTTAATAATGAGCCTAAAATTCTCACACTCAAGGAAGTCCTTCATCATTATTTGATTCACCAGGTTGAAGTTATTCGTCGTCGGACTGAATTCGAATTGAAGAAGGCTGAGGCACGTGCTCATATCCTGGAAGGATTGCGGGTTGCCCTTGACCATCTGGATGAAGTGATTGCTCTTATCCGTGGTTCAGCGACTGCAGAAATCGCTCGTAACGGATTGATGGAACGCTTTGGCTTTACTAATGAGCAGGCTCAAGCGATTCTTGATATGCGTCTACAACGCCTGACTGGACTCGAAAGAGAAAAAATAGAGAACGAATATCAGGAATTACTTCAGAAGATTGCTGAATATCGTGAAATTCTGAGTAATGAAGCACTCGTCCTGGAGATTATTAGTACAGAATTGAATGAGATTCGTGAGAAATTCTCCGATGAGCGCCGTACAGAAATTACAATCGGTGAAGAGAGTATTTTGGACGAAGATTTGATTCCACAAGAGGAAGTCGTTATTACCATTACACATACTGGTTACATTAAACGTCTGCCGGTTACAACGTATCGCAGTCAAAAGCGTGGTGGTCGTGGCGTAGTTGGTATGGATACCAAGGATAATGACTTTGTGGAGCATCTGTTCGTTACAAACTCCCACCATTATCTGATGTTCTTTACGGACCGGGGCAAGGCTTATCGTCTTAAAGCCTATGAGATCCCAGAGCTCGGAAGAACGGCCAGAGGGACTCCGATCATTAATCTGATTCAAATCGAGCAAGGTGAAACCGTAAATGCGGTTATTCCTGTAGAGCGGTTTGATGAAGATAAATATCTCTTCTTTGCAACTCGCCAAGGGATCGTGAAGAAGACGCCAATTGAGGATTATATTAATATTCGCAAAGGCGGTCTGATTGCTGTAAATCTGCGTGAGGATGATACTCTGATTGATGTGAAGCTCACAGACGGACAACAAGAAGTTATTATGGGTACCTCTCTAGGGATGTCAATCCGGTTCCCAGAGAGTGATGTACGTTCCATGGGCAGAGCGGCAACTGGGGTAAAAGGTATTACGTTGGATGAGAGCGATCAATTGATTGGAATGGACGTAGTTATTCCGGGTCAGGATATTCTTATTGTAACTACTAAAGGCTACGGTAAGCGGACTCCGGTATCCGATTACCGGATTCAAAGCCGTGGCGGTAAAGGTATCAAGACGATCAATGTAACAGATAAGAATGGTCCTGTCATTGGGCTCAAAGTCGTTAAGGACGATGAGGATTTGATGATTATTACAAGCAGCGGAACCTTGATTAGAACAAGCATGGAAGGTATTTCAACCATGGGACGTTATACTCAGGGTGTGAAGCTGATTAATATCCGTGAAGATGATTCAGTTGCTACTGTGTGCCGCTCCGATAAGACTGAAGAGGAACAAGAAGAGCAAGATTTGACGAGTGATGAAGGAACTTTGTCAACTGATTCTGTTATTAGCGATAGTACGGATGGACAAGATTCTGAAGAGACTCACGAGGATACTGAAGAGTAAGTTTTCATTCATAAAGTGATACGGACTTCCATAAGAGGAAGTCCGTTTTACTATTCTTTTACATAGGGCTGAAAAACAAGGATTGTTGGTCATTGGGTCTCGTAATATAATGGAAATAGTTAGTAGTGAAAGTTAGTGTAACAAATCACTACTAGGGAGCTTCCCTAAAGTTGGACGATTGAGGAGAGAGTGAATATGGCAAGTATCCCAGTTATCGAGTTAAAACCTGGAGTAACCATTGCAAATAATGTATATACCCCGTTGGGCGGTCTTTTGATTAGAAAAGGAAAAGTACTGTTACCCAGAGATATGGATATTTTGCGTGCCTTTATGGTTGAAGACATTGAAATAGAAGACTTTCAGCTGCATGGTGAGAGTGAGGCTAGTACCGCTCAAGAATCCAATAATTCTTCTAATATGACTACAGCCGATCTTTCTCGAACGGGCCAATTCCAAAAGGAATATGATCGAATGCTCCATCTAATCAAGAGTGCTTTTCAATCTGTGCTTGCTTCAGATCTTCCGATTTATGAGCTGCGGAATCAATTGGAGAATCTTATCAAGCAGATGAAATCCTATAATATTCTAACGTTTGCACCGAGGAATATGAATGAATACGACTATTTATATCATCATGCGATTCTATCATCATTAACGTCTTATGTGCTTGCCCAGTGGCATGGACTGCCAAAACGCGATTGGATGCAGGTGGCTTTTGCCGGATTGCTGCATGATATCGGAAATACAAAAATCGATCCTCAAATACTATACACCCCTAGACCGTTAACTGAATCAGAGGCTGAAGAAATGCGTATGCATACTACGTATGGCTACCAGCAGCTCCGTAAGACCGCAGCCATTAATGAAGGGGTTCGTCTTGCTGCATTACAGCACCATGAGAAGATGGACGGTTCTGGATACCCGTTTCGTCTTACCGGTGAGAAAATACATATCTACGCAAGAATCGTTGCTGTTACAGACATATTCCATGCAATGACCTTGAATCGAAGATATCGCAAGGCGCAATCTCCTTATCTCGTACTGGAACAAATTAAGCTTGAAGCGTTTGGGAAGCTTGATCCTAATGTTGTACAGACCTTTGTAGATAAAGTGACTCAGTTCCATAATGGAATGAAAGTACGCCTTAGTAATGATAAAGTAGGGGAGATCGTATTTTCGGATCGGAATCATCCTACCCGGCCTATGGTATCTATTCAAGGGCAGATTATTAATCTAATGCAGGAGACACAGCTTCATATCGAGGAAGTTATTTCCTAGGGTTGTATTATAGACAGCAATAGGGTATAGTATTAATCACTGCTGCGGAGGCATGTTAAGTGAAATAAAAGAGTTTTGAAGAAAAAACAAAAAAACTCTTGCGTTATTCCGCAGTACGTGATATATTATAAGAGTTGCTGCTGAACACGGCAGAC
>RCUU01000057.1_pt1 | contig 61691 bp, 51 predicted proteins | sample 2166211 | NCBI WGS metagenome assembly RCUU01 (sample SAMN09932620, study PRJNA488358) | compost metagenome | feature: garden; material: soil; isolation source: compost soil in phenylacetic acid-enriched culture | place: Germany: Experimental Botanical Garden Goettingen | collected 2016-01-27
CAAAAAGCCGATTTTGAATAAGGGGGATATCAGGCAATGGCACAAATGAATATGAAAGAAGCAATTCGTGACGCAATGCGCGTTGAACTGAACCGTGACCCGGGCGTTCTGATCTTCGGGGAAGACGTTGGTAATGTTGGGGGCGTATTCCGTGTAACGGAAGGCCTGCAGAAAGAATTCGGTGAGGATCGGGTATTTGATACTCCGCTGGCGGAATCCGCAATCGGCGGTTTGGCTTTTGGTCTGGGTGTTCAAGGCTTCCGTCCAATTGCTGAAATCCAGTTCGTTGGTTTTATCTTTGAAGCACTTGACCAAATCGTCGTTCAGGCAGCCCGTCTGCGCTGGCGTTCCGGGGGCAGATTCAATGCTCCTGTAGTGTTCCGCACTCCATTTGGCGGCGGCGTCAAAGCAGCTGAGCTTCATACAGATTCCCTGGAAGGGCTGATCGCTCAAAGCCCAGGGATCAAGGTGGTCATTCCTTCCAATCCATACGATGCCAAGGGACTGCTGATCGCGTCGATCCGTGACAACGACCCTGTATTCTTCATGGAGCACTTGAATCTCTATCACGCATTCCGCGCAGAAGTGCCGGAAGGTGAATATACCGTTGAGCTCGGCAAAGCCAATGTGGTCCGCGAAGGCTCCGACGTCTCGATCATCACTTACGGTCTGATGGTACATACTGCTACCAAAGCGGCCGAACAGCTTGAGAAGGACGGCATCAAGGCCGAAATTATCGACCTGCGTACGGTCAGCCCGATTGACATCGATACCATTGTTGCTTCTGTGAAGAAGACGAACCGCGCCATTGTGGTTCAGGAAGCACAGAAGAGCTCCGGTGTAGCCGCTGAGGTTATCGCACAAATCAACGAAAAAGCTATTCTCCACCTCGAAGCTCCTGTGCTTCGTGTTGCGGGTCCTGATACCATTTATCCATTCGCGCAAATCGAGGATACCTGGATTCCTACGCCTGCACGTGTAATCGCAGCTGTGAAGAAAGTAATGGAATTCTAAGAATCCTTCTGGCGGCCGTCCTTCTATAAGGGCGGCACCCGTTTCTGATTAACGCTATGCTCCATAAAACTTTTAGGAGGTTATTAAGGTGGCAAAATTTGAGTACCGGTTCCCTGAGCTGGGCGAAGGTTTGCATGAAGGCGAAATTATCAAAATGCATATCAAAGCCGGCGACAAAGTAACCGATGACGATATCGTAATGGAAGTGCAGAATGACAAGGCTGTAGTGGAAGTTCCTTGTCCTGTCAACGGCACAGTTCTGGAAGTGTTCACCAAAGATGGCCAAGTCTGCCGCGTAGGCGAAGTTGTGGCCATCATAGATGCAGAAGGCGATATTCCTGAGCAGGAAGGCGGCCATGCTGAGGCCCAGTCCACTCAAGAAGCGGATGCAGCCAAAGGCGGAGCAGACACTGCTTCTTCTCCTGCCACAAGCAGCCCGGCAAACTTCGAATATAAGTTCCCTGAATTAGGGGAAGGTCTGCATGAAGGTGAAATTATCAAAATGCATATCAAAGCCGGCGACAAAATTACCGACGATGATATCATCATGGAAGTACAAAATGACAAGGCTGTAGTGGAAGTTCCTTCCCCAGTCAACGGTACAGTGCTGGAAGTGTTCGCCAAGGACGGCCAGATCTGCCGTGTAGGTGAAGTTGTAGCCATCATTGCCGCAGAAGGCGATGTTCCCCAGCAGGAAGGCGGCCATGCCGAAGCACCTGCTGCCCAGGCAGCGGCTCCAGCTGCAGTACAAGCAGCAGCTCCAGCTCCTAACCGCGATGTCCTGGCTACTCCAAGTGTACGCAAGTTTGCCCGTGACCAGAGCGTTGACATCTCGAAGGTGAACGGCACCGGCAAAAACGGCAAGATTACACATGAAGATGTTGAAGCCTTCCTGAAAGGCGGCTCTGCGGCTCCAGCGGCGGCTCCGGCAGCAGCGGCTCCTGCTCAAGCAGCAGCACCGGCAGCAGAAGCTCCAAAAGCTAAGGCTCCAGCGGCCGCAGCAGCTTCCGGCAATGTTAGTCTGGAAGAGGAACGCGTTCCATTCAAAGGCATCCGCAAAGCGATTGCCAATGCCATGGTTAAATCGGCATACACTGCGCCTCATGTTACCATCATGGACGAAGTGGATGTTACCGAGCTGGTAGCTTTCCGTGCCCGCATGAAACCAGTTGCCGAGAAGAAAGGCGTGAAGGTGACTTACCTTCCGTTCATCGTCAAAGCCCTTGTTGCGGCTTCCCGTCAATTCCCTGCGCTCAACGCTATGATTGACGAATCGACCAATGAAATTGTCTACAAGAAATACTACAACATCGGTATCGCAACTGATACAGACAACGGTCTGATCGTTCCGGTAATCAAGGATGCTGACCGTAAGAGCATCTGGATGATCGCTAGTGCCATCACCGATCTGGCTGTGCGCGGACGTGACGGCAAACTGGCTCCGAATGAAATGAAGGGCAGCACGATCTCCATCAGCAACATCGGCTCCGCCGGCGGTATGTTCTTTACTCCGATCATCAACTTCCCTGAAGTGGCGATCCTGGGTACTGGCCGCATCACTGAGAAACCGGTCGTTAAGAACGGTGAAATCGTAGCAGCTCCTGTAATGGCATTGTCCCTGAGCTTTGACCACCGCATCATTGATGGCGCAACAGCACAGAACTTTATGAATTACATTAAGACCCTGCTTGCAAATCCTGATATGTTAGTTATGGAGGTGTAATAAATGGTAGTCGGAGACGCTTCAATCGAAATCGACACATTGGTTATTGGTGCAGGTCCCGGCGGGTATGTGGCGGCAATTCGTGCCGCCCAGCTCGGCCAGAAAGTACTGATTGTAGATAAATCGGAACTCGGCGGTGTCTGCTTGAACCGCGGATGTATTCCATCCAAAGCGCTGATCTCTGCAGCCCATCAATATGAAGCTGCACAGCATGGCGAGGTTTTCGGTGTAACTGCCGAGAATGTCAAAGTGGACTGGGCCAAGACGCAGGAATTCAAAAACGGTGTGGTTAAAAGAATGACCACCGGCGTAACCAGTCTGATGAAAGGCAACAAAATCGAAGTATTCAGCGGTGAAGCTATGTTCATCAGCACAAACGAAGCCCGTTTGTTCAACGAGCATGAATCCCCGCGCTACAAGTTCAATAACTGCATCATCGCGACAGGCTCGCGTCCGATTGAGCTGAAGCCATTCCCATTCGGCGGACGCATTCTGTCCTCGACCGAAGCTCTGGATCTGCCTGAGATCCCTAAGAGCATGATCGTTATCGGCGGCGGCTACATCGGTGCCGAGCTTGGTCAGATGTACTCCAAATTCGGCACTAAAGTAACGATTATTGAAGGTCTGGATACGGTACTGCCAGGCTTCGATAAAGATATGACCCGTCTGGTTGCCAAGAACATGGCGAAGACAGGCATTGAGATCGTTACCAATGCCAAAGCGGAAAGTGCTGTTCAGAACGACAAGGAAGTAACCGTGAAATACTCCGTGGGCGGCGAGTCCAAGGAGATTACAGCGGATTACCTGCTCGTTACTGTAGGACGCCGTCCAAACACTGATGGCGAGCTGGGACTTGATCTGATCGGTGTTGAACTGGACGAACGCGGATTGATCAAGGTTGACCACCAGGGCCGCACTAATATCCCTAACATCTATGCAATCGGCGACATCGTTCCAGGCTTGGCCCTGGCACACAAAGCTTCCTATGAAGGCAAGATCGCTGCTGAAGCTATCTCCGGTCACAAATCCGTTGTTGACTACAAAGTCATTCCGGCGGTTGTTTTCACCGATCCTGAATGCTCCAGCGTTGGTCTGACTGAGAAAGAAGCTAAAGACAAGGGCTACAAAGTAAAAGCCGGCAAATTCCCGTTTGCGGGTAATGGCCGTGCGGTTTCCTTAAACGCTCCGGAAGGCTTCATCAAGATTGTGGCTAACAGCGAGAACAACCTTGTTCTCGGTGCGCAAATCGTTGGTATCGAAGCATCCAACCTGATTGCTGAACTGGGACTGGCGATTGAAATGGGCGCTACGCTTGAAGATATCGCACTCACCATCCATGCGCATCCAACCCTTGGCGAAATCGTCATGGAAGCTGCTGAGCTGGTAGAAGGCCACCCAATTCATGTCGTGAAATAATAATCTGGATGTTTGTCCCGCAAGGGTATAGAAGAGGATGTTCTGCAGAGCCATTACGGCTGCTGGGAGCATCCTCTTTTTTCATATTGCAGAGTCTGACCCATATTGAAGCAGCACGGTTCTCCATTCTTCTAAAAAAATGGCGAGAGCAGCCGGGCGAAAACCTCTTTTATTTTTTGCAGGGCCGGCCGTTTTTCAAATTGGGATTGTAAAATCTCATTGCTTACACTAAGATCTGTAAAAAAATCATCCGCCAAACGGTTCACGGTCTTCCTGTCGAAAAAGACTGCGTTCAGCTCGAATTGGTCGCAAAAGCTGCGCAGATCCATATTTGTGCTGCCGGAGCAAGCGAGGTCATCTGAAATCAATACTTTGGCATGGAGAAACCCTTTCTGATAGCAATAAAACCGCACTCCGGCCTGGAGCAATTCCTGAACATAGGATAAAGAACAGTAATAAACAAGTTTTTTATCTGGAGTGCCGGGAATGATGATGCGAACATCAACACCACCCATAACGGCTGTTTTTATGGCCAACAGGACCCCGGGGTCAGGAATGAAATAAGGCGTTTCGATATAAATCCGCTGCTTTGCTGAAATAATCAATGTAAAAATAAGCTCCAGGATCGTTTCATCGGGGCCACTCTTCACGATTTGGATAATTTCTCTTCCCTGGTTTTCCTGAACGGGAATATAGGTGGAACCGGTGAGCAGTTGACCCTTAACCATATACCAATCGGTCAAAAAGGTATATTGGATCCACAGAACTGCATCGCCTTTCATACTGAAATGAGTGTCCCGCCAATAACCAAAGGAAGGGTCCTTCCCCAAGTATTCATCTCCGATATTTAAACCGCCCAAAAAACCGATTTTCCCGTCGACGACGACGATTTTACGATGATTCCGGTAGTTGAGCTGCCTTTGAAAAAAGGCGATTAGCGGAGGGGAAAAACAACCGATTTCCACGCCAGCCACCTGCAGCTGTTCAGTAAAAGTCTTTCCCAAGCGCCTGCTGCCAATCCCGTCGTATAAAAGCCGCACGTTAACCCCTTCCTGAGCTTTTTGGATCAGCAGCTGTTTAATTTGAGCACCGAGCTCATCATCGCGGATGATGTAGAACTCCATATGAATATGATGTTTGGCCGCGGCAATCGACTCCAGCATCGCTTTAAAAGCATCCTCGGTTTCAGTGTATACGGTTGTCTCATTGCATGCGGTGATGGGGAGGGTCAGTTTATTTTGGAGCAGATTATGAAGTTTACTATTTCCTGAAACCGTTTCCGCCAGCCCGTTAGCCGGTATCCGCTGGTTGCACCGATAAATGAGCTCAGCCTTGAATGATTCCCGTTGGCTATACTCTTTCTGGCTAAGGATATGGTGGCGGGTATATTTTTTCGCTATAAAATAATACGGCAGGAACCCGATCAGCGGAATCATAAATAAGATCATTACCCAAGCTACTGCTTTGTCCGGACGGCGGTATTCGGTAATGATAATAGCAATGATTTGGATGATCAATACTAAGAAAGCCAGAAAGATCCAAGGCAATGGTGTAATCTCCCTTTCAAAAGTGTTGGATGTATCAGACCGTTCAAGCTATTTTTACCCTCCCTACACCAAACCATCCAAGTATTATAAAAAATGCATTTATTGTAAAAGCTAAGCAGGATGTGAATTGGATAAGGAGTAATGATATGAGTCACATGGTGCAAGGTCGGGATTCTCTAATTATTGGCATTGATGTAGGCTCAACGACCGTCAAGGCCACAGTGGTAGATCCTGAAAGCAAGCAAATCCTGTGGTCGGATTATCAGCGCCATCATACGAAGCAGGCGGAAAAGGTTCTGGAAATGTTGATAGACATTGGGAGTGAATTTCCGGAGGTAGAGCAAGCAAACGTACGCGTGTTTGCGACGGGTTCGGGCAGCGGACCCATTGCACCCCATATCGGAGCGAAATTCGTTCAGGAGGTCAACGCCGTTACCATGGCTGTGGAGCAGCTTCATCCTGACGTCGGCAGCGTGATTGAGCTTGGCGGACAAGATGCAAAAATCATTATTTTTAAACAAAATGAGGAAACAGGCCAAAGCCAAGCTTATACCTCTATGAATGATAAATGTGCATCCGGCACCGGCGCCATGATCGACAAATGTCTGATCAAGGTGGGGATGCCTATGGAGAGTATGGGGAAGTTGCACTTTGACGATTCAAAATTACACCATGTGGCCGCAAAATGCGGGGTGTTTGCCGAAACGGATATTGTCAATCTGGTCAAAAGCGGCATTCCTTCACCTGAGATTATGTGTTCGCTGGCGGATGCCATCGTGATGCAGAATCTTTCTGTTCTCACCCGGGGCAATACACTGAGGCATCAAGTTTTGCTGCTGGGAGGACCGAATACCTACTTGACCTTCCTGCAGGAATGCTGGCGTAAGCGGATCCCTCAGACCTGGCAGGAACGGGGATACGATTATCCGAAAGACATCCCTGCCGAGGAGCTGATTTTTGTTCCGGAGCATTCACAGTATTATGCAGCCTACGGGGCGGTCCTGTACGGGATGTACGAACCCGTGGAGACCGGTGCATATCTGGGACTAAAGGGGCTTAAGGAATTTATTGCCCATGGGCGGCAAGCCAAACTCAGCGGGAAAGCGGGTCCGCCGCTGGTGAACAGCGGCAACGAGCTCGAACAATTTCAGCGGCAATACAACATCCCCGAATTTACTCTGGCAGCCTTCACCCCCGGGCAAAAGGTGAAAGCGGTGATCGGTCTAGACGGTGGTTCCACTTCATCCAAAGCTGTACTGATTGATGATCAAGGAGAAATTCTGCTGAAAGAATATCAGCTCTCCAAAGGGAATCCGCTTGAGGATACCAAAGAAATGTTAAAGCGGATCCGGGATAAGGTAGAGGGGCAGGGGGCCGACTTGGAGATTATCGGCTTTGGCGCCACGGGTTATGCTGCGGATGTTTTGGAAAAAACGTTAAAGGCGGACGTCAATATTGTGGAGACCGTCGCACATATGAAAAGCGCCGTTCACCAATTCGGCGACATCGATGTGATCTGTGACATCGGCGGGCAGGACATTAAGGTGCTTTTTCTGAAAAACGGGGATATCCGCAACTTCAAGCTGTCCAATCAATGCTCCGCCGGGAATGGAATGCTGCTGCAGGCGATGGCGGATCAGTTCGGTATTCCGGTTCAGGAGTATGCGGATACGGCCTTTGGCGCAGCACTGAGCCCTAAATTTTCCTATGGCTGTGCTGTATTCCTGGATGCGGACCGGGTGAATTTTCAGAAGGAGGGGTTCTCCAAAGAGGAAATGCTCGCCGGACTTGCTCTGGTTCTGCCGAAAAATGTATGGCAATATGTGGTCCAGATTCCGCGTATGGCTGAACTTGGCCGCAAGTTCGTCCTGCAGGGCGGAACCCAATATAATTTGGCTGCAGTCAAGGCCCAGGTGGATTATATCAAACAGCGGGTTCCAGGTGCCGAAATATACGTCCATCCGCATCCTGGAGAAGCAGGGGCTATTGGCGCGGCCATGGAAACCTTGCGCGTGGTGAAGCGTCGGGGGTATTCCACCTTTTTGGGACTTAATACTGTCATCGATCTGCGTTATGAAAGCCGGAACGACGAATCGACCCGCTGTCAATTTTGTCCCAACCACTGCAGCCGCACCTTTATTGACTCCAAGACACCGGATGGGCAAACGGCGCGGTATATCTCCGGTTTCTCCTGCGAAAAGGGAACGGTGGAAGACAAGGAAGCGGTCATCAAAATCACAAAAATGCGGCAGGAACTGAAAAAACAGTTTCCCAATCTGGTGGAATACGAGGCCCGCCGTATGTTTCAGCATTTTTACGATGCGGAGCCACTCCCGGAACCGGTGCTGCCGATGGATGATGCCGGGCTGAAACGAGGTTGGCTATGGTTGGGCGGAAGGCGTACAAGACTCGATCAACGTCCGTTTGCGCGTTCTTCCACTGAGGCAATGAAGCGGCGCAGCCGGATCCGTATCGGGATTCCGCGGGTATTAAACATTTGGTCTACTGCACCTTTCTGGCGGTCCTATTTCGAGACATTGGGCATTGAAGGCCGCAATATTGTGTTTAGTGATCAAACGAGCGGGGAAATGTGGCAGGAAGGCGGTAAATACGGCTCGATCGATCCATGCTACCCTTCGAAAGTGGCCCAAGCCCATGTTCATAATCTGCTGTTTAAGCACCATGAGCAACATACGCTGGATTATATTTTTTTTCCGTGTATCACCCACATCCCGACGTATGTACAAAATGTAATGGATTCGGCCAGCTGTCCAATAGCCGCTGGGGCCCCGAATGTGATCAAGGCTGCCTTTACTAAGGAGGTGGATTTCTTCAAGGCGAGAGAAATAGTGTATCTGGACCCGGCGGTTACGTTCACCGAACCGAACTTGTTAAAGAGCCAGTTGTATGAAGCGTTTGGGGAGCATTTGCAAATCACCCGGGATGAAAGCGACTTTGCCGCAATGCAGGGTTGGAACGCGATGGCGTTGTTCGATACAGAAATGCAAGAGAAGGGCCGCATCATTCTGGAACAGGTTGAGCGGGATAATCGCCTTGCCATTCTGATGATCGGGCGTCCCTATCACTCCGATCCGGGCCTGAATCACAGTGTGCTTGAAGAGTTTCAGGTGCTCGGCTATCCCATTTTGTCCATGCGCTCCATTCCCAAAGACGAGGTGTGGCTGAACCGCTTTTTCAGCGGTGATCTGAACAGCGGGCGGGTGGAACAAGCGCTTGAGATCAGCGATGTGTGGCCGGAAAATTTTAGTTCCAACAGCGTGCAAAAAGTGTGGGCGGCCAAGTTCGCTGCGCGCCATCCCCATGTGGCCGTGCTGGACTTGTCCAGCTTCAAATGCGGACATGACGCTCCCACTTACGGGTTGATTGACTCGATAATTTCTGCTGCGGGCAACCCGTATTCGGCTTTGCATGATATCGATGCCAACAAACCGAGCGGCTCGATCAAAATCCGGGTGAAGACGTATGCTCACAGTCTGGGGCTTCATGAAGAGCGTCTGCAGGATTTGGCCCGCAAAAAAGCAGAGCTGCAGCAGCGCCTGGAGTTATTCAGAGTACAAAACCGGACGAAGGAGTGAATCCATCATGTCTGCTTCCGAAGAGAGGCTATTGAACTTTCAGAAAGAACAAGAAGAAGCGTTAGGCTTGGATCTGGAAAACAAAAGCCAGTGGTTTGATCCCGCTCCGCATCCATTTTTGGCCAAAGATAAATCCGCCACAACCCTTCTTTTCGGAGGGCTGACGATGGCTCACGATGACTTGGTAGAGGCGGCGCTAAAAGGATTAGGTTATCGGGTGAAGCATTTGGAATGTCCGGACAATGAGTCGCTGCGCTACGGCAAAGAGTTCGGCAACAGAGGGCAGTGCAACCCGACCTACTTCACGGTCGGCAATCTAATTAAATATCTGTATTACCTGCGAGATGTGGAAGGCAAATCAAAGGAAGAGATCATCGGCAGCTATCTGCTTGTTACCAGCGGCTCCTGCGGCCCCTGCCGCTTCGGCACCTATGTTACGGAGTACCGGAAGGCTTTGCGCGATGCGGGATTCGAGGGATTCCGGGTGCTGCATTTCCAGCAGACGGATGGGTTGAAACAGGTGACCGGCAGCGGATCGGCGCTGAAGCTCAATATTCCGTTTTTTATCAGCCTCCTGAAAGCTGTTTTTTTGGGTGATATTATAAATGCGCTGGCTTACCGTATCCGTCCTTATGAGGCCGAGCCGGGTTCAACAGATGCAGCTCTGGAACGGTGCAAGCGGTATTTATATAATGCCTTAAGCGAACGTAAGCGGCTGAAGCCAGCGATGATCAGGTGCCGCAGGGAACTGCAAACCGTACGTGTGGATCACAGCCGAGTCAAACCGAAGGTAAGCATTATTGGCGAGTTTTGGGCGATGACTACCGAGGGAGACGGCAACTACCAGCTGCAGCGCTTTTTAGAAAGCGAGGGAGCTGAGGTAGAGGTGCAACCGTTGACGGCCTGGATCTTGTTCCTCATCTGGTCAGGGCGCTTCGATACCTTGAAGCGAATCCATCTGCGTGAAGCTGATGCTGGAAAATATGGGCTAAAAGGAAAACACCCGTTTCTGCATCTGCGTATGTTAGGGCTGGCTGACCGTGTCCTTCGTGTGATGTTCCAGACCTATGCCCAAATAATCGGCCTGCAGCATTACCACCTGCCCGATATGAAAGAAATCGCCGGGGTTGCCCATGAACACTATAATAATCATCTGCGCGGCGGAGAGGGGCATATGGAGGTGGGAAAGCTGATCCTGAATGTAGCGAAGCGGAAGGCGAATATGACGATTTCAGTCAAGCCTTTCGGATGCATGCCGTCTTCCGGCGTTTCTGACGGTGTGCAGTCCCTGATCACCGAAAGATACCCCGAGGCAATCTTTCTGCCGATCGAAACGACAGGGGACGGTGCTATCAACGTCTACAGCCGGGTACAGATGATGCTTTTCAAAGCGAAGCAGGCCGCGCAGAAGGAATTTGACGAAGCCGTAAGGGAAAAAAGCCTGACGGCCGAACAGCTTCAGAAAAAGAAGGATTTAACATCTGCCCGTCCGCTGCATACAAGCCGTCATGTGGTTGCCTGTACAGCGGCGAATTGGGTATATTGCAAGCGAACTTTTGGATAAATCAAAAGGGACTGCCATAAGTCATTGATGACTTAGGGACAGTCCCTTTCTTCATAAGGAATCAGTTTGTTGTGCCTGGGCTTAGAGCATCTTCACCAGGCATTTGACCCGCCACGGGTTGTTCAGTAACGTGAGCGAACAGATCTGCCGGGATTGAAGTAAACGTTTCTGCCTCTTTTTGCATAGGTTTCTCTTTGAGCGCGGCTGTAAAAAAGATTTCGTTATAGAGAAGGCCTTTCCTGAACCTTTTAATCACTTGATATTCATATTGCTGACGTTTGAACAGCTGCAGATATTCATCCTCACTGCGGATATACTCACCGTTATCATACTGCTTCATGAACCAGTTGTTGAGTTTGTGCTGCGGACATAAATACGGCTCGATGACAATCATTGTTCCTTCAGGCTTCATTACTCTGCTGAATTCATTCAGATACCCGGTAATTTGTTCGTTCGAAATATGGTGCAGCACCGCGATGATGAACACAAAATCCACGGTTTGATCCGGTATCGGGATATGCTTTTCGTCAAACACCATAAAGGTATGGTTCGGATGCAGCTGTTTGGCAAATTGTACTCTTTTGGCATCCGGATCAATGCCGTAATAATGATCGGCATCACATATGGAGCAGTTTGCGCCGGTTCCGCAGCCAAAATCCAGAACGGCTTTATTTTCTATGGAGAAACGGCTTTTGATACGCTCGTGAATATATTTATTGGTGAACCATTGTGGGCGTACAAACCTGTGATACAAGCCCGGGGACAAATACATGAGATCGAACTCACCGCCATTTCATTAATTTTGACTATAGTTTACTTAGAATGTCTCAGAATAATACAAGGAATAAATCTTCCTAACATGGTCAGAATAACACCAGGATTTTCATGACATAAAGAACATAAAGTGGGTGGACGGTTATGAGGAAAAAAATGAGCTGGTTTTTGCTTTCGGTCTTTCTATTGAGCATAATCATTGGGTGCCAGAACCGGAAACCTGAAGAACAGGATTTAATGCGGATAAAGTCTGCCAATGAAGAAAATAAGAAGAGTGTCATTTTAGTAGTGGCTGATTCTTTAATGCCACAGGCAATTGACAAAGGAATCAAAGCTCAAGAGCTCCCTGCCTTTAAATTCCTGATCGATCACGGGCAATATTATAAAAACCTGGTCAGTTCTTTTCCTACGATGTCGGTCACGATCGACAGTTCGCTGCTTACCGGAAAGTATCCGGATGTTCACCGTGTTCCGGGGCTGACTTGGTATTCTGCGGAGAATAAGAAAATCATCAATTACGGGACCGGACCGCTGGAAGTGCTCGGACACGGAATTCATCCGGTACTGACCGATGCGCTGATTCATTTGAACGGGAGCCATTTGAACCGGAATGTGCCAACCATCTATGAAGATTTAGCGCGGCAAGGATTGAAGTCGGGGTCAATAAATGGCCTGGTCTACCGGGGGGCATCCGATCATAAGTTATCGATTCCTGCCTGGATTCAAGGCCCTGCTGCATTGCCGAAAGAAATTCAGGTGAAAGGACCGGATTTGTTATCCCTTGGCTCGTTGTCCAATCCGTTTGAAGGGGTGAAAAATTTGCCCGATGGATTAACGAACCGGTTGGGGATGAATAATAATTTCGCTATAGATGCCGTGAAGCATTTGATACAAACTCATAAATTGCCGGATTTTTTATATGTCTATTTACCCGATTTGGACCAGAAGCTGCATAAAAAAGGCCCCACAGATTTAAATGGGGTCAAAAAGTTGGATCAGCAGCTTGGTTCATTGTTGAAAACGTTTGGTTCACCGGAAAAGGCGTTGAAGGATGCGGTTATCATTGTCGTAGGGGACAGCGGAATGACGCCAATTCTGCCCGCTGAACAAAATCCGGTAATCGACCTGCCGGCTTTGCTCGCAGATGCCCGGGTTTTGCGTCCGGGGGAAGATGTGTCAGAGGAGACGGAAATCATTCTGGCTGTCAATGAAACCATGGCCTATGTGTATTCATTAAAAGCAGACCGCTCCCTTAGAGATGTAGCAGTTGTATTGAAAAATGACCCGCGCATCGATCTCATTGCCTGGAAAGAAAAGGATTGGGTCCATGTAATGCAGGGATCAACAGCCAAATTGCTCAAGTTTAAAGCAGGGGGCACCCTGACTGATGAGTACAGGCAGTCATGGACTGTCGGACAGAACAGTGAGGTGCTGGATATAAAGGTGAATGCTGCAGCTCATTCACTGGATTACAATGAGTATCCCGATGTGTTGAAGCGACTATCAGGTGCGCTCCATTCGCACAAAGGTGAATTTTTGGTGGTCACAGCAAAACCGGGATATGAATTGGCAGACAAAGCTTCACCTACGCATAAGGGCGGAGGAGGGCATGGTTCCATTCGTAAAATGGAATCCCTTGTTCCCTTAATTATCGGCGGAACGGATCAAAAACCCGAATATTTACGAGTAGTCGACTTAAAGGCTTATTTGCTTAATCTTTTGACACGGAAGACTCATAACGGTGAATAAACTGGCTGATTAACCCGTTCACTTGCCCCGCTGCTTTCGTAGGAATCTGGTGTTTGGTTTCTTTTATATAAACAAGCTCGCTTCTTGGCAGTCGCTCTTGCAGAAGCTGGGCGTATGGATGGAATAGTGTGTCCTTTTCTCCATAAACCAACAAGACAGGGTGATGGATTTCGTCCAATCGGGCAGTACAGTTATAATGCAAACTGTATTGATAATACTGCGCAGCGTTTTTAGAGTTTGCTCTTTTAGCATCGTTAAACAATGACCGCAACAAAGATAACTTGGTTTTTGCTTGATTCCACGAAGTGGAAAGGGCAATGGCACCGACCGCTCCGATACGGGACAATAAGAGTCCTCGTGCTATTCTGTTTCTTAACTTCTTGTCGCTCACTTCTGACATCCCGCTAATTACAATTCCGCCCAATGCCCGCTCGGGACAGGTTAACAGAAAATCGAGCACAACCGAGCCGCCGGTGGAGTAACCGCACAAGAATGCTTTTTCGATCTTCAACTGATCCATTAACTGCCGGATATCCTCTACAACTAAAGGATAAGTAATCTCTTCCCTCGAAGGTTCGCTGTTGCCGTGACCCCGGATATCAAATGAAACCGTTCGAAAATCCGCCGACAATGGCTTCATTTGGTATAGAAAATTCAAACATGTCAATACCGGAGGATGGATGAATATAACCGGTGTTCCTTGTCCGCAATCTGCATAATACATGCTGTATCCATTGATATAGGTTTGGGGCATTGAGCATCACCTTCTCCACATTAACGATTTGTCTTCCGCCATCAACAAGCATTCGCCTAAATACAAACAGCCGGTGTATCAGCTCCCCGGCTGTTTAATTGTGCTGCTGTAAATGGTACTTAGAATATTCTTCGTACGGGCTGGGCCATCTGACGCCACACATTTCCATTTAATCTGCGCCGTCTTACAACGCAAAAGCTAATAACTCCGACTCCTAATGCCAGTAAAGACATAACAGTACTTCGATTATTTACCCTTCCCAGCAAGGAACTCATCCATTGCATTCCATTTCACCCCTCTTGCCGATTTTGTTCTAAATATGATGCCCGGTCTTTATTTTGCGGATGAACGAATCGCTTCATTCATGGAAATATTGAGATATAATATGGTTATTGGTGCATGCAATCAGATGAGAGTGGGGACTGGTGTATAAAGGAATTTGTATTTTCTGCGCGTTAACAAGTTACAAGGACCGTTAGGTCATGGTAAACTGATAGAAGAAAAAAAGTGGAGAGGGGTGCTGGACAATTGCGTAAATATTTGGATTTACTTCAGGATATCTTGGATCACGGCGCCTCCAAAAGCGACCGGACAGGAACCGGCACATTATCTGTTTTTGGACGCCAGCTCCGGTTCGATCTGGCCGAAGGGTTTCCACTGGTAACCACCAAGCGTATCCATCTGAAATCGGTTATACATGAGCTCCTCTGGTTTCTGAAGGGGGAGACCAATACTTCCTATTTGAAAGAACATGGCGTCTCCATCTGGGATGAATGGGCTGATGACAATGGCGAGCTTGGACCCGTCTACGGTTCGCAATGGCGGGCTTGGGAGAGTGCGGATGGCCGCCATATTGACCAGATCGCCGCTGTGATCGACTCGATCAAGAACAACCCGGATTCCCGCCGTCATATCGTCAGTGCCTGGAACGTGGGTGAGATTGAGCAGATGAAGCTGCCGCCTTGCCATTTTGTATTTCAGTTCTATGTGGCGGATGGCAAGCTGTCCTGCATGCTGACGATGCGTTCCGTGGATACCTTTCTGGGATTGCCATTCAACATAGCCAGCTATGCGCTGCTGACGCATATGGTTGCACAGCAGACGGGTCTTGAAGTGGGAGAATTCATCTGGTCCGGGGGAGATGTGCATATTTATACAAATCATCTGGAACAGGTGGCTACACAGCTGTCCAGGGAGCCGTTCGCCTTGCCGAAGCTGGTGATCCGCAGACAGCCGGAGAGTATTTTTGACTATACCTTCGAGGATTTCGAATTTGTTGATTATGTGCATCATCCGGGGATTAAAGCTCCGGTTGCGATATAACCCTTGAGCGTAGGGAATAGATTCCTTAATAGAGGAGGAGTTGCGTGTGAGCATTAGCCTGATCTGGGCTATGGCTGCCAATGATGTGATCGGCAAGGATAACGACATGCCATGGCATCTGCCGCGGGATTTTGATTATTTCAAGTCTCAGACATTGGGGAAAAAAATGCTGATGGGACGCAAAACCTGGGATTCCCTTGGCGGCAAGCCGTTAAAAGGCCGAACAAGCATTGTCCTGACACGGGATCACAGCTTTGCTCCAGAGGGGGCTGAAGTCGTGCACTCCCTGGAGGAAGCAGTGGCTCAAAGCCGCGAGGATGAAGAGCTGATGGTTATTGGCGGTGCGGAAATTTATAAGATGATGCTGCCCTATGCCGACAAGCTGCTGGTGACCAGGATTGAACAGGACATTGAAGGGGATACGAAGTTTCCTGAGGTCGACTGGAGCGAGTGGAAAGAAGTCTCCAGCAGCCAGGGGATCCGGGATGAAAAGAATCCGTATGATTACCGATTCTACGTTTACGAACGTTCGGTATAAAGAAAAAGCGTTTTCTCTGACACAACATGTGAAATAGTACAAATAATCAGCAGATTAGTCCATTACAGTGCAAAAGTATTGGATGCTACTATAATTATTAAAATTAGAAATGCTAAACGTTTAAGTAATATAGAATGTGCAGGTACTTCATTGCGCTGAAAACATATGGATGCCGCAATATGCTACAATGTACTATACAATCAACACGAAGAGATCGGATGGGGGAATCGTAAATATGTCTACACCTACTGGATTTATGGAGTATAAGCGCCAGCTCCCAGGTGATCGTGATCCTGAGCAGCGTGTAAAGGACTGGGAAGAGTTCCACCATCATTTAACCGAGGACGAGCTTCGGACACAGGGTGCACGCTGTATGGATTGCGGAACTCCTTACTGTCATACCGGTATTGATATGAGCGGTGGCACTTCGGGTTGTCCGGTTCACAATCTCATTCCAGAATGGAACAATCTGGTATACCGCGGATTGTGGAAGGAAGCACTGGAACGGCTGCATAAGACGAACAATTTCCCCGAATTCACCGGCAGCATCTGTCCTGCGCCTTGCGAAGGCTCCTGTACCGTCGGATTGATCGGACAGCCAGTTACGATCAAGACCATTGAGCTGGCGATCATCGATAAAGGTTTCGAGGAAGGCTGGGTAGTGCCGAATCCGCCGGAGAAGCGGACGGGTAAAACAGTTGCCATCGTAGGCTCCGGGCCAGCCGGACTTGCTGCTGCTGCGCAGCTGAACAAGGCCGGGCATACTGTAACGGTATTTGAGCGCAGTGACCGTATTGGCGGACTGCTCACCTATGGCATTCCAACGATGAAGCTGGACAAACGTGTGGTTCAGCGCCGTGTGGATCTGCTGGCTGCTGAAGGTGTGAAATTTGTGGTGAACACAGAAATCGGCAAGGATATTCCCGCCCAGCAGCTGGTGGATGAATATGATGCAGTGGTTCTGTGCGGTGGCGCGACCAAGGCCCGCCGTTTCAATGTAGAAGGCAGCGAACTGAATGGCGTGATGTACGCCATGGACTATTTGAACGGAACGATCAAGAGTTATCTCAATTCCAATCTTGAAGATGGGAACTATGTGTCTGCGGCAGGCAAGGACGTAATTGTGCTTGGCGGCGGCGACACCGGATCTGACTGTGTAGCGACTGCGCTGCGTCATGGCTGCAGCAGCATTACCCAGTTCGGAACACATGATAAGGCACCGCTGGAACGTGATCCTATCGCGAACCCTTGGCCGCAATTCCCGAATGTCTATACACTGGATTATGCGCAGCAGGAAGCCAAGGCCGTCTTCGGCGATGATCCTCGTGAATTCTCCATCATGACTACCAAATTCGTTGGTGATGAAGAAGGCAACCTGAAGGAGCTTCACACCGTTCAAATCCAGCGTATGGTCGATGAAACCGGACGCAAGATCTATCAGCCGATCCCGGGAACCGAGGCTGTATATCCGGCTCAGCTTGCGCTGATCGCTATTGGCTTCGATGGACCGGAGCAGGATATTATTGAAGAGCTGAAGCTGGACACGGACCGCCGCAGCAATGTAAAGGCCCGTTATGGCAAATTCAATACCAATGTGGACAAAGTATTCGCTGCCGGAGATATGCGCCGTGGACAAAGCCTGGTGGTATGGGCGATCAATGAAGGGCGCGAAGCCGCCCGTGAAGTGGATAAATATTTGATGGGCTCGACAGTTCTCGTCTAAGTCCGGAAGCAGCAAACTAAAAGCCGTCTCCCCGCATTACGCGGTTGAGACGGCTTTTTAATTCCCTAATCCTAATCTTCAAGCTTGAAGCGTTCGATTTTGTGCTGCAGGTCTGCAGCCATTTTGGACAGCTCGGTTGAGGAAGCGGAGATCTCCTCCATGGAAGCCAACTGTTGTTCTGTCGCTGCCGTAACGTTCTGGAAGGCATCGGAAGTCGAACGGGCGATGTTGGAGATTTCCTGTACAGAAGCTGCGACCTCTTCCGCTCCGGCTGACATCTGTTCGGTGATGGCTGAGATATCATGGATCTGGCCGTTGATCTTTGCGGTGGACTTTTCAATGCTGTTGAAAGCCTCTTTGGCTTCAGCGGTAACTTGTATGCCAAGCTCAACATCGGCAGCCACGGTGTGATGAATAGCTTGATAAGTGCGGTCAATGAGCCCGGTCATTTTCTCAATGGTGTCCTGGATATTGCCGGCGGTTGTCTTCGACTGATCGGCCAGCTTGCGTACCTCAGAAGCTACTACAGCGAAGCCCCGGCCGTGTTCACCGGCACGTGCAGCTTCGATGCCCGCGTTCAATGAGAGCAGATTGGTCTGGACGGCGATGTTAGAAATGGCGCTGCTCATCTCCGAGACTTGACTATTCAGCCCGTTCAACTGGCTGATCAGCTCGGAGGACTGATGGGTAGAGTGGCGGATCGCGTCCATTTGAAGACTCATTTGTTCGATTTTCCGGCTGCCTGTCGATACATCAGCTTCGGTGTCCGCTGAAGAATCGACGATGGAGGCGGCAGCCTCGGCAATTTTTTGAATGCCTGAGGACATTTCCTCCATCGCCCGGGCGGTTTCAGCCATCGCTGCTGTTTGTGTCTCCGCTCCCGTTGAGGAATCCTGCACCAGCTCAGCAACATAGCCTGTAGCTCTGGAGTTTTCTTCGGTCGTAGCCGTCAATTGCTGGCTCGAGGAGGCAAGCATGCCAGAGGTATCCGAGATATCCACAACGATGTTGCGGAGTGAGCCTACCATCAGATTGTAGTTCTGAGCCAGCTGGCCAATTTCATCCGAACGGTTAATCTTGATCTCCTCGTTCAAATAGCCTTCGCTGACACGGCGGGCAGACCGGTTCAAGTTCAGGATTGGTTTTATGATTGCCTTGATGTTAAAGAACATCATGAGCATGGCAATAACCAGAGCTATTCCCAGTACCATTAGACCATTGTACAAAACAGGGAGTGAAGCATCCGAAAACTCCTCGGTGGAGAGCACGCCTACAATTTTGAACCCGGTGGTTTTGTCGGTAGTATAGTATCCGCGCATCTGCAGACCTGTATCTGGACTGGTGTAAGATAAGGTTCCGCTGTCCTTGTCCAGCAGTCGGATTACGTCTTCAGCAACATCTTCTCCCGCTTTTTTTACCGGATGCGAGACAAACTTATGATTGCGGTCCACAACGAAAATATAACCGTCTGTTCCAAGCTTGATGTTGTTGATCAGCTCGCTCATATGCTTAAGTGCAAGACTGGTGGTTATTGCGCCTTTGCCGTTCTTGAGGGACTCGGAAATGAACAGGTTGTAATTGCCCGTTGTCGCGGAGACGAAGGGATCGATTATCGTTATGTTTCCGGCATTGCCCATAGCTGCCTTGAACCAGTCCCGGGATCGGGGATCGTATTCCTGCTGCCCGGGATCGGGTGCTTTCATCCAGGCACCGCTGCTGCTTCCTAGTGTCATAAGTTCAAGCTCAGGGTGCTCCTTCATGAATAACTCAATAAGTGCACGGGTCTCAGGGTTCTTGGCTTCGATGTCAGCACTGGAGATCTGCTGGCTAAGCTGTTGTACGTTCCGTTTGGCGGCTTCTACGGTTTCATTGATTGTTCCTTGCAGCAGATCCACGCTGGAATGCGTAGATTCCTGCATCTTAAGCTCCAATTGCTTTTTTGAACTGGAATAGGAGAAATAGCTTACAAGAAGAATGGGGATGACCAGCATTAGTGTGAATATTAGCATCATTCTTTTCTGCAGTGATCTGGATGCGGCTTTTTGGACAAGTCGTTGAATAGTGTTCATAGTAGTGGCTCCCCTTTGGTTGCACAGAGATAATAGTTGGTCTCTGCGCAGCCTTTCTTTAATTAACTCTATTGATATATTCGGTTGTTTGACACAATAATTTCATATCTAGCACGCCAGATTAATAATAATATTTAAATTATCCATTGCTTTTTTTTAGTCTGAAGCTATAGAAGCTTGACGCTGCCCCAAAAATCGTATAGATTAAAAACACTATTTATATTGAACAGCATTGACCGAGGATCTATGTTTCAAGGATCGTTAGTACAGAGAAGGGATTCACCGGCTGAAAGGTCCCTCACAGAACGAGCGAAGCATATCCTGCCTTGGAAGCTGCAGCATCCCATGCTGCCGGTATCGGCCGTTATCCGTATTGAGGACTGCCAGGCTGCTTGTGGCGGTTGAAACAGGGTGGTATCACGACACATTCGTCCCTGACGAATGTGTCTTTTTTGCGTTAATTCAGAAACTGTAAATTCATTATATTCACTTAAGAGAGGCTGATTAGTATGCGCCAAAGCAATCTGTTAGCAACAACCCTTCGGGAAGCGCCTGCGGAAGCGGAGACTGTTAACCACAAGCTGCTCCTGCGTGCCGGATATATCCGCCAGCTGGCAGCCGGAGTTTATACTTATCTCCCTCTGGGGCGGCGGGTTCTGCGCAAGATTGAAAATATCGTGCGGGAGGAAATGGACGCTGCCGGTGCGCAGGAAATGCTGATGCCTTCCATGCAGCCTGCGGAGCTGTGGAAAGAGTCAGAACGTTATGAGGTCTACGGCAAGGAGCTGATGAAGCTGAGCGACCGTCATGACCGTGAGTTTGTGCTTGGGCCTACACATGAAGAGGTAATCACTTCTCTTGTGCGGGGTGAAGTCAGCTCGTACCGCAAACTGCCAATTACTGTCTATCAGATCCAGACCAAATTCCGCGATGAGCGCCGTCCCCGTTCCGGATTGATGCGGGGCAGAGAGTTTTTGATGAAAGACGCCTACTCGTTTGACAACGGATGGGAAGGGCTGGATGAGACTTATAATAGGATGTACAAGGCGTATCAACGGATTTTTGAACGCTGCGGTCTTTCCTACCGGGCCGTGCAAGCCGATGCCGGGGCTATAGGCGGGGAAGGCGAAACCCATGAATTCATGGCCTTATCGGGAATAGGCGAGGATACGATTGCGGTATGTTCTGCTTGTGATTATGCCGCTAACCTGGAGCAGGCGGAAGCTGGTACCGTGGATCAGGCTGTGCAGCGGAATATCAGTAATCTGCCTGCCGCTGAGAAATTCCGCACCCCTGGCATCCGTACAATTGAGCAGCTGGAGCGGGAGCTGCAGATCGCACCTGAGAAGGTGATCAAGACACTGATCTATCAAGGGGGCGGCCAAATTTTTGCCGTACTCGTGCGCGGGGATCATGAGGTGAATGAGGTCAAGGTACGGAACTATATCGGAGCCAGTGAAATTGCTCTGGCCGATGCAGAGACTGTACGGGCGGAGGCCTTTGTTGAGAGCGGTTTTGTCGGACCGGTCGGACTTCCTTTGACTCTGCTGGCAGATAAGGCAGTAGCCGCAATGACTGACGGAATCGCCGGAGCCGGAGAACGGGATTTCCACCTGAGGGGTGTGGTACCTGGACGTGACTTCAGCCTGACGGATGTGGGGGATTTCCGCACAGCAGAGGAAGGGGAGTGCTGTCCTGCTTGCGGAAAAGGCGTATTGCATTTTGAGCAGGGGATTGAGATTGGACATATTTTCAAACTAGGGACGAAATACAGCGAGAAGCTGGGGGCTTCTGTTCTGGATGCCAACGGACAGAGCAAACCGGTGATTATGGGCTGCTACGGCATAGGAATCTCACGGCTGCTGGCTGCGGTGGCCGAACAGAATAACGATGAGCAGGGGCTTATCTGGCCTGCCGCACTGGCACCTTACCAGGTTCATATCCTGCAGATGTCCGTCAAAGACGAGTTGCAGACAGCGGCAGCTGAAGCTCTGTATGAACAGCTTGCCAAGCTGGGGATTGAGGCCTTGCTGGACGACCGGGATGAACGGGCAGGCGTGAAATTCAAAGACTCCAGTCTGATGGGAATACCCGTAGCCATTGTTGTCGGCAAGGCTGCGGCGGAGCAAAAAGTGGAATATATGGACCGGAGATCGAACAGCAAAGAGGTCATTGACATTACTGAAGCGGTAGCGCGTATTGCTTCCGGGCAGAGCGGCTGAACGGGCAAAGTTTCCGGAGATACGTTAAAAAGCGGCGAAGTTAATGGTATAATAGAATACTGGACGTATTTTGGAAGATTGAGGCTAAGGAGCGATACTTTTTGAAGACACTTATTATTGCGGAGAAACCGGATATGGGGCGGAATATCGCCGCCGCAATAGAACCGAAGGCCAAAAACTACCGTTCTTATCTGGAAGGTGAGCAGTACATCATTACCTGGGCCATTGGTCATCTGATCGGCCTGGCCGAACCGGAAGCATATGATTCGAAGTACAAGAAATGGAATATTAACGACTTGCCGATCATTCCCGAAGAGTTCAAGCTGGTGCCGAATGCGCGTACTCTGGATCAGCTGAAGGTGATCGGGGAACTGGCGAAACGCAGCGATCTGCTGGTGAATTCCTGTGACGCCGGGCGTGAAGGGCAGCATATCTTTTCACTGATTCAGCGGCATTTGCAGCTCCGCCAGCCGGTGAAGCGGCTGTGGATCTCCGATTTGACCCCGGAAACGATCCGGAAAGGGTTTCAGGAGCTGAAGGACGGATCAGAGTATGAGAATTTGACCAAGGCGGCCAAGGCACGAAGCGAGGCGGATTGGCTGATTGGGATGAATGGCTCGCGTGCGTTCACGACCAAGCATAATGTGCTGCTCTCGGTGGGCCGGGTACAGACCCCTGTGCTTGCGCTGATTTATGACCGCCAAAAGACGATTGAAGCATTCTCCTCGCTGAAATTTTTTGAAGTCGAAGGGCATTTTGCCCAGAATGAGGTTGTCTACAAAGGCATGTGGCAGGGGGAACGGATGACCGACGGAGCCAAGGCGGAAGCACTCGCTGCCAAGGTCAAGGGCAAGCCGGCCAGGATCGCTTCCTATGAGGTGAAGGAGACAAAGGAGTATCCGAACAAGCTGTACGACTTGACGCTGCTGCAGCGTGAGGCGAACGGGAAGTATGCTTTTTCGGCCAAAAAAACGCTTGATCTCGCCCAGGCGCTCTACGAGAAGCACAAGGTGATTTCCTATCCCCGTACCAACTCAAACTATGTTACCGAACAGAATATTCCGGAAATGCATAAAACACTTTCTGCGCTGCAGGGAACAGCCTATGACGAGTGGGTCAAAGGGGCGAACCGGAATCTGGTGCACAAGGGGAACAAATTCATCTGCAACCCTTCCAAGGTAGAGGATCACCATGCCATCCTGCCGACGAACCGCAAGGCTTCCGGACTGAGCGCCGATGAGGCTAAGCTCTATGATCTGATTGTCCGGCGGTTTCTCTCGCAGTTCTATCCGGCTGCTGAGTATAAGGTCCACACCGTAATTACCGGGGTAGAGGGCGAAAATTTCAAAACTACGGTCAAAGAGCTGCTGAGTCTGGGCTGGAAGGTTATTTATGGCGATCAGAAGAAGGACAAGTCGAAGCCTGCCAAAGGCAAAGGCAAGGAGGACGAAGAGGAAGAGGAAATTGAGGTCAATGAGCCTTTCTCGATCGATCCGAATGCCGATGTGCTCTGCAGCGATGCCGTGGTCAAAGAAAAGGATACCCAGCCGCCCAAGCACTATACTGAGGGAACGCTGCTGAAAGCAATGGAGAGTGCGGGTAAGCAGATTGAAGATGAAGAGCTGCGCGATGCCATGAAGGATTCAGGGCTGGGCACCCCGGCGACCCGGGCGGCAACCATCGAACGGCTGAAGAATGTTGGTTATGTGGAAATGCAGGGCAAAAAAATAGCCATTACCCAAAAAGGCCGTACGGCGATTGAACTGATCCGCGGGGCTGGTGTCGAACTGCTGACCTCGCCGGAAATGACCGGGCAGTGGGAGCGGCGCCTGAATGAAATCGCCAGAGGAACGGCTGCAGACAGCCAGTTCATGGCGAATGTGAAACGCTTCGCCTCCATGATCGTGGATAAGGTCCGGGTGCAGTCCCGGGCGGATAAAACCTCCTTCGAAGGAGAGACGCCTTCGATCCGCGGTGGAGCCAAAAGCCGTAGCTCTGCTGGCTCCAGGAAGCCCGCCGGCAAGCCGGCAGCACCAAGGAAGCGCAGCGGGGAAGAGGGGAGCGCAGCTGCGGCGAAGCCTGCCCGCAGCAGGCAGACTACAGCCGAAGGTTCAGCGGATACCGGACCCAAGGTTATCGCGGCCTGCCCGCGTCCGGGCTGCGGCGGCATGATTTTTATGGGCCGCAAAGGCTATGGCTGCTCCCATTACAAGGAAGGCTGCAAGTTCGTGATCTGGAAAGATACGTATGGCCGAACTCTTACTGATACTCAAGTCAAGGCGCTGATTGAGAAGGGGCGGACCGGCAAGCTGAAGCTTACCGCAGAGGACGGCTCGCCGCTGGAGGGCAAGCTGGTGCTGAAGAGCAGTGAAACGGGACAGCTCGGCATCGAATAAGATGATCAGCAGCCAGCCAGCTATGTGCGAACAGGCTGCCGATGCAATGACAAAAGAGGATGTGCCCGGCCTTCATGATTTCCGGCCGGACGCATCCTCTTTAAGTTTTTTACAGCTGAAAACAATCCCCGGATATCACTGGCTTATTGGGCTTCGGCAAGTCCGGCTTCAATCGCAGCGGTAAGACCCTCATAAGAGGAGTCAGGGAGCAGCACGCCGTTGACCATGAACTTGGGTGTGCCGTTCACACCATAGGAGCCGGCGATTTTGAAGTCTTCCTTCACATCATACATATAGGTCTGGTTCTTGAGATCCTGCTCGAACTTGGTGTAATCAATACCGCCGATGTTGTCCTTCACGAAGTTCAGGATGAATTTCTGGGTCGCCCATATCTTGCTCTCATCCCCTTGGTTCTCGTACAGCTTGTGCACATACTCCCAGAACTTCTCATTGCTCTGTTTGTAGATGGCTTCACCGGCACTGGCGGCAAGATAGGAGTCGCGGTCGATAAAGGCGAAATTCATGAAATAGAACTGCACTTTGCCGGTATCCACATAATCTTTGATGAAGGTGTCCAGGTAAGTTGCGGTCCATTTTTTGCAGGCGGGGCATTTGAAATCGGCGAACTCGATAACCTTGACCTTGGCATCTTCGCTGCCCAGATGCGGCTGCTTCTCGTATTTCAGCCCGTCGACAACGATCGTTCCTTTGACATCCGTGTAGTTCGGGAGATTGTCGAGCCCGGCAGTTTCGCTGGCTTTGCCTTCAGTAGTGACAAAGACAAGGGCTCCGATCAGCAGAACGACAACAACCCCGAGCAGCATCGGAAATAAGCGTCTGTTGCCCGCTGAGGTGTTAGAATTTGCTTTTTTGTTCATTGCTAACCTCCTGCGTGATATGAAAATCTACTCAAATAGTATAATCACACACGCAGCAGGCTGAATATGTCATTTGTAACAAGGGACACAGCAGCACATTACCCGTGGCTCTTGTGCAAGGCAGCAGAGCGGATGACCGGCGGCACCTCGCTGATGGAGGAGATGGTCAGGACAGACTGCTGCATCTCGCGCTGCAGCTCAATGAGATTATAGAGCCATTCATTCTGCTGCTTCAGGTAGATGCTGTTGATGCCTGCAGTCAAGGCCGGAAGCACATCCGTACGCAGGGAATTGCCGATCATCCAGGTGCTTTTTCGGTCAAAGCCTTGTGTGCTCAGGATATTCTCCAGTGCTTCCACATTTTTGTGCTGGCGGATATAAATGCGGTCATCAAAATAAGCGTTAAGCTTCATCTGGTCGATTTTGCGCTGCTGGATGGTATCGTCCCCACCGGTGTAAAGATACAGAGCATGGCCGTCCTGCTTCAAAGTGTCCAGAGTCTCTACCATGCCCGGATAGGCCTCAACCTCCTGATCATAGACGCTCATTCCGAGCTTCATCAGCTGTTGTTCCTGATAAGGATCGGCAGGCTGGTTGTATTTGATGCAAAAGAATCGGTACGTCGCAATGAGTGATTTCGGGAAATTATCGCTGGCGAGTCCGCTTGTGCTAACGGTTTGCACATCTATTTCCACCTGTTTGCTGCGGAATTCAGCAGTTGTCGCGCCATATTCACCGAACCATTCGGACATCAGCTCGAAATACTGCCCCAGAATGAGGTCAAAATATTTGTTGCAATGCACCAGGGTGTCGTCAAGATCAAAAATCACTTGCTGTGTCAAATATTTCATAACGCTCACTCCTAAAAGTTTTGTAGCAATACCTTCCTGATTAGTCTTCGTACAAAACTCACTTCGGAAGCATACGCTAAGTTATCTGTATCTATATCTTTTTTCATTATTATATACGAATATAGGACTCCAGGAACATCTGCAGTTCCGAAGCTCCGTCTGGTCTGATACTGTAGCGCTCCGTGCCTTCCCCCCGCAGATGCACCCGCAGCAGGCCGGCGACACGCAGAATGAGCAGGTGATGCATCAGCATTTCCCTCGTCTGGCTCAGCTCCGACTGCATCTCCCACATGGTCTTGGGTTCATGGGCGATGAAGCGCAGCATGCGCAGCCGGGTCGGGTCGGAGAGGGCTTTGGTTAAGCGGAGCAGCACGGTAGGGGGCTCGTCTTCACTTTCGAGAGGTACATCTACAGGATATTGCACCAGCATCAATGTTTTGTAGAAGCAATAGGTATTGATCGGCCGGTTATGGACGGTAGGCAGCAGCACAATAGTCTCCAGCTCCGGAATGTCCTCGATGACCATCCCGCCGGAAGCATATTCAATCAGGGCGACGATGTCCATTTTGCTCTCCAGCATTTTTTTCTCCGACGCGTCCTCGATCATTAGCGGCAGCATCTTTTGTTCCGTGTGGCGGAAATACTGGTCGTACCACAGCCGCAGCAGTGGAGTGTAGCCGTATTTGATCCGGGCGCATTCTTCCATGGAGAACGCTTCGAAAAAAGGCGTTGTACGCCCGAAGCATTCCTCCAGCGAGCAGGACTCCAGCTCATCCAGAAACTGCGTGACCTTGGAAGCCCGTCCTCTGCTGTAGGCCCATGCATAGAGCACATCGTAGTCATCGAAAGGCCATTCGGCAGCCTGGCGCAGCGCGGAAATCTGCTGCGGAGCGATGCGGCTGTCGACGTCGCGGATCCAGTCAGGTCCGATGTCCAGATTGGAGATCCATTTTCTTGTTACATATAACATAAAACTGTCCAGCAGTTCGTATACCGGTGAAACATCAATTTCTAATTTATAGTTCATGAAGCCTGCACCCCCAGGAAATCGGTCACTTCTATATATTATCTCTTGTTTTGAAGAAGGTTGTCCACTATAATGTTCGGTGTTTGCCAGGGGGCGCCAGTTTTCATTCCCTTAGAAATACATAGGAGGATTCATCCGTGCCGGACAGTATTGCTACATCTATGAACCCGAGCAGTAAACTCAATTACTTCATTCTGATCACCGTTATTATTGCCGCAGGCCTCAGCCAAGGCTTGCTGCTCCCGGTATTATCCATTCTGCTGGAGCAAAAAGGGATTTCATCCTCACTCAACGGCCTGAATGCGGCAGCGCTATATGTAGGCTCGTTCGCGATGACGCTGGTGGCGGAGCGGATTCTCAGCGCAATTGGTTTCAAAAAATTGATCGCAGCCGGTATCAGCCTTGTACTGGTGTCGCTCATATTATTCCCGCTGCTAACTGGTGTCAAAGCCTGGTTCCTGCTGCGCCTGCTGGTTGGCGTGGGGGATTCGGCCATCAATTACGCTGCCCAGCTCTGGGTGCTGCTTATGACGCCCGCCGCGCACCGTGGCCGCAATCTCTCCCTGTATGGGATGTCTTACGGTCTTGGTTTCAGTCTCGGGCCGCTTGGCATAAGCCTGCTCCGGTTCGGGCAGGCAGCGCCTTTTGCGGCCATTGCTCTGCTGTTTCTTTTTGTGCTGATCCTGGTGCAGCTCAAGCTGCCGGACTCCCGTCCGGACAAAGTAGATCATGGAGAAGGGCAGGCCCGCCGGTTCGCCCGCAGCTACAGTCTGGCTTGGTATGCGCTGATACCGGCCCTTTTATACGGATATATGGAAGCCAGCCTGAACAGCAACTTTCCGGTATATGGGCTGCGGATCGGCTTCAGCACCAATGAGATCGCTGCGCTGCTTCCGTTTGCAGGGATCGGAGGGCTGCTGCTGCAGATGCCATTAGGCATATGGAGCGACCGCTACGGACGGAAGAAAATTCTGATTTTCTCCGGGGTGGGCGGGGGATTGGCGTTTGCCCTCTTGCCTCTGGCGGGAGACCGGTTTCTGTGGACCCTGGCAGTGCTAATGGCAGCCGGCGGTCTGGTAGGCTCCTTCTTTTCGCTTGGACTCAGCTATGCTGCAGATATCCTTCCGCGCAATCTTCTGCCTGCCGCCAACGTAGTCTCGTCTTTTCATTACAGCTTTGGCAGTATTATCGGTCCGGGGATCGGCGGCCTGCTCCTTCAATTCGGCTGGGGCGGCGGGGTTTTTATCCTGCTGGGCATTTTATATATTTTGTTCGGCCTGGCCGGGTTATTATTCTCGCCACGGCAGACGATTTGAGGTAAGATAAGAACGAGTGCTCGCATGGAATTTGATCCCGCTTTCAGAGTACACTATAGATAGAGTAGAGATGAAGACAGGGAGAGGCTGAACTATGATCACAGTTGAACATTTGGCCAAGGCAGTAGGGGAAGACAAAATTCCGGTACTGCAGGATATTGGCTTTCAATTAGAAGAAGGTGAACTGGTGGTGCTGCTTGGAGCAAGCGGAAGCGGCAAGTCGACGCTGCTCCGCTGCCTGGCGCTCAAGGAGAAATGGGACCGGGGCAACTTCAGGGTAAATGGAATGGATATCATGAAAAGCACCTTCGCCGGCAAACGCAAGATCAGCCGCGAATGGGCGTACCTGGAACAAAATGCGGAGCTGAATCCGAACCGGACTGCGCTTAAGAATGTGCTGATTGGCCAGTCCTCGCAGACGCCTCTATGGCGGATGGTCACCGGTATGGTGCGTTCGGATGATTACATGGGCGCAATGGACCAGCTTGATTTGCTGGGGCTGCTCGACAAGGCCAAGATGAAGACCAGCCAGCTCAGCGGGGGCGAGCGCCAGCGTGTGGCTATTGCCCGCGCATTAGTGCATGGCGCCAAGGTTATACTGGCAGATGAGCCGGTTACCGGCCTGGACCCCAAAACAGCGGAAAATGTGCTGGAGACATTGCGCAAACTGTGCAAGGAAACAGGGCTTACAGTAATCACCATCATTCCGATTGAGCTGGCAGAGCGTTATGCCACCCGGATCTGGGTGCTCGAAGACGGAAGAATCAAACATGATGTGAAGGGCCGCAGATTGACCTCTCAGGAGCGTGCCCGTCTGTAATGAACCAAGCCCAAGCAACCGGGAAAGAGTGATGAAGTTGAGTAGACAAGTTCTGAAGCGACTGGCGGCGGTAACCTTGTCACTATCCGTGCTGTCCGGCTGCACCTTCATCAGTGATCCTGTTTCGCGGATGAAGGCACCGCAGCTGTCGGCCGACAAGGCATCCCTGATGACAGCGATCAATTCATTGAAGCCTGCCGGCTCTACGCTGATCCGTCCGTCTAATGATGATGACAGCTCCATTTTTACAGAGGATCTGGACAAGGATGGGGTTATGGAGACGCTTGTTTTTTATCTGACGAAGAATGAAACGGTGCAGATTCACGGCATGATCCTGGAGAAACAGGACGATGTATGGGTGAAGAAGCTGGTGTTTGACGGCAATGGAACGGGGCTGGATTCTGTAGATCTTGAGGATGTTACAGGGGATGGCAAGCTGGATATCATTGCAGGATACTCGCGCGGCGAAGAAAAAGGGATGGTGGTATACCACTATTCAGGCGGAGTTCTGGAGGAAGTGCTGACTCAGCCATACACCAAATATTTGCTGGACGATCTGAACGAGGATGGCATTCAAGACATTACAGTTGTGAATTTCAAACGCAATGAATTTGTCACGATTGCAACCTATCAGTACAGCGACGGGTTCAAGATTCTGGATGAGCTTGATGATCTGGACCCCTATTTTAATAATTATTACAATATTGTCTCAGGAAAAGTAGCTGAACATAAAGAAGGTATCATACTGGATGCTGCGGTGGACTCCCACTCGGCTTATTCGACCATGGTTGTGATGGAGAACAATAAGCTGCGGGTGGTTGTTCCGGGCGACGCCCGGACCTTCAAGGAACGAAAGATTGTCAGTGAGGATATCGACGGCGACGGCATTATTGAGATCGGGCTGCTGGAGCCTCCCAAGGGCTGGGAGTATTTTGATCCGCAGACTATCCCTTATTTTAATTCTTACTATAAATGGGATGGAAAAAACGGTCTCACCTTCTCCGATCAGCAGTACCGGGACCCGTCTGACCGCTTCATCATTAATTTTTCACCGGAATGGTATGAAAAGGTGACGGTCGACACCAAGTCCGTGCAGGATAAATTCCTGAGATTCATAATGCTCGATACCGGTAAGACCGTAGCTGAGGTGTCCTTCTTTTCTCCTTCAGAGTGGGACCGCGAGAAGAATGAGGGCTGGGAGCTCCTCGGAAGCGATTTGGATAAAATTATCGGCTACCGGGGAGAGTTGGAACAGAGTACAAGCGGGGGAGACAGCAACAAAATCACCTCGCCTATTGAAAGGAAGGGAATCGATGAGTAAGGTACTGATCCTGGAGGATGAAGAGTCCATCCGGAGTTTTATTGTAATTAATCTCAAGCGCAACGGTTTTGAAGTGCTGGAGGCGGCTGACGGGAACGAGGCGCTGCACAAGCTGACAACGGTGCCTGATATTGATATCGCACTGCTTGATGTGATGGTACCGGGCATTGACGGGTTCGAGGTGTGCAGACGGATCAGGGAGACCAATGAGCGGCTGGGGATTATATTTCTGACCGCGAAGGTTCAAGAGCAGGATAAAGTGTATGCCCTCTCGGTAGGGGCAGATGACCATGTCAGCAAACCGTTCAGTCCGACAGAACTGATCGCCCGTATCCAGTCCTTGCTGCGCCGCGTCAATGTGCACCGCGAGCAGTCGGCCAAGGTTTCATTTCAATCCGGACCGTTTACGCTGGATCTGATTTCCAAGCAGTTCAAACGCAATGGAGAGGCGATTGAGCTGACACCAACCGAATTTTCGCTGGTGCAGTTTTTCCTGGAGATGGAGAATACCCCGCTTAGCCGCGATTCGCTGCTTGATCATGTCTGGGGCAAGGAATATATGGGAGATCCCAAGATTGTGGACGTAAACATCCGCCGGCTGCGGCAAAAGATCGAAAATAATCCTTCGGAGCCGGAATATCTCCAGACCGTGTGGGGTCACGGCTATAAGTGGAAAGGCCAAGGACAATGATCAAGAAGGGGATGCGCAGACAGATTGTTTTGCACTATATCTTTGTCGTCTTTGTGGCGCTTCTCCTCGTTGAGGTTATATTCCTGCTGGCGATCCGGACGTATTACTACGACAGTGTGTACAGTAAAATCACCTTGCACATCGGGACAGCGGAGGATTTCCTGAAATACGAGATTTCTGGAGAACGCTCGCCCAACCAGCTGCAAAAGCTGCTCGACTTCTTTCAGATGGACTATACTGAGCTGCAGGTGCTGACGCTGGATGGGAACATGCTGATCAGCTCCACTGGATTTCAGCCCGACCGCACCATTACGACAAGCGATGTGCCGGAGGCGGTCGGGGGCAGTGTCGGCCGATGGGTTGGCCGCCAGCCGGGTACGAACGAAAGCGTAATGGCGGTGTCCAAGCTGGTGCATATCAACGGACGGGAGACCTACGTCATCCGTTACATTACTTCGATGGAAAGAATCGACAGTGATCTGTTGAACCTGACGCTGGTCTCGATTGGGATTGGTGCGGCGGTTATGGCTATAGTGGTATTGTTCAGCTTCGGTCTGGCGAATTCCATTGTCAAGCCGCTGAAGAATATCACAGCCGTCTCCGCACAGATGGCTAAGGGCAAATTCACCACCCGCATTAAGGGTGATTATAGGTACGAAATCGGTGATCTGGCTTCCACGCTGAATTATATGGCAGATGAGATTATCCGCAGCAACCAGATCAAGGATGATTTCATCTCTTCCATCTCGCATGAGCTGCGGACTCCGCTTACCAGCATCAAGGGCTGGAGCGAAACCCTCATTTCCGGTGGTTATGATCCGGAGGAAACCAAGCTGGGCATGGGGATCATCTCCAAGGAAAGTGACCGGCTGATCGGGCTGGTGGAAGAGATTCTGGATTTCTCCAAGCTGCAGCAGAATGAAATGAAGCTGTCCATGGGACGTGTGGATATCAAAGTGCTGCTGCAGGAGACCATTCTGAATATCTGGGCCAAAGCAGAGAAGAAACGGATTCATTTGCTCTTGGAATGTAATGAGACGTTCTACATCAAGGCCGATGCCAACCGGTTGAAGCAGGTGTTCCTTAATCTGGTGGACAATGCTGTGAAGTTTTCTCCCGAGGATTCAAGTATCGTCCTGTCTGCACACCGTCTGTCCGGCAGTGAGCTGGCGGTCATTGTACGGGACAGCGGGATAGGGATCAGTGAGGCTCATCTTAGCAGAGTACGCGACCGGTTCTTCCAGGTGGATGCGCTGAATGGCGGTACGGGTCTGGGGCTTGCGATCTCACAGCAAATTGTCGAGCTTCATGGCGGCAAGCTGGAAATGGACAGTGAGCTTGGCAAGGGGACGCAGGTGACTGTAATTTTGCCGATGACGGAAGAGGTACCACCGGAGGCTCTACAGGGTGAGAACCTGCCCTAGCTCCGATGCAGGAATAATGTAAGGATATGCTGCGGTCAGTCCTAGAGAAGAAGGGGCTGTACTATAAGTAGTTTTTCTTTGACAGTGAGCAAAGCAGCGCTTCTCGAATAACGCGAGAAGCGCTGCTTTGTGTTTTTAAAGACTGTAGATTCGTTTTCCCGCTTAAACAGTGGAGAGGGCAGGGACCCAAACAACGGCCCGTTCGCGGAGCGTCCTCCCCAAGTGCCCACGTATATCTACTCAAAAACAATAAGGGCTGACCAAAGCAGCCATTTCATGGCTTTTAGGTCAGCCCCTTATCGATTAAGAAGGAAGCCCCTCGGCGCGCAGGCGGCCGGTTTTCTCGTAGACCTCTTGCAGAAGACGGGAAGGCTGGGTCTTAATGACCGGCTTCGCGGCGACAATCTCATGCGGACCAACCACTACGATGTTGTCCGGACTGCCTTTGATCACGGCCCCATCCTTAATGACGGCCCCTTCGCCAATAATGGCATTCTCAATCAGCACGCCGCGGCCGATTCTTACCCCGGGCATAATGACACTTTGTTTCACCAGGCTTAGCTTACCCACTTCAACCCCTCCAAAGACAACCGAAAGATTCAGGTTTCCTTCGAGCAGGCAGGAATCATTCACCAGGCAGTCGGTTGAGTGCAACTGCAGGCGTGGTTTATGGGGAACGGGTTTCGTCCGGCGGGTCCGGCTGTACATCGGCCAACGGGAGTTGTCAAGCTTGAAGCCGTTGTCCTCGTGGAGCAGATCCATATGAGCTTCCCACAAGCTGTCAACTGTACCCACATCCCGCCAATAGCCTTTGAAACGGTAAGCGAACAGATCTTCAATGCCATCCAGCATGGTTGGAATGACATCTTTGCCGAAGTCATGGCTGGAGGCTGGATTGGCTGCATCCATCAGCAGATGCTCTTTGAGGTATTTCCATTCGAATAAGTAAATACCCATAGAAGCAAGATTGCTTTTTGGAACCTTCGGTTTTTCGGCAAATTCTGAGATTTTCAGTTCTTCATTTACGTTCATCACGCCGAAACGGCTGGCCTCATCCCAAGGGACCTCCATCACAGAGATGGTGGCTTTTGCATTTTTGCTGACATGATAATCCAGCATTTTCCGGTAATTCATATGGTAAATATGATCCGCCGACAGAATCAGGACATGCTTAGGACTGTGGCTGTCAATAAATTCAATGTTTTTATAAATGGCATCGGCTGTTCCAGTGTAGCTGTCTCTGCCTTCCACACCGGAGGGGAGCAGCTTAACCCCTTTGCCTGATTGGGTGTGGAGCCCCCATGGCTCACCCGCTCCAATATGATTGTGCAGGGAATTGGCTTCATACTGAGTCAGTACCCCCACAGTATCAATATTGGAATTTACACAATTGCTGAGGGGAAAGTCAATGATTCTATATTGTCCTCCGAAAGGGACTGCAGGCTTAGCCATGGTGGAAGTCAAGGGGGCCAGTCTGCGGCCTTCCCCTCCAGCCAGAAGCATGGCGATACATTCTTTTTTACTCATTTGTTATCCCTCCCATTTTTTTGTCAATGCTTGTAATATACACGCGCAGCAAGCACTTGAAACGCATAGGTGAAATATATTGCCTTACTTCTGCAAAAATTACATTAATAATTTTCTTTAGGGTCCAGATCCCGAAAATCTGCTCAAAATCATTTTCAAAACCTTCACATTCGGGTAATGTTAAAGGTGCATCCTATATAATAAGGTGGTGATGATTTGGCCGATATATTAGCAACAGTTAACCTCCCGTCATCTGATGATATTTATCTGTTCCATGAGGGCACGAATTATCGCAGCTTTACGATGCTGGGCGCGCACATTGCCGCTGAAGAAGGAATACCGGGCGTACGCTTTACCGTGTGGGCTCCTCATGCGACATATGTAGGACTGGCTGGTAATCATAACGGCTGGGATGGAACCGAAGACGTGGACTCGTTATATAAGATACCCGATTCAGGATTTTGGAGTCGTTTTTTTCCGGGGATGAAAGCGGGAACTTTTTACAAATACAGGATTGTGGGCCCAGATGGCTCAAATTTTCTCAAAGCAGACCCTTATGCCTTCCAGGCAGAGGTACGTCCGGCTACGGCTTCCATTGTTGCTGACCTGGACGGATACCAATGGGGGGATGCGGCTTGGCGCCGGAGGAGCAAGGCTCCTTATCACGCGCCGTTGAACATTTACGAAATGCATTTTGGGACTTGGCGCCAGAAGGAAGACGGTGAATTATACACTTATCGGGAGATGAGTGAGCTGCTGGTTCCCTATTTGGTGGAAATGAGCTATACCCATGTAGAATTCATGCCGCTGGCCGAACATCCTTATGATTTGTCCTGGGGTTATCAGGGCACAGGTTATTTTGCGGCGACCAGCCGTTATGGTGAACCGCAGGATTTGATGTATCTCATCGACAAGCTGCATCAGGCAGGGATTGGCGTATTGCTGGACTGGGTTCCGGCTCATTTTGCCAAAGATGCCCATGGGTTGAGAATGTTTGACGGAACGCCGCTGTATGAATATGCTGATCCAATGCTGGCCGAGAAGCCCGGCTGGGGAACGCTGTCTTTTGACTTCAGCAAGCCGGAAATTTCTTCATTTCTGATTTCGAACGCATTGTTCTGGTTTGAGATGTATCATATTGACGGAATGCGGGTGGACGCGGTCACCAGCATGCTCAGACTGGATTTTGAAAAGAAAGAGCACGAATACCGCAGAAATGCAAACGGGGGACTGGAAAATCTGGAGGCAATCCGGTTTATTCAGCGTCTCAATAAGACCATTTTCAGCTATTATCCAAAAGCTTTGATGATGGCAGAGGAGTCCAGCGCCTGGCCGGGGGTTACAGCTCCTGTACATGAGGGAGGACTGGGATTCAACTACAAATGGAATATGGGCTGGATGAATGACACACTGGGCTACATAGAACATGATTTCGGGGCAAGACCCTATCACCACAATTTGTTGACCTTTCCCATCTGTTACGCCTATTCCGAGAATTATACGCTTCCGCTGTCCCACGACGAGGTAGTGCATGGCAAGAAGTCGCTGCTGGACAAAATGCCTGGCACCTATGAGCAGAAATTTGCAGGCTTACGCCTGCTTCTGGGCTATCACATCAGCCATCCCGGCAAAAAGCTCCTGTTCATGGGAGGGGAATTCGGCCAATTTATCGAGTGGAAGGATCAGGACCAGCTTGACTGGCTGCTGCTGGATTATGAGAGCCACCGCCGTATGCTGGCATATACAGCAGCGCTGAACAAGCTCTACTTGAACGAAAAAGCGCTCTGGGAGCTTGATCATGAGATGGAAGGGTATCAGTGGATTGATGCCGACGACAGCAGCCAGAGCATTGTCTCCTATATCCGCCGGGGCAAAAGACCCGTTGATACCCTGCTGATTGTTATCAACTTCCAGCCGGTGGAGCGGCAAATGTACCGGATCGGAGTTCCGCGGCCAGGGACGTATGAAGAGCTGTTCAGTTCGGAGAATACGGAATTTGGCGGCTCCGGTGTGCATAATGCTCCAATGAAGAGCATCAAAAAAGAATGGCATAATCAGGTGAACAGCATTGAACTGACCCTTCCTCCGCTGAGCTTCCTGGTGTTGAAAAAGACAGGCCGCAAGGCAGTACAATAAAATAGGGACCGCAGTCCATACACATAAGGGGGATATCGAGAGATGAAGGTTTTATTTGCTGCAGCCGAAGCTCATCCGTTCGTCAAAACAGGAGGGCTGGCCGATGTCATTGGAGCTTTACCCAAAGCGCTGAAAGGCGCAGGTGTGGATGTCCGGGTGATTCTGCCCAAATACCGGGGGATCCCGGAGAAATTCGTGTCGCAAATGGAGCATGTTGCTGTGCTGACTGTGCCGATCGGCTGGCGCAATCAATATTGCGGCATTGAACGGATTGTCTATGACGGCATCCCCGTTTACTTTATCGATAACGAATATTATTTTGGACGGGATGGCATTTACGGCTATTTGGACGATGGAGAGCGGTTTTCGTTTTTCAACCGTGCCGTGCTGGAGTGCCTTGAGACGCTTGATTTCCAGCCTGATGTGCTGCATTGCCATGACTGGCATGCCGCAGTGATTCCGCTGCTGCTGCAGGCGCATTACCGCCACAATCCGTTTTACAGTGAGATCCGTACGGTGTTCACCATTCATAATCTGCTGTATCAGGGGGTATTCCCTTACTCCGTGCTGGGCGAGCTGCTGGGGCTGGATGACAGCTATTTCCTGGGTGTAGAGTATTATGGCAACGTGAATTTCATGAAGGCGGGTATTGTCTACAGTGATCACATCACTACAGTCAGCCCGACCTATTCTGAAGAAATCCGCACAGCCTATTATGGCTATGGACTGGATGGACTGCTCTCCTCGCGGGCGGACAGTCTGACCGGGATTGTTAACGGCATAGACACCAAGATCTACAACCCGGCCAGCGATGCGCAAATTTACACCCGCTACCGTTCGAATCTGGCCAAAAAAGCGGAAAACAAGCTTGCTTTGCAGCAGGAGCTGGGACTTCCGGTGGCTCCATATATTCCGATGGTTGCGATGGTCACCCGTCTGGTCGACTCCAAGGGCCTGGACCTTCTGACCCGTGTGCTGGATGAGCTGCTGTATTATGATGATATTCAATTTGTGCTGCTGGGAACCGGAGATGAGGTATATGAACGCTGGTTCCGTGAGGCACAGTGGCGTTACCCGACTAAGCTATCCTCACAGATTCTGTTCAATGACGCATTGTCCCGCAAAATTTATGCGGCGAGCGATCTGTTCCTCATGCCGTCCAAATTCGAGCCTTGCGGGATCGGCCAGCTTCTTGCCCTGCGCTATGGCAGCATACCTGTCGTGCGGGAAACGGGCGGTCTGAATGATACCGTTCACGCCTACAATGAGGAGACCGGAGAGGGCAACGGCTTCACCTTCAAAGATTACAACGCGCATGACATGATGTTCACGCTCCGCCGGGCGGTGTCTTTCTACCACAAACCGGAACACTGGAAAAAGGTTACCAAAAACGCGTTTGCCGGTGATTACAGCTGGAACGTGTCTGCGCAGCAGTACATGGACATTTATAAAAAGATTGCACAATAGTGATTTGCTTAAGAGACATTGCAAAAAACCCGCCAGACACATTCGTGTCTGGCGGGTTTATTCATGTGCTGCCGCTTGGGAGGCCCTTAATCCAAGTCCCGGCTGAGAATCCGGTACCCGTATGGGTCGAGCGAGATATGCATCATTCCATCTTCGGGTGCGACCGGCTCTCCGGTCAAGGCATCCTGCCAATCATCGGTCTCCATCGGATGGCTTAAGATGCGTAGCTCCGGCGAATTATTCATCCATACGGTAAAATGAATCACCTCATCCGCACGCTCATAGACGATGCACGGATCATTCTCACAAGCCTGCAGGATACGGAAGCGGCCTTCGCGCAGCGCTTTATTCTCCTTGCGCAGGGCGATCATCATCCGGTAGAAGTCATACAACTCCCGATCCTGACGTTCTTCATCCCATTCCATGCACTTGCGGCAGTCCGGGTCTTCGTGGCCAGTAAGTCCAATTTCATCACCATAATAAATGCAGGGTGTTCCCATAAAAGTAAAAAGAAATACAACGGCCAGCTTAAGTCTCCGCTTGTCTTCACCCACGACCGTCAAGAGCCGGGGGGTATCATGGCTGCCCAGCAAATTGAAGACCACTTCATTCGTCTGCTGCGGATAACGCATAAGGAGGGCTCCGATCCGGTGGCCGAAGGTAATGCCGTCCATGCCTCCGTTGAAGAATTCCAGTACGGTTCCGGAAAAGGGATAATTCATCACAGAATCGAACTGGTCCCCCAGCAGCCAGGTTAATGAGTCACTCCATACCTCGCCAACAATATAGGCTTCCGGATTGGCAGCTTTGACCACTTTGCGGAAATCACGCCAAAAATGGTGATCCACCTCATTGGCAACGTCCAGCCGCCACCCGTCCACCTTGATTTCCTTGATCCAGTATTCGGCCACCTCCAGCAAGTAGGTTTTCACCTCGTGATTGGCCGTGTTGAACTTGGGCATATTGCCAAAAAAACCGAAAGTGTCATACGTAGGAATACCGTCGACAATTTCGGCCGGGAAGGAGTTGATGTGAAACCAGTCTTTGTATACGGAGTACTCCCCTTTCTCCAGAACATCCTGAAACGGCGGGAACTTGTCGCTGCAATGATTGAACACGGCGTCCAGCATGACGCGGATTCCTCTTTTGTGGCACTCTCCGACAACAGTTTTGAGCAGCTCATTGTCACCGAAATGGGGATCGACCTTTTTATAATCCACAATATCGTATTTATGATTGGAAGGAGACACGAACAGAGGGGTAAAGTAAACGGCATTGATTCCGAGTTCCTGCAGATCATCCAGATGGTCCAGCACGCCCTGCAGATCTCCGCCAAAAAAATTATTCAGCTTCGGCGTTCCGCCCCACGGCTCTGTCCCCTCCGGGTCATTCGAAGGGTCGCCATTGGCGAACCGCTCCGTCATAATCTGGTAAAACACCGCATCCTTGGCCCAGTTGGGCACCTGAAACAAATCGATTTGGTGTATGTAGGGAAACTCGTAGTAGTGGTTGGGGGGAGCCGGGCATTCCGTCCGGATGCCGTTGTCAAGGAGATATACATTTTCGTTGCCTTTGCTCACACGGAAGGTGTAGCTGAGTCGTTTATATTTGGGCCGGACCGCGGCTTCCCAGTAATCGAACTTGTCGTCCGAAGCCGCTTTGTCCATCATGATATCGTAAGATGTGTCTTTCCAGTTATATTTGTCCCCGGTTAGCGCTACTACACAGTCCACATCATCCCGTTTGGTGCGAACACGCAGATGTATAGTCTTTGCATCGTAGGCATAAGCCCACTTGTCACGGGGAACATGGTACATAGCTTCCAAAAGCATGATTGCACCTCCTAAAAGTTTTTGTGAGCTATACTCATAGAACTTGCTTCGTACAAAAACTTGCCTCGTAAGCATATGCTTAAGTTTTTGTGAGCCCATCAGCATGTTAATACCACCCATAACGGCAGCATGAACCAGTTTCGGTTATTCTGGGATCAATTGGAGATAGTACATAGTATATACTTCTTTAAATCGGATGTGCAAAATGAAGAAGTCAAAGCAGTCAAGTAGCGCTATGAATTCCTGCCGCAGATTTTACAGTCTTTGTCACAAATTTGTCTTTGCATATTCATACGCATTGATTTATAATAAATCGGTCAATGGCACAACTTAGAGAACTACAATGAGAATAGGGGAGATAGACAGATGAACAAATGGGGTAAACTTTCATTGGGGATACTGCTGGCAGCAGGCCTTATGACCGGATGCGGCAACAATAACAAAGAGAATAACGCGGCTACTGGCAACAGTGCGAATACAAATAACAGCGCTGCGTCCAAGACACTTACACTGGGAACCAGCGCTGATTTTCCTCCATATGAATTCCACAAAGTGGTCGAAGGCAAGGATACCATCGTAGGCTTCGACATCGACATCGCGAAGGATATCGCAGCTGACATGGGAGCCGAGCTGGTAATCAAAGATTTGCCTTTCGATTCCCTGCTGAATGAGCTCTCAAGCGGACGTGTGGATATGGTCATTTCAGGCCTCAGTCCAACACCGGAACGTGCAAAAGCGGTAGGGCTGTCCGACATTTACTACAAAGCCGAACAAGCGGTTGTTGTGCGTGAAGCGGACAAGGATAAGTTTGCGACGATGGATTCCCTGAAGGGCATTAAGCTGGGCGTCCAGACCGGATCGATTCAGGAAGACATTGCCAAAGGCGTCGAAGGCGCACAGCTGACTTCACTGGGCAAAATCTCCGAAATCGTGCTGCAGCTTCAATCGAACCGGGTGGATGCCTCGATCATGGAAGGTCCTGTAGCCAAATCTTTCGTGAAGAACGTGAAGGGATTAGCCATTGCGGATGCCAAACCTGAAGTTGAGGATGACGGATATGTGATCGGTGTGAAGAAAGACAACAACGAATTGCTGGACCAGGTGAACAAGACCTTGGCCCGTCTGAATTCGGAAGGCAAAATTGATCAGTACGTTGCAGCAGCAAGCGAGCTTGCCGAGAAGTAATCTCTTGCGTTTGGAGTTATAAATATTTAGGATTGATCTGAAAATGGCGGTGCTCCGCTGTTTTCTATTTTTTTGCAGACAGGAGGTTATGCCAAAAATGAATATTTTCGATATGGCTTACGAATACCGCAATTTTTTCCTTTCCGGTTTGAAGTACACGCTGCTGCTGGCAGTGCTTGGGGTGTTTTTCGGATTTGTGCTTGGCATTGCAGTTTCCTTGCTTCGGATGTCCAAGTGGCGGGTTCTGCGTTTCATTGCAACAGCCTGGGTGGAATTCCTGCGCGGTACGCCAATGCTCGTCCAGCTGTTTTTGATCCATTACGGGCTGCCTGAATTTGGACTGGAGTTTTCACCGATTCAATCCGGGGCGATCACACTGACCATTAACAGCTCCGCGTATCTCGCAGAGATTTTCCGTGCCGGCATACAGGGTGTGGACCGTGGACAGGTGGAGGCCGCACGCTCGCTCGGCATGCGCCAGGGGATGACGATGCGTTATATTGTGCTCCCGCAAGCCATTAAGAACGTGCTGCCCGCCATCGGCAATGAGTTCATCACCATCATCAAAGAGTCTTCCATCGTTTCAATGATTGGGGTAGCTGATTTGCTGTTCCAGGCAAGATCTGTTACAACCATAACCTATGAGGGGCTCAATCCTTTGCTGGTAATCGCTGTAATGTACTTTATCCTGACTTTTACATTGTCCAAGATCCTTGGTTTATTGGAAAGGAGGCTAAGAACGGATGATCACCGTTAATAACCTGCAAAAAAGTTTTGGCAAGCTGGAAATTTTGAAGGGGATCGATCTGCAGATTCACAAAGGGGAAGTGGTCGTAGTCATCGGCCCCAGCGGCTCGGGCAAAAGCACCTTCTTGCGCTGTCTGAATCTGCTGGAGCAGCCTACAGGCGGCGAAATCACCTTTGAAGGGGAGTCGATTACGAACAAGAAGCATGATATCAATGTGACACGGGAAAAAATGGGCATGGTCTTCCAGCAGTTCAACCTGTTCCCGCACAAAACCGTGCTGCAAAATATTATGCTCGCTCCGCTGAAAGTGAAAAAGCAGCAGGCGTCCGAAGCGGAGAAAATCGCCCTGGAACTGCTGCGCACCGTCGGTCTTGCGGACAAACGCGATGCTTATCCGGCCCAGCTCTCCGGCGGACAAAAGCAGCGGATTGCCATTGCAAGGGCGCTCGCCATGCAGCCGCATGTGATGCTGTTCGACGAGCCGACCTCGGCGCTTGACCCGGAAATGGTCGGAGAGGTGCTGGAGGTCATGAAGAAGCTGGCCGAAGACGGCATGACAATGGTGATTGTTACCCATGAAATGGGCTTTGCCCGTGAAGTGGGCGACCGCATACTGTTCATGGACGGCGGCGTTATCGTCGAGGAAGGCGAGCCTTCACAGGTGTTCGGCAATCCGAAGCATGCACGCACCAAGGATTTTTTAAGCAAAGTTCTATAGAACCGTCCGATTTACGGCCCCGAACCTGCTTCGGCGGCCGTTTTGCTTTTGCCCCGGGAGGAATGGGTGATATAGTATATAAATGGCCAATCAACTTGAAAAGGAGTACATATAGATGAGAGATGATCTTTGCCGGATTGGCATCATTGATATTGGTTCCAACTCCATTCGCCTTGTGATATATGATACGACGACGGAAGGAGGCTACAAAATCATCAAGGAGTGCAAATACTCCGCTCGTCTTAGTGAGAAGATTACCAGGGACGGCAGGCTGGAGCGGAAGGATATGGATACAATAGTGCCTGTCCTGCATCAGTTCAAGGAGATTTGCACCGAGTTCGAGGTCGATAAAATCCGTGCCGGTGCCACTGCGGCTATCCGCAATGCGGCGAATTCACCGGAGATCGTCTCCTACCTTTCAGAAGCATCGGAAATTCATATTGAAGTGATCAGCGGCCACCAGGAGGCCTATTTTGGATTTTTGGGTGTCATCAATGCTTTTGATGTTCAGGATGGTTTTGTTATTGATATTGGGGGCGGCAGCACAGAGATTACCCTGTTTCGGGGACGGCGCTATCAGCAGAGCATTTCCTTCCCGTTCGGTGCGGTGAATACGAATCTGATGTTCAGCCATCACGGCAATTGGAACAGCGATCAGATCCGCAAGCTTCAGGCCTATGTTACCGGCAGGCTGGTAGAGCATGATTGGCTGAACAGCGGGCCGGGACTGCCGCTCTTTGGACTTGGCGGAACACTGCGCTCCCTCGGGAAGCTGGACCAGAAGACGCGGGATTATTCACTGCCGAATTCACACGGATACACACTGTCCAGTGAGACCATAGACCGGTTTATGGAGACACTGCCTTCCATTCCGTATGAGAAACGTAAAGATTTGGACGGGCTGTCCAAGAGCCGGGGAGATATTATCGTCTCCGGGCTGATCATTTTTCACACGGTTTACCGGTATATAGGCGCAAGCCGTGCCTTAATCAGCGGAGAAGGCCTGCGGGAGGGCATGCTTCATGACCTGCTTGAACCCGGGCAGCCCGTGCGGGACAGTGCCCTGGAATTCAGCCTCAACACGATTATCCGCTTCGATATCCGCACCTCGAAGCGGCATCTGGATCACATCTATAAGCTGGCGCTCAGCCTCTTTGACGCTTTTGGAGCAGAAGGGGACCGGGAGGAGCAGCGGATGCTGATTTATGTGTCGATCATGCTGCACCGTACGGGCTCCAATATCAACTACTATCAGTCCAAACGGCATACGCGCTACTGGCTGATGAATTCGCCGATCCGCGGACTTACCCACCGCCAGCTGATTTTGGGAGCCCTGATTGCCTCCTACAGCACAAAAAGCCGGAAGCAGAAATTGTCCCAGACACATAAGGACATATTACTGGCTTCCGACGAGGAATGGATTCATAAGCTCGGTACGCTGGTTCAGCTAAGCATAGCGCTGGACAGTACCGAGATTGGCATTGTAAGCGGGCTGGAAGCCCGCCTGCACGGCAATACGCTGGATCTGGAGCTTCAGGGCGTTGGAGAGCTCCTCATTGGGCTGGAGGACATTGAGAATGCCTTGAAGGCTTTCAAGAATGTTTGGGGACTGAAGGTAAAGCTCGGCTTCCCTTCCAACGCGTAACATCCATAGCGGCGAACTGGCTCCGGAACGGAGCCTTTTTGTCGTCGGCACGTTCGTAATATCCGTTCGGCTGCAGGAAACTCGACTTCACATTATCTTTAAGTGTTATATCGAGAATTTTGACAATCTGCTTGCGGATTACCGGGTCCTTCACCGGACACATCAGTTCAATGCGCCGTGTCAGATTGCGCGTCATCCAGTCGGCACTCGACAGGTAAACCTCTGGATTGCCGCCATTCTCGAAATAATAGATCCGTGAGTGCTCAAGGAAACGGTCTACGATACTGCGGACCGTGATCCGCTCACTAAGGCCTTCTATCCCCGGCCGCAGGCAGCAGACCCCGCGAACGATCAGATCAATAGACACGCCTGCCTGGGCGGCACTGTACAGATTGTCAATGACCTCCTGATTGGACAGTGAGTTCATCTTCGCGATGATACGGGAGGGGCGGCCGGCGGCAGCATGCTCGGCTTCGCGCAGAATCAGCTTTTGCAGTGAAAGGCTCATGTTGGTCGGGGCAACAACGAAGGCATTCCAGTCATAATTGGCCGAATAGCCTGTCATCTGGTTGAACAGCTCCGAAGCATCCAGACCGATCTCGTTGTTCGCGGTGAACAGGCTGAGGTCGGTGTATGCCTTGGCAGTGCTGTCGTTGTAGTTGCCTGTTCCCACATGTACATAGCGGCGCAGCTCCAGCCCTTCCTGGCGGACAATAAGCGTAATCTTCGCATGGGTCTTGAGGCCAACCAGGCCATATACCACATGGCAGCCGGACTGCTCCAGCTTGCGCGCCCAGGCGATATTGCGCTCCTCGTCGAAGCGTGCCTTCAGTTCTACTACTACGGTAACCTGCTTGCCGGATTCCGCAGCATGCGCGAGCGCGCTGATCAGCGGTGAGTTCCCGCTGACACGGTACAGCGTCATTTTAATCGCCATAACCTGCTCGTCTTCAGAGGCCTGAGTAATGAAATCGGTCATCGCATCAAAGGATTCATAAGGATGATACACCAGCACATCACGTTCGCGCAGCACCTCGAAGAAATCCTCATTCTCATCGAATTCCGCAGGATAGAGCGGTTCGATTGGCGCATCATGCAGGTAGCTGAAGCCTTTCAGGCTGCCGGCGAAGCCGCGCAGGAAACCAAGATCCAGCGGACCGTCAATCTCAAAGACGAAATCCTCAAGCTCAAATTCAGCCTGAAGCTGCTCCAGTGCATAAGGGTGAATCCCTTTTTGGACCTCCAGGCGGGCAGGAACGCCCCGCCGCCGCTTGCGAAGCTCCTTTTCGATCTCCTCAAGGAGGTCTTCCGCGCCTTCCTCGTCAATGGTCAGGTCGGAATTGCGGGTTAAGCGGAATTCGCTTACGGCAACGGGATCGTAGCCGCTGAACAACGTCTGGATATGATGACGGATAACGTCCTCTATAAAAACAAACTGCCGTTTTTTGCTGTTGGACCGATGGGGAAGAGGGATGCATCTCTGCAGATTCGAAGGAATCTGCAGAATTGCAAAGTAAGGCTCTTCCTCCAGACTGTCTTTGCGGGTCAGCACGACAGCAAGATAGATGAACTGGCTGTGCACTAGCGGAAAGGGACGGCTCTGGTCTACCGCCATTGGCGTCAGGACAGGGAAAATAATGTCCCGGTAATATTGTTCAATCGAGAGCTCCTGTGCTGGTGTCAGGTCCTCATAATTCACAAACACAATGCCTTCTTTGTGCAGACTGCGGGAGATATCACGGAATGTCCGGTATTGGTCGGCAATAATTTTGCTGACCCGCTTGATCAGGCGCTTATAGAGACCGGAGGGGGTATAGCCGGTAAAATCTTTTTTGGTATAGCCAGCCCGGATCTGATCCTGAATCCCTGCCACCCGGACGCTGATGAATTCATCGAGATTGCTGGAGACAATCGCCAGGAACTTGGCCCGCTCCATCAGCGGATTGTCCGGGTCCTGCGCCTCCTGAAGTACACGGCGGTTGAATTCGATCCAGCTTAAATCACGGTTCAGATATGCTGTTGCTGGGCTGATATGGCTGTTCTTTTTTTCTTCTGCGTTCACGTTCATGGACCCTCCAAGTGCTTCAATGTCTTTGTCGTCTTCTCTCATTCTACTATTTGCCAAAGAGAGAAATGTTAAATCTGTGTAAAATCTGCGCGGAATTTATCCGGATTTGCTTCAAAATTATGAATTTTCGAAATTATTTATTAAGTATATGTAAATTTTCGGCCTGATGGTAACGCTTCAAAATGGCATTTCTGTCAGATTGGTAACAATTTCATAGGCATTGGTTACAAAATTGTGATATATTCATAACTGTTAGTTTTACAAAACTACAGATCAGGGCAAATACAGGTACATACGTCCGGACTTACATTGTAGCAGGAAGAGCGGGACTTCCCCGGTTCGGACCTGCGCTAATAATGAAGGAGGAAATTATGAAAGTCAAATTTGGAGCGATTGCAGCATTCGCTGCAGCTATAGGAATCAGTACATTGGTGCAAGCGGCACCGGCTCAGGCAGACAGCGTACATATTGCAGGAGTTACAACTACCTATTATACCTTATCCAATCATTATGGCATAAGCATGGATAAGATCATGAATGCCAATCCGGAGATTGCAGCCAATAATATCTATCCGGGCCTTAAGCTGACCATTCCAGGCATTGTCAGAACACAGACCGCAGCAGCCGTACCGGCAGCCAAGTCATCAACGGCAGTCTCCCTGATAAGTGCGGAGCCGCAGGCCAATACTGTTCAAGCCTGGGGTAAGGAATACAGCTACAATAAAGTGCTCCAGGTCAAAGCAACAGCGTATTCTTCAGCAATCAGCGAGAACGGCAAATGGGGAGCCGTTGACTATTTCGGCAACCCGCTGAAGCTGGGCACGATTGCAGTCGATCCCAGTGTCATCCCTCTTGGAACAAAGGTGCTGGTAACAGGCTATTCCCATCCGGGCTTGCCCAAGCAGGCGTTCGTTGCTACTGCAACCGATATGGGCAGTGCGATCAAAGGGAACCGTATCGACATTTTCATCCCCGGCAGCCAAAGCTTTGTATCGGAGTTTGGCTTCCAATATGTGCAGTTGTACATGATTGAATAGGCTCTAGACTGAAAAGGAAACGAAGCATGCCGAAGCCCGGCAATCCTCGTTTCCTTTTTTTGGGTTTGAAAAAGCATTCTCCAGCGTCTATTTTTCTTTGCTAATCTGAAGCATCTGCGGAACGGTTACGAAGGTATAGCCTCTTTTACGCATGATGCTGATCACCTCCGGCAGTGCCTGAATGGTTCCCCGCAAATTGCTGCCCTGGCCTCCTCCGCCATGCTGAAGAATAATGGCTCCTTTGCCGGCGTGGGCAATGATATTATTCCGGACCTGTGATTTGGACAGCCCCTTCCAGTCGAGAGAGTCCACATTCCAGTTCACCAGCTTGTATCCTTGAGCTTTAGCCCATTTCAACTGCGGTTCGCTGATGTCCCCATAAGGAGGACGGATCAGCCGCGGTTTATAACCGGCCATCGTGTTGATGATATTTTCGGTGCGGATGATCTGTGTACGGAACGCATTGACGCTGATTTTACCGAACTCCGGATGATTATAGGAATGATTGCCGACAGCGTGGCCTTCCCTGATCATCCGTGCCACAAGGTCCGGGTGCTTCTCGGCCCGGCTGCCCACAATAAAAAAAGTGGCATGGACATGGTTCCTGCGCAGCACTTCCAGCACCTGCGGGGTGAACCGGGGGTCCGGGACATCATCGAACGTGAGAGCGATTTGTTTTCGGCGCGGTCCTTGAGTCTTGATCGTTTCAGGATATTTGCGCAGCAATTGGCTGAGGGTAAGTGTTTTGGCGCGTCTCTGTGACTGTGCCGCATTGCGGGAAGAAGAGCCTGCAGGAATGGCCTGATCTTCCCTGGGATTGGCATCCGGTATCTGACCGCTGCCCGGCTTGGAGATAGATCCCGGAATCTCAGGAGAGGCGGCGGCAGGTTCACTGGAGGAAACAGGATTGTGCAGTGTTAAACAGACCATCGCCACAATGAGCAGCTTTTGGCTCATCTGCAGACTTTTCATCAAGTTACGCCTCCCTTGGTATGGATCACTCCGCTGAATTTTTAACTGGTCTTGTTATCCCCTGCCACAGGCAGAATTATGCTGCATCCCCATATCTTCAATTAAGATTTATGGCCCCTGAAAATATGTGTATACTAAATTTGACGGGGGAGTACCCTGTCTATTATGAGAGCGAAGCGGGAAGGAAGGAATGGAAATGCCGGATTTATTTGCACCATATGAATTAAAGGCCCTGTCTTTAAAAAATCGGGTAGTCATGCCCCCTATGTGCCAATACGCTGTAGTCAAGCAGGATGGAACCCCAAATGATTGGCATTTTGTTCATTACGTCAGCCGCGCGGTGGGCGGTACCGGGTTCATTATTGTAGAAATGACCGGAGTCCATCCGGATGGCCGGATCACCAATCAAGATACCGGGATCTGGAGCGATGAGCATATTGAAGCCTACCGGAGACTGACCGATGCAGTACATACGCAAGGCGCTAAAATTGCTATCCAGCTTGGCCATGCCGGCCGCAAGGCGCTGGATGCGGAGCCTCCTGTTGCACCGTCAGCCATTCCCTTCGACGCCAAGTCCAAGACGCCCAGGGCACTAAGCAAAGAAGGAATTGCAGAACTGATTGAAGCCTACCGTGAGGGTGCGCGGCGGGCGGTGGAAGCGGGTTTTGATACCGTTGAGCTTCACGGGGCGCACGGGTACCTGATTCACCAGTTCCACTCTCCGCTGACCAATGTCAGAGAGGATGAATATGGGGCAGACCCGTTTCTGTTCGGTGAACAGGTGACCCGTGCCGTACGTGAGGTGCTTCCTGTTGAAATGCCGCTGCTTATGAGGGTATCCGCCAAAGAATATGTCGAAGAGGGTTATGATGAAGCCTATGCCCTTGAGTTTTGCCGCCGCTATAAGGTTGCCGGGGTGGACATGTTCCATGTGTCCTCGGGAGGCGAAGGACCCATTGGATCGAATGGCGGTCCCAATGCAGGACCGGCTTACCAGGTCAATCTTGCCGAGTACATCCGCAGCGGACTTCAAGTTCCCGTAATTGCAGTAGGACGCCTGGAATCCTATGAGGAGGCACAGTCAATTGTCATGGAGGAGAAGGCGGAGCTTGTCGCTGTAGGCCGGGGAATGCTGAGCGACCCTTACTGGGCGCTGCACGCCCAGGAGGCGCTTGGCGGTGTGGATCAGGCGAATGTTCCCAAGCCCTATGAACGCGGGATCTGGAAGCGAAAATAGACACTAATCGGCCCTTGGAACTGTGATCTTTGTCACAGATTTTAAGTTCCTTCTAAGGCATGGTTAATAAGATTAAATTTGAAGGAGCTTGATAACGTGGCGACGGTGATTAGTAACGAGCGGCTGGCAGATGGAGTGTATCACCTTCGGGTAGAGGGGGATTACGGCGGTGCAATGGGGCAATTCTACATGTTGCGGGCATGGGGAGCCTTTCCGCTGCTGTCAAGACCGCTAAGCATACATCAAGTGAACGACGACGGTGTGGAATTTCTGTATCATGTGGTGGGTGAGGGAACGAAAATCCTGGCTGAACTGGAGCCCGGAGATTCCCTGGAGCTTGAAGGTCCTTTTGGCAGCGGCTTTCCGGCTGTCGATGGCAAAGTTGCACTGGTGGGCGGGGGAATTGGGATCGCTCCTCTATATTACTGTGCGCAGGAGCTCCCGGGCAGCGATATTTATCTGGGCTTCAGCCGTGAGGCATTCCGCACGGAAGCCTTTCGTCCTCTGGCTGCTGAGCTGACAGTCAATGTGGGGGGGCTGGTGCTCGACAGCGTCGACTTTACCAGCTATGACCATATTTTTGTCTGCGGGCCCCATCCGATGCTGAAGGCTGCGCAACTGAAGGGGATAGCCGCAGAAACGGCTGGCAAAAGACCGAATGTGTACCTGTCTCTGGAGAACCGCATGGCTTGCGGAATTGGCGCCTGTCTCGTGTGCAGCGTCTCTTGCCGTGACGGACAGCGCAAGGCTTGCGCGGATGGTCCGGTATTCCTTGCGGAAGAGGTGATTTTCCATGACTAATATGACTGCAAATATAGCGGGTGTTCACTTCAAGAACCCGATTATCATGGCTTCCGGCACCTTCGGCTTCGGCCGTGAATACAGCAAGCTGTACGATGTTTCACTGCTGGGAGGCATCTCCGGCAAAGGCCTCACCCTTCACGCCAAGGCAGGCAATCCCGGTGTACGTGTCTATGAAACAGCTTCCGGTATGCTGAATAGCGTGGGGCTGGAGAATCCGGGGGTAGAAGCGTTCCTCGCCAAAGAGCTTCCTTATTGGGAGACGCTGGATACCGCACGTTTGGTGAACCTCGGCGGGAACACGCTGCCTGATTACGTGCTGGGTGCAGAGCTGATTCAGCGTGATGCCGATGCGCGCAGCGCAGCCGGCAAACCTGCGGTGGATATGATTGAGCTGAATATTTCCTGTCCCAATGTCAAGGAAGGCGGCATCGCCTTTGGTGTGAAGACGCCCGCCGCCCAGGAGGTAGTGCGTGCTGTAAGAGCGGCGACCAAGCTTCCGCTCGCTGTGAAGCTGTCCCCGAATGCCGAGGATATCGCAGAAATGGCTGAAATGTGCCAGGAGGAAGGCGCTGACGCCATTTCGCTGATCAATACGATCTCCGGCATGAAGATCGATGTCCGCCGCCGCCGCAGCGTGTTCAATAATTTATATGCCGGATTGTCCGGTCCTGCAATCAAGCCGGTGGCGCTCAGAATGGTGCATCAGGTAGCGAAGCGGGTATCCATTCCCGTGATCGGCATGGGTGGGATTACCTCCGCAACAGACATCATCGAATTCATTATGGCCGGAGCAACGGTGATTCAGGTAGGCACTTATAACTTCATGAATTTGCGCGCAGGCAGCACGCTTGTAGATGAGCTGCAGCAGTTCATGATCGAGGAGAATATTTCGTCACTGGATGAAATCCGCGGCATCATCTAAATAATTTCAAGGATTCAGGGCTAAGTCTTCTCTTCCTGAGATATCTTCGTGTACTATGGTTAATATAATGGGAAAGGGGAGGAACTTATGTCTTCTCCACAGCTTCATCCGGATGATATTGAACTGTCTGTCCTTGAGGTCGGCCGTGACCTGCTGCTGCTGATTGCCGGAGGTGTCCGCCACATCGGTGCCGCCAGCACTGCTTATATAGAGGAAGGGGACGTTAAGGTATCAACGTCGGCCGTTCCTCATCATAAGGAGCATACGATCAGCGAGTCGATTGCCAAGCGGGCAGCCGCTGCACTTGACCGGACAGTTACCGTGGTTATGGGGATTCACTACGACAATTTAAGCAAGGAAGGCATAGCGCAGGTTGTGGAAATCGTGAATCACAAAGTAGATCAATATTTATTTCGGCAAAATTTGAAACGATAATGTCACTCCCTGCGTAGAAGATAACAATTAAGCAACTCACTTTTATTTTGGAGGAATGAACAATGTCTATTTTTAAAAGATTGCGTGATTTGACTATGTCCAATGTGAATGCGATTATCGACAAAGCGGAAGACCCGGTCAAAATGACGGACCAATACATTCGTGACATGACAGAGGATCTGGAGGATGCCGAAAAAGCTGTTGCGGCCCAGATCGCCATTGAGAAAAAATTCAAGCAGCTCTATGAAGAACAGGAAGCGCTTGTGAGCAAACGCAATCAGCAGGCGCATACCGCTGCTCAAGCAGGCAATGCCGACCTGGCACGCCGCGCTCTTGAAGAGAAGAAGGCGGCAGAAGCCAAGCTTGTGGAATACAAGGCAAGCTTTGACCAGAACAAGGCATCTGCGGATAATCTGCGCGGCAAGCTGGAAGAAATGCGCAAACAGCTGACCCAGATGAAGAATAAACGCGAGACCCTGGTTGCCCGCTACAATGCAGCCAAGGCGCAAACGGAAATCAACAAAGCTATGAGCGGATTCAGCTCCGATTCCGCCTCCGCAGGACTGAAGCGGATGGAGGACAAAATGCTTGCAGCGGAAGCACAGGCTGAGGCCAGCAACGAAATGAGCTCCGGCAACAAATCGCTGGATGATGAATTCGAGAAACTGGGCAAGGACCAAGCGGTTGAAGATGAATTGGCTGCGCTGATGAAGCAATACGACAAACAATAACATATTGGCATGGGCCTGGTTTCAAGGCTGATGTCCACAGGCGAAGGGGAGACAGATAGTACGTTTCTCCTTCGCCTTCTCTATGCTGCCCCGCAGCGGGCAGGCAAACTGAACATCGGGGGCTAAACAATGGATTTCCATATTCTGGTGTCCATGGTGGTATGGACGGTGAGCGGCTCGGTACTCCTATCTTTGCTAATGTATGTCGATTCGCTCTTTACCCGTTATAACGATTTGGAAGAGATCAAAGCAGGCAATATGGCGGTTACTATGCGATTCGTGCTTAAGCTGCTGGCACAAGGCTATATTCTGTCGTCCTCCATTGCTTCTTCGAACAGTTTGGGAGATGCGCTGGTGGTCTCCATAGTTTCTTTTGTTCTTTTATTCTTCCTGGAAAAAATCGTGCGTTTGCTCCTGTTCAGCTGGGCGAAACTCGATCTCGACCATGGCACACAGCTGGGCAAAATCGGCTACGGTCTGCTGGCAGGCTCGCTTCATGTAACCGGTGCTTTGATTATTGCGGCTTTTATAAAAGGTTAAGGGCTTAGTTATCTCAGATCATGCTTCTGAACAAAACCATTCAAAGGAATGATGAGTTTGAGTATATGGAAACGCATTGGTAATATCTTTTCCAAACCGGAGGCTCCGGCAGTACCCAAAAGCATGCTGGACCTGTCACCCGGAGATATATGCGAGGTGTCGCTGGTAACCTATGAGGTAACGGGACGCACACAAACCAGCGGCCGCAATGCGGTGGTACTGACTTTGCGCGACGGCAGCCGTATTGCGTATCTGCACATTGAACAAAGGGAGCAGTTGCAGTACGCATTGTATCAGCCGATAGACGGGCGTCTGGATCATCCGGCCGAGGTGCCGGCTACCCTGGAGCTGGATGATTACACCTATTATCTGGAAGAGGAATATGAAGGGTATGCGGCAGTGACCGGCCAGACCCCTTATGTGAACGGAGGGCAGCAGCATGTCTGGCAATACCAGTCTGATGAGTCCCGGCTGCTTCGCGTAGAGTGGCAGAACGGCCGGTTTATGCTGTATGAAGGCGAAAAAGTTATCCCGGGAGACGTTAAGGTCATCCGGGCCTAACAAGCACAGGAGATTTACAGATACGGCTGTATAGTCCTTGAAAGGGGCGGTGCAGCCGTTTGTTGCATATACGAAATGGAATAACAGGCGGTGATACATATGAAATTAGAGCGGTTGATCTCTATGATCTACAAGCTGTTGAACCACGAAGTTTTGTCTGCCTCCATGCTGGCTGAAGAGTATCAAGTCTCCCCAAGGACCATCTATCGGGATATCGATGTAATTTGCGCTGCAGGGATTCCGGTCATATCATATCAGGGAACCAAAGGCGGATATGGCATCATGGATGGATACAAAATGGATAAAAGCTTACTCGGTTCGTACGATGTCGGTTCCCTCATCACCGTGCTCCACAGCCTCTCCTCCGTGTTTGAAGACGAGCGTGCGCAAGGAACCATTGAACGGCTGCAAACGATTGGAGCGGAGCATCAGAACCCGAGTCTTTTGGTGGATTTTGAAACTTACCGGACGGCTCCCGAAGCGCTTCGTCATTTACGCACAGGCATTTTGGAGCAAAAGATCGTTCGCTTTGATTATATCAATGCAAAAAATGAACGTACGACCCGTTATATGGAACCGGTGCGGCTTCATTTTAAATTTGGCAATTGGTACATTTACGGGTTTTGCCGAACACGTCAGGATTATCGGGAGTTCCGGCTATCCCGGATGATAAATTTGTTTCTGACCCAGGATACCTTTCAGCCACATCATGAGCCGCGTGAGGTTGGACTTTCAAAGCGGGCATGGGAAGAGCAGGTGGAGGACGTAGTGATCCGGGTCGGACCTGAGGCATTGGCGGAAGTGCTGGATCAGTTTCACCAGGCCCATAAGCAATTTCATGCCGATGGAGGCATGACGATGCGTATTCCTGTGTACAAACCATTGAAGGCACGATGGCTGTGGTCAATTCTGCTCAGTTTTGGCAGCGGCGCCGAAGTCCTTGAACCCCCTGGACTGCGAGACATCCTAAAGGAGCAGCTGCAAAATACACTCAAATATTATGAAGAAGTATGACAGTCTTTTGTCATACTTCTTTTTTTATAATGACAACAGAACCAAATTCAAATCCATGATAAGTTAAAAGGAGATGTTACGAATGATGAATCATCCGGTAGAAATGTTTAAATATCACACCTGGGCCAATCAAACCCTCTTGGGACGAATCAAGGAACTCCCGGCCTCTGTGCTGCGTGAAGAAGTGAACAGCTCGTTTCCCACCATTGCCCATGCCTTCGGTCATATCTATGCGGTTGACAGGACGTGGTATCTGGTTTTAAAAGGCACTGGCATGCGGGAAGCACTGGAAGTATGCATGCCGCTTGTAAATGAGACCCTGCTGTATACTGTGGATGAATTCGCGGACGCCTTCGCCCAATTAGCAGAACAATACACCGAATGGTTCCGAAGTCAAACCGATTTGGAACAAACCATTATGCTTGACAATCCTTACGCCCGAATCCGCCAAACCCGCTTATCGGAAATTGTGCTGCATCAGGTCAATCACGGGACCTATCACAGGGGCAATGTTTCAACCATGCTGCGTCAGCTCGGCCACGCATCCACCATGAACGACTATTCATTTTTTTGGTATCAGGAACCGGTTGAATCAATTTAATGTATAGCTCTCCATAACTGGAAAGGAGAATGTATATTATCTATGGAAATTGAAAATCTGATTGCCGTAAAATCGAGAGAAGGTTTGAGGGGGTGGCTGCAGGAAAATTGTAAGACTGAAAAATCCTGCTGGGTAGTTGTTAGTATGACGCCCAATCCAGAAACGTTGCTGTATTTGGACGCAGTTGAAGAATCTTTGTGCTTTGGATGGATCGATGGAGTCAAAAAGAAGATATCTGAAACTGTTCTGGCGCAGAGACTGTCGCCTAGAAGCAAAAAAAGTTCATGGACTGAATTAAATAAAGAACGTGTCCGCCGCCTTGAAAAGCTGGGGTTAATGAGAGACGAAGGAAGAAAGGTGCTTCCTGATATGGACCACGATTCTTTTAAAATAGACAGGGTTATAGAGCAAAGGCTAAAAGAGGATAGTCAAGTGTATGAGAATTTTTTGGCCTTTCCAGTTCTTTATAACAGAGTTCGGATCGACGGGATTCAAAGCAATAAAAATCAGCCGGAATTATTTAGGAGCAGATTAGACAAATTTATTACAAACACTAAAGAAAATAAAATGTACGGCCAATGGAATGATAATGGACGGCTGCTGGATTATTAAGATGCACAGGATCAAATTGAGATGATCGAATTACCTCTTTCCGTACAGTCATGTTAAAATAGGCCTGTATGAATGGCGGCTTAGTGAATAATGACAATACAAGACGGAAGAGGTTTGAACGCATATGGATACCAGAGAGGAAGCAAAAAATTCTAAATTTCATCGTAAAGCACTACAGGTTGCAGAAGCCCAGTCACGGATTATTGAATATGCGAAGGAGCTTCAGATGGAGGAGGTGCCTTTGCACCAGAGTGCGGGGCGTTATTTAGCGGAGCCCGTCTATGCGCCTCATCCGTTCCCGGCTTTTAACCGTTCGGGGATGGACGGCTATGCGCTTGTTGCATCCGACACGGAGGAGACCGCGGAAGGATCACTGGTCTGGCTGGACGTTGTGGACAACATTCCTTGCGGAGCGGTTCCTTCTGTCAATATCCGGAGAGGGACGGCTGCCCGGATTATGACAGGAGCGCAGGTGCCGGAAGGTGCAGATACGGTCGTGATGCTGGAAGCTACGGAGAGCAGGGAAGAAGGCGGCAATCTTCAGGTGGGTATCCGCAAGCCGCAGATGGCCGGCAGGAATGTGACGCCGCGCGGCTTTGAACTCAAGGAAGGGGAACTTGTGCTGCCCGCAGGAAAGATGATTAAGGCGGGAGATATCGCAGTTCTGGCCGCTTTTGGAATCCCTTTTGTAAGGGTTATACGCAGACCCAAGGTGGGTATTTTTGCAACCGGAACCGAACTGCTCGAAGTGCATGAACCGCTCGTTCCAGGCAAAATACGCAACAGCAATTCTCCTATGCTGGAAGCGTTAGTGCGTGAATGCGGCGGAGACCCGGTGATGCTTGGAGCGATTGTAGATGATATTGAACAGGCACGGAGCAAGGTGCAGATTGCCCTCGAAAGTTATGATCTGGTGATCACCACCGGCGGGGTATCTGTCGGGGATTATGACATTATGGGGGATCTGATCCGCGAAAACAGCGGGGACATGCTGTTCAACAAGGTGACCATGCGTCCGGGAAGTGTGACAACGGCTGCCGTGCGGGGAGGAACGCTTTTGCTGGCATTGTCGGGCAATCCGGGGGCCTGTTTTGTTGGATTTCATTTGTTCGCCCGTCCAGCCATCCTGCAGATGCAAGGAGCCAAGCAGCCATTCCTGCCGGAATGGACAGCGGTACTGGGGGCAGATTATAGCAAAGTGAATAACTACACCCGTTTTGTCCGTGCCCGCCTGGAGATTCATGAAGGACAACTCTATGCCTATCCAGCCACCATTGATGAATCCTCTGTTATGGTAACGATTAAGGACAGTGACTGCCTGATTGTGATTCCACCGGAAGAACGGGGCATGTCTGCGGGCGGCTCTGTAAAAGTGCTTAAGCTGCCTGGTGAATTTCGGGCCGTAGAAGCCTAAGCCAGGCATGAGAGGTGGGAGGCGGCTGAAATGAGACGGCGGAGACAGCAAACAATAAAGCACTTGAAGAGAGCTGGCAGCAAGCCTGCCGTATGTCAGATCGTCGGTTATAAAAACAGCGGCAAAACGACCCTGCTCTGTGCATTGATCCAACTCTTGCGGGAGAGAGGCTGCACAGTAGCGGTCATTAAGCATGACGGCCATAATTTTGAGATGGATCATGAGGGAACGGATACCTGGAAGCAGCGGCAGGCCGGGGCTTCAGCCGTTGCCATTACAAGCGCCACCCGGACATCAATGATTCAGGAACGCACAAGCAGTCTGGCGGAGCTGATTGAAGCTTTTGCAGACTACGATTACGTGCTGGTCGAGGGCTTCAAACAGGAACATTACCCCAAAATCGTCCTGATCCGCCGTGAAGAAGAATTTCCTCTGCTAGGGGAGACAAGCAGTGTAGTGGCAATGGCAGTCTGGGACATGGTACGAGTGTCTGAAGTGCTGGAGACCCCGGGCGTCAACCGATTTTCCATAAACGACAGCCTTGGAATAGCCAACCTGTTGTGGCAGCAACGATCTTATTTTCAAAATTTCAACATATGAAAAATTCACAATAGAAACCCGGCTTTGACACAGCTTCCTTAACTCGATACGTCCTAAAACCCAGTCACAAAAGAACAGCGGCCCGCTCTCCAACAAAAGGAGTGCGAAGCCGCTGTTCTGGTGTCTGGACTGGTGAAAAAAGAGCAGCAATGTGAGCTGCCGTTCTATCCAATAGTCCAATGTTCAGGACGTACTAGTGTATCGGGAAGCTTGGTTAAAGCATCGCCCTTCGCGGCATTAAGCTGCGACTGGGTTAGAAAGAGAGTACCTCTAAGGTCAGCGCCGTACAGCTTCGTATCGCGGAAATCAGCGCCGATCAGATCGGCTCCCCTCAGGTCCGCTCCGCTGAGGTCTGCAGCAATCAGATAAGCTCCACGCAGACTGACACAGCGCAGATCTGCTTTTTTGAGCTTAGCTCCGATCAGGTCGGCACCCCGTCCATAGTTTTTGGGACGTTTGGGGGGATTGAGCAGCTGACGCCGTGCGGCTTCGCGTGCCAGTTCACTGGTCCGCAGCAGCAGCTCATTGATCTCTGCACGGTGAGTATGGACATCCACCTTGAGCAGTGCTTCAGCCGTGAGCAGGGTCAACCGTTCGGTCTGCTCAAGTGCAGAATGGAGCTGGCTGTGGATCGGCTGGGCAGCCGGCAGAAGCAGCGCTTCGGTCAGATAATACAGAAGCTCATGAAGATGACGCATCACCGGGAAGACCTCGAACATTTGAGCGGCGGTTTCGGGAGCCTCCTGCCAGTCCAGGCCGGCAAAGGTAAGATGGGAAACCTTAGGACCCGCACCGAAGCATTCATATACAGTACAGCCTCTGAATCCTTTGGTTCTCAGACCGGTATGAATCCCGCAGCGGAAGTCATTTTGCAGATTAGGACAAGGCTGGCCGGCATTTTTATCGATTGCAAAGTCTGATGATACGCCAAAAGGCAATGCGGCACAGCATAAGCCAAAGCATTGTTCACAGTTGGACTGTAAATGAAGGTGTCTTTGGCCGGGTGAAGCAGACAGCGATTCTAGATGGTAAGACATTTAAGACGATAACTCCCTCCGTGATGGGTAATCAGCTCTCCAGACGCCGCTCAATAGCCTCAGACATCGTTTTGTCTGTAAGATGGGCATAGACTTCGGTTGTTTCGGTTGAAGCGTGTCCGAGCTGTTCCTTCGTTTTGTAGATATCATTTTGCAGATAATAGTCCGTGGCAAATGAGTGGCGCAGCTTATGCACCGTAAGGTATGGCTTGCCGAACCGCTTGGCGTATTTGATAATCATCTCCTGGATTGCCCGCTTGGTCATCCGTTTACCTTCATGGCTGCCGTTTGGCCGTGCGATAAACAGTGCCTTTTCTTTCTTTGGCGTTTTGTAGCGGGACTGGCGGAGGCTCAGATAGAGTGAGAGGTCATCCTTCGCCTGTTCCCTGAAGTAGACCGGGGTTTTGAATGTTTCATCATTATTCCCCTTGCGGTAGACATACAGCAGCTTATTGTTCACATCCAGATCATCCACATTCAGATTGACCACTTCAGAGACACGCAGCCCGGAGTTTAGAATAAGGCTGGCAATGCAGGCGTCACGTTCACGGTTGAGCTGGAAGGAGTAGTAGGCCTGCTTGTTCGCTTCAACATCGCGCCCATACCCTTCATAAATGTACCCTACGAACTCCAGCAGCTCCTCATCCTCCAGAATTTTTCCTTTAAGCTTGGCAGCGGTGTCCTTGGGCTTGTGGATGCGCTTGATCTCCACCTTGGCCATAATGTTGCGTTTGAGCAAAGGATAGAAGTTTTCGTCTTCAGCAATCTGGCTTAAATAATGGAATAAGGAACGCAGTGCCGAAAGCTTGCGGGAGACGGTAACCTTGGTATTTGTTCCCTCAGCACGCGTAGTCAGATACAGGCGGTAACCGACAATACTGTCCATATGCAGGGTCTCCAGATCAAGTAAAGTAATCTCCGCCAGACTGGCGGCCCGGGTAAGTCCCTCAGCACGCAGCCAGCCGAAGAAAGATTCATAATCGCGGATGTACTCAAGCAGTGTAGAGGGGGAGAGGTCCGGACGTTTGTAGTCAATGAACTGCTGCACGAACCAGGGCATGAGCAGCACTTTTTCGTCTAAATGTTTACGGTCGCTATTTTTCTGGATGCTCAAAAACTTGTTCACCTGCCTTAAGGTTGCTGATATTCTGCGGACTGGCTGTTCCCGCTTTTTTTCCTATTTTATCATGTTTCATAGCTTTTGGCCGGATTTCACAGCCCTGCATTTAGGGTTGCCTTGCTCCTGAAGTGGCAAAGATATAGAATGTGTAGTAAAAGTGAATCTCAGAGGTGACCTAATGGAACTTGGAATCGAGCTGGTTCCCAAAGAGCAGCGCCATATCATCAGCAGTCTGATGCAGTTTTATTTATATGACTTTTCCCGCTACCTGGAGCTTGAGGTCGTCGGTGACGGCGCTTTTCCGGCCTATCCCGGGCTGGAGGCTTACTGGAACAGCGGCACTAATAAATTCGCCTACTTGTTCACAGTGGATGATCATATTGCCGGATTTGCACTTGTGGACAGGCTGCTTCGCAGTTCAGAGGGACAATTTTACATGACAGAGTTTTTTGTAATGCAAAAATACCGCCGGAGCGGAGTGGGCACCTGGGCGGCACACCGCTTGTTCGATATGTTTCCCGGCGACTGGAAGGTATCTCAGATTCGGGCCAACACCCCGGCACGCAATTTCTGGCACCGGGTCATTGGCTCGTATACAGGAGGAGAATTCAAAGAACGCTTTAATCCCAAGCAAGGCAACCCCAGTCAATATTTCAGCACATTAAGTATTAATAGGGTTAATAAATGAATCTGAAAATAAATGGATAAGGCCATGTGCTCTACTCACGTAGAAACTCAGGGCTTATTTCCCTTGATCGGAGAATCACTTTTTCAAAATTCACGATTTACAACCATTTGCCTGATCATGTTGGTTGTTATTGTATGGGGAATATCGTGGCTATTCGCCGGATTGCGCATTGTACGAGGCTTTATTTTTTCTTTAGATTTATGCCGCAGCTGAAATGGAAGCCCACCGTGATGAACAAGAGCAGGGTAAATATGCAGGAGCTGCTGCGCCAGGTTGTGGAGGGGTATCATCCCCAAAGCAAGGACAGGCATATTGAAACGGTACTGCTGCTGCCAGATCAGTCGGTGTATGTGGAGGTTGATGCTGACCTATTCGTCCGGGTGCTGGAAAATCTGCTGTCCAACGCCTTCAAATACAGCCTTACAGATACGGAGCTTGTCATCCGCCTCCAGGAACCGGTCGCGGAGAGCCGCCGCACATGTCCGCTGCGGCTGGAATTGTGGAGCACACCGGCCCAAACGATTGATAGCGGGGAGGTGAACCGGCTGTTTGACCGGTTCAAGCGGGATCTGTCGCGGACTGGTGAAGGCGCGGGGTTGGGCCTGTCCATTGCTGCGGAGATCATCAGGCTGCATGGGGGCAGGCTGGAAGCGCGGATCGAAGGAGAACGCCTGGTGATGATTATCGAACTGGAGTCCGTGCGAAACGCTTAAGGGAGACCGGCAACAATTTGCTGCAGCAACTTCTGAATCAAAAAGACGTTCGGAAAAATTGTAAATATTTTTTTGAGGGGAGTGTAGAATGATCGACCAGCTAAGAAGAAAATAAAGTTTTAGACTGAAAATTATCAAGACCTTGGTCGAGAAAAATGTATTAAAATAAAAGGACCTACATATTAGGCATAACTAATATGTAGGTCCTTTTATTTTCCGGAATGAGAGAAAAACATTAGTTGAGGATTAATCGTTACGCTAATTGGCAGGTTAGTTGAATAAATGTTTAATGTTTCTCAGGAAGTTATTAGATACATAGTCATTACAAGGGTGCGTCCGAAACAAAAAGTTTTTCCTAAACTCCCCAACCTTTTTCGTTTTCGCTGCAGTATATATTTGAGTGCCACCCGATAAGAAGGAGCTTTTCAGAACATGAATAAACAACATGCTGACCGTGTCATCAAGGATTACATCAAGCCGCTATATGGTTTTGCTTTGAACAAAACGGGAAAGATCGCCGAAGCCGAGGAGCTGGCGGGAAGAATTACGCTGGAAGTATACCAAGCGCTTCTCAAAAAGACAGAGTTACTG
>RCUU01000058.1_pt1 | contig 60954 bp, 73 predicted proteins | sample 2166211 | NCBI WGS metagenome assembly RCUU01 (sample SAMN09932620, study PRJNA488358) | compost metagenome | feature: garden; material: soil; isolation source: compost soil in phenylacetic acid-enriched culture | place: Germany: Experimental Botanical Garden Goettingen | collected 2016-01-27
GGTGCCTCCGTCGCCAGCGGACGCGGTGCCGCCGTTGCCAGCGGACGCGGTGCCGCCGTTGCCAGCGGACGCGGTGCCCTTGTAGCCAGCGGACGCGGTGCCCTTGTAGCCAGCGGACGCGGTGCCTCCGTCGCCAGCGGACGCGGTGCCGCCGTTGCCAGCGGACGCGGTGCCGTAGTCGCCAGCGGACGCGGTGCCGTAGTCGCCAGCGGACGCGGTGCCGATGGCGCCTACTTGAACAATCTCATTGTCGCCTACTTGGCGCGATGCGCCGATAACAGCAACCTCGGCTGACCTTGGCTCATGCGACAAGATGAACTCAGTAGCGCTGGCTTTGTCGCCGATGTGCCGGATGATGCAGCGCTGGAATTTGACCTTGCCGCCGAGCGCGATACTTTCTGGCAGCGCGACTTCCACAACCAGCCATTTCGCGCCAGCTTCCATAACGCTTGAGCTGCACGAATGATCGCCATGGCCGAATAACCAGCCGTGCAAGCCGTTACCGCATTCGTTGTTTGCCTTCCAATCCGGAGCCTCGACGACGGCGCCGACCTCATCCGGCCATTGGAAGCCGCCGTAGCTTTTCATGTCCGCGCTGCATGTGCGCAGGACTAGTGCAGTTTCAGTGATTCCTTTCTTTCTGGAAGCCATACATTGGAGCCTCGTGTTATTTGTGCGCTCTGCGAAAAAGTAGTTATTGCTGGATGGTCTTTTCGAAGGCTTCGACTTCTGACAGTTTGTAGAGCACGCCCTGGCCGAAGCCTCCTTTCTTGCCGAGCGGGTAAGCAGGCGGCACCTTGCCGCCTCCTTCCTTGCGCCAGCGCTTGATGGTGCGCTCCGACTTTCCCCAGCGCACGGCCAGTTCCTGCTCGGTGAGCATGCGGTCGTCGTTCATGCGTCGGAGTCCTCGATCACCTTCGAGTAGTCGCCTGCGCTGGCGAATATCACCTCGCCGCCAAAGGCGCGCATGCCGAGTCCGACATTCAGGCGTGCGCCGCGCAGCACGATGGTGGCGTAGTGAACCTGAGTCGCTTCAGCGAGCGGTAGTTGTGCCTGCGGTTCTGGCTTGTCCTGTTCTACCGGTGCAGGCTGCTGCGCCTGCTGCTGTTCCGCCTCCAGCTTGCGCAGCTCTTCCTGGCGAATGCGCTCGCGTTCCTGCTCCAGGCGCTTTTCTTCCGCCTGCTGGTGCTCGGCTATGCGGTTGCCGATCACTGCGGCTAGATCGTCGTTCGCCTTCAGCACCAGCTGCTGAGCATCGGCAAACAGGAACTCAAAGCCTTCTGCCTTCTCGCGTAGCGTTGTCAGGTTGGCGCTGATCTGGTCAGCGGCTAGCCTGGCTTCCACCTTGGCGCGGGCCAGTTCAGTGCTGGCAGCGTCACGCAGGCTGGCGATGGTCTTCTTGCCCTTGATGGCGCCGGCCACGTCGATGGCCACCGCCGACATGAATACCTTGCTGCTGAAGCCGGCTTCCAGCTCGCGCAGGTAGGTCTGGAAGTCGCGGTTGGCGCTGCTCACGATTTCATCGCGGATCTGCTGCTTACGCGCCTTCACCTGCTTTTCCAGTTGCAGGCGCTTGTTACGCGCCTCCTCGCGGATGGCGTCGATGGTGCGGAACATCTCGTCGATGCTCGCGGTCTGGCCCAGGGCGTGCTCCTTGGCGGCGTCCAGGCGGCCCTCAACATCAGCGCACCACTTCACCGTCTTCTCGGCGTCGGCGAAGTCCTGATCGTCTTCCAGCGTTGTGTTGATCGCGCCGATCACCGCCAGGGCGTGCGTCTTGAACTGATCGAGGTTGGAGGCGGTGACCATGCCCTGCACTTCGATGCGCAGGGCCGGCAGCATTTCCGGCGCGGTGCCGACCACTTCCGCCTGGGGCGCTTCCGGCTGGAAGGTGGCCAGGTCTTTCTCGAACTGGTCCCAGCCGGCGATCAGCTGCTCGCGGCGCTCGGGCCGGCTCACGTAGTTGAACGAATGGAAGTTGTCGGCGGTGCCGTCCGAGCACACGAAGATCACACGCTCGGCGCCAGTCACCAGCAGCTGGTGCTCCAGCTGCCAGTAGTAGTGCGGCTCCAGCTCCTCGTTCTCGACCTGCTCGACCAGATCCTGATTCAGCAGCTTGTGCTCGAAGAGCGTGTCGCACAGCATGTTGGCACCATCCACGGATGCCAGGTAACGGCCATCGGTGGCAACGATGGGGAAGAACTCCTCGCCTGTGATGTCTTCAAGAATGACACGAGCGCTGGCCTCGCTCTCGTGCCCGCGGTCGAACAGGCGTTGTTGCGCCTCGCTGACCTCCTCGGTCAGGCCGGTGTGCTTCTGGTGCAGCAGCTGGGCTCGGGTCTGGTACTTGGAGGCGCCCATCATGGCCGGCGCTTCGCTGGCAGTGAAGTGCTTGGCGCGCAGGGCGAGCCATTCCATGGAGCCTTGGGTAACGTTGTGGATGATCATGCGGAGGCCTCGGTCAGTGCGTTGATGGTTTTAATCTGCTCGTCGTTCAGGACGGCCTTGGACTGGATCATCTTGATTATCCGCTCGGGGGTGGTGCGCTTGTCGGCGACGGCGGTACGCCAGTCTGCAAGGTTCTTCTGGAGCTGTTCGTCGGTGTATGGCGGAAGCCCAGTGCGTGCGGGCTTCTGCTGGTTGGTCTGCTGCGGCGGCTGCTCGCCGGCTGCCTCGCCGTTCTCGTCGAGGTCGTCATCGGCAGCCACGCACAGCAGTGCGCAGTAGGCATAGCGGCGCAGGTAGGTGATGGTTGCGCCGTAGCTCTTGATGTCGCCGCCGGTGTTCGCCGGCATGTCGATGGAACTGGATATCCAGCCGCCGTCGGCATGAACAAGTTGGGTGATAAGTTCCTTGCCACTGATTGTTTGGATGACAGCGAGACCATGCTTAGCCAAGGCCGGACGGGTGCAGGCTAGGGCCGCTTCAAGGTCTGCGTAGCGGAACTTGAACTTCCCGCCGGACTTCATGGTGATCTCAACTTCGCGGTTCTTCGCCAGCGGCTGGAACTCGCCCTGGGCCTTGGCCAGTGACGCATAAAGCGCAGCCAAGGGATCGCGCACCTGGGTGGCGTTTTCTTCCATAGGGTATGCCTCAGTTGTGGGTTGAATGTGGCGCGTCTTGCGCCGTTGTTCAGATATTAGATCAACGCGTTTGCGTTATGCAAACACTTTTGGCAAATAGAAAGCGCATAGAGCGCGCTTTCATCAGATCAGTGGCGAGTGATCAATACCGGCGATGCCGCGACAACGCGCTGATTCTGGATGGTGGTGAGACCGGCCAAGTTGAAGGTTCCCGAGGTATATCCGCGCCGAAGCGTCGCCATCACTCTACGTCCGTCATCCAGGCGGACCAGGCAGAAACGATCCAGCAATTCGGACGGCACCTGCTCGCCGTTGATGAAAAAGACCCAGCCATCCATCCATGCCAGCGCACTCTCTGAAGTCCTGGCTTGTACAGCCGCCACTTCCGCCGGCATGCCTTCCGGCACGGCGACCCTCTCAATAGTCCCGCTTTCCACATCGCTGACGAGCCCGTCGCCGGCGAGGATGCCGATGACCTTGCAGCGCCTTGCCGCTGCCTCCGAGATGCCGGCAGCGACGATGACCTCATTGAGCGACACGCCGAGCAGCTGGGAAATCCTGACTGCCTCGGCCATCTGCATGCGACGCTTGCCATTGAAGGTCAGGGAGAGCTGCGACGGCAGCACGTCCATCCGCTTGGCGAGTTGCCGTAGGGACATGCCGCGAGTCATGAGCGCGTCGTCGAAGAAGGATTTTTTCACATTGTTACTCCTGAACTCCGACTCGTTATGCGCCGGCTGTTTAGATTCTGCAATTGCTTTTCTTGATTTGCTGTTTCGATTATGCAAACATTGCCTTCAGATCATAGACGCCAAGGTGCAATGTGGAGATCAAAAACGAAAACGAAATCAGCGGCGTAGCGGCTCAGGCCATGCGCGAGCGGCTGAAGCTGACGCAAAAGGAGTTCTGGCGACCCGTTTGCGTTTCTGGAGCGCGCGGCTGTGCATACGAAACGGGCAGGACGCCTATTCCATCGCCAATCAAGCGTCTGCTGTACCTGCATTATGTGCTGGGCATACCGACCGACATGAGCCCGCGCGAAGCTAGTGACCTAGCGAAGGTGGCAGCCCCGGCGCGCCGCGCCCGCCGGCAGATGGACGCCGCGACCCGCATGATCGACGAGGCATCCGCCATGCTCACCCAGGCTAAGGAGGCGATGAATGCTCCTGTCGCTTAGCCATGTGTCCGCCCGTGAAGCGGATCGCGCAATGGTCGAGGCGGCCATGGAGCAGTTCCTGGCGGCCGGCAACCAGATCAAGGAAGTCGGTACTGGCGTATGTGCGGATCTCGGCGAAGGCCGCGAGCGCATGAGCCGCATCTTCACTATCAACTCGGAGACGAAGGAGGAGCGCCCGAAGCGATACCGCACGAAGAAGACCGGCAATGCCGGAAACCCTGACTCGCTGAAGAAGGCCTTGGCTTCCAAGAACGAAGCGCTGCGCAAGAAGCGCGAGATGCTGGCCGTGAGGATCGCCGCCCATGTTGCGCTCGGCGACAGCCTGTCCGCCATCGCGAAGCAGCTTGGCGTGAGTCGCAATCACGTCAAGAAAGTTGCCCGTGAAAACAAGATCACCCTGAACCACAACAACTGACCCACGAGGAAACTCCCAATGTTCTTCAAGAATGCACTTTTCTACCGCCTCACCCAGCCGCTGCTGATCGACGGTGACGCACTCGCTGCCGCCATCGCCAGCAAGCCGCACCGCGAACCTGGCGCCATGGAGCTGTCGACCTATGGCTTCATCGCGCCGTTCGATCTGGGCGAGCAGTCGCCGCTGGTGCAGACCTACGCCAGCGTCAAGTACACCGCGCAGTTGATCGCCGCCAAGAAGACCGAACGCATCCTGCCCGGCACCGTGGTACGCGATGAACTGGCGAAGAAGGTCGCCGAGATCGAAGCCGAGCAGATGCGCAAGGTTTACCGGAAGGAGAAGGACCAGCTGAAGGATGAGATCATCCAGACCCTGCTTCCGCGCGCCTTCCTGCGCCACAAGGTGACCTATGCTCTGATAATCGACGATCTGATTGTCGTCGACGCCTCCAGCGCCAAGCATGCCGAAGACCTGCTGTCCGCGCTGCGTGAATCCATCGGCTCGCTGCCAGTGCGTCCGATCAGCGTCAAGGTAGCTCCGACCGCGACAATGACCGACTGGCTGCGGAACGCGCCGTTCGGTTGTAACTCCTGTCTCTCGCTACTCGATGAATGCGAGATGCGCGATACCGACGAAGAAGGTGGCATCGTTCGCTGCAAGCATCAGGACATGGAGAGCGACGAGGTGCAGGAGCACCTGCGTGCCGGAAAGCTGGTTACCAAACTGTCGCTGGCCTGGTCGGACAAGCTGTCCTTTGTGCTGGACGACAAGCTCTCCATCAAACGCCTGCGCTTCGAAGACCTGCTGCAAGAACAGGCTGAGCAAGATGGCGGTGAAGATCGCGCCGGACAACTTGTGGCGACTCTCGCCATTGCCGCCGGAACCCTTTACCAATTCGTTGCCGAGCTGATCGATGCGCTCGGCGGCGAGGAAGTTCCACAAGGAGTCTGATCATGTTCGGAATGCTTTTGGCCGGCATCACCATCGGCTGCGTCATCGGCTACATCTGTCGCATCCTCGACGAGGAGCAGCGTCGGCGGAACGGATGGGATAAGGGTTGAAGGCATATTTCCGGAAAATGCCTGGAGGCGTGCTCGTCCCTGACAACGACGAGACCGCCGATTGGCTCCAGAAGAAGAAAACCGGCGCGGTGCTGTGCGCAGAGTTCACCCAGCCGCGGAACTACAAGTTCCTCAAGAAGATGATGGCGCTGTTCCATTGCTGTTTCGACCACTTCACTGACCAGCAGGACTGGAGCCAGCAGTACCGCGGCATGAAGATCGAGCCGTCCTTCGACCTGTTCCGCAAGCAACTGACGATCCTGGCCGGTCATTACGACGCAACCTACGATATCCGCGGAAACGTGAGGCTTGAGGCGAAATCCTTGAGCTTCGCGAACTGCACGGAAGAGGAAGCCGAGCGGATCTATCAGGACGTGATCAGCGCCGCAATTAAGCAGGTTTTCAAGTTCACGATCAGCGAGGAACAGCTACGGAAAACCGTAGAAGACATCCTCGCCTTCGCATGAGAAATCCCCATGAGCCTGAAAGGACAGATGAAAGGCAAGCCACTCGACCTTAACACCATCTGCGACGTGTGCCATCGCGGTCGCGGGCACGGCAGCCACGCCAAGTGCAGCGAAGTCCGGAAACAGCGTTACAAGCATCTGCATGGTGACGCATGACCAAGGACGAAAAGGCCCACCTGTCACGGGTGGTGGCGATTGGATGCATCGCGTGCCTAATTTCCGGAATGCCAGGCACGCCTGCCGAGGTGCACCACCCACGCGCCGGCGTTGGCAAGGGGAAGAAGGCAAGCCACTTCGACGCCATACCTCTCTGTCCGGCGCACCATCGCGGAACCATGCACCCGCAGGAACCTAGCATCCACCTCGCCAAGCGCGCCTTCATCGAGCGCTTCGGCACTGAGGCAGAACTGCTGGAGCGAGTTCGCCAAGAGCTTGGTGATGCGTGACCTGCTACACCATGAACCAGCGCCAGATCGATGGCCTATAGCGACAACTACCGATAAGGAAAGGACCTTGACCAAGACCACTGCCGCCGGAATCCTGCAAGCCGGCCTGAAACACATGGAAGACCGCGCTTCAACCTATGACAAGCCGGAAGGCGAGCGCAGCATGGGAAGAACGGTTGCGGCGTTCAATGCCGTCACCGGCCACACGCTTACCGAAGAACATGGGTGGCTGCTGCTTGGACTGCTGAAGATGGTTCGCAGCCAACAGGGCGACCTGCGCATGGACAACTACGAGGACGAGGCTGCTTACGCTGCGCTGCGCGGGGAATGCGCGGCTCGCGAGCGGACTGCTCGGCCGGTAGCGCATCCCATGACGCCGCATGTTTTTGACTTCGATGAGGATCGCGTTGACCGGGTGGCCTCTTCGCACGGCGACGGTGAGCACTACGCCGAGTTTTCGTTCCGCGAACCGGAGCGGCCGAAGCACATCTGCCCTGCCTGCTCCGGCGGCCATTCCCTGCATCGCTGCTCGACCGTCCACTACCCGACAGACGGCGTTTCCTGATCATCCTCCCTGACTAGCCTGAAAGCAGCGCCGCCGCTCCGGTGGCGACTGCTGGAGGGCGCCTCATGAAGCCTCGCAACTGGACCAGCACCGGCTTCGCCGCCGGCGCCTGGCTTCCCCTGGTCACCGAGACGGCCGCGCTGAAGACGGTCATCATCTGCAACACCACCGCTTCCGCTCAGAAAGTCTCCCTGCGCATCACCTGGGGACCGGAGGAGGTCCGCAGCCTGATCGTCAATGAGGAGAGCGTCGAGGCGGGGAAATCCGTGGTGCTGGACCTCATCCTGCTCAACCTGTCGCGCAGTGACCAGCTCCAGATCAAGCTGGGTGATGCCGGGCTGAGCGTCACTGCCTCCGGCGACCTGCTGCCATGAGTTCGCATCCCCTGCTCAGGCCTCTCCTGAAGGGGCTGCCGAAGCCACTGCTTCCGCAAGTGCTGATGCGCCCGCTGGTTGCCCTCGAACTGGATTTCGTCGGCAACAGCTTCAAGGTAGGCGACGGCGTAAGCCCGCTCCAGCCAAGCACCCTGACGGCATTGGTCAGCAATACCCGCAACTCTGTGGCGACCGACTACGACGCCACCGGGAAGCTCGTGACCTTTGCCGCGAACGTGCTGCGCGCGCAGGCATACGACCCGTACACCCATGAGAAGCTTGGTCTCAGAACCGAGGAGGCCTCGACCAACCTGTGCAAGAACAGCGCGACCCTCTCCGACTGGACTTGGCGTGGCGGCATGGATGTTAACCAAGGCGAGCGCAAATTCATCGACGGCACCACCAACTGGCTGTGGCTGATCAGCCTGGACGGCTATCCAGAAGAGCAGAGTGTTCTTGAAATCCGCCATACGGTTCCGGCTGGAACCCAGTCTATCGCGGCGTCGTTCTTCGCCGCACCGTCCGGAACCTCGCAGGACAGCGGCATGGTCGGCCTGACGCTGGCCTCAACCACCTACGCCGGCATCAACATCGTCTGGAGCACAACCACCGGCGCAGTGCTGTTCAGCGACTGGGATGGCGCTCTGTGGAAGAACGTCGAGATCGGCGCACAGCGCACCATCGATGGCTTCCGCTTCTGGGTGACGGCGGATGCACCTGGCGGCTTCAACGGCAACCAAGTCGTGACGGCCATCGGCGCCGCCTGTGAGGCCGGCATCGACTGGGACCAGAACGGCATGACCGGCGCAGGGGAAGTCGATGTGCACGTCATGGGTTTCCAGCTGGAGGCGCGCCGCTACCCGTCGAGCTACATCAAGACCACTGGCGCGGCCGGCACGCGCGAAGCTGACATCGTCCAGCTGAAAGCCTTGGCGCCCTGGTTCAACCAGAGCGAAGGCACCTGGTTGACGGAATCCAGATCCGCTTTCCCCTCCTCGACGCATGCCAGCAACACGCTGAGCATGAGTGACGGCACCACCGCCAACGAAGTCACCCTCGGCCTTGTCACCGCTGGCGCTACCAGCCAGATGACGGCGCGCGTCGGTGGCGTGCAGCAGGCCGCCGCAGGGCCGAGCTACACCCGCGACAGCAGGCTGAAGCTCGCCGGCCGCTACCGGACGAGCGACTACGCGCTGTCGGCCAACGGTCAGGCCTGCTCGAAGATCACCAACTCCGGCGTGCCGCCCAGCATATCCCTGGTGCGGATCTGCGGCTGCAACACCGGCGTACGCATCTGGAATGGCACGCAGGCGCGCATTGTGTACTATCCGCAGGGCAAGACTGACCAAGAACTTCAGCTGCTCAGCGGATAAGGGATTCATGAACCGACGCATTCAAGCGCTCGGCCGGCTCAAGGTCGGCCAGATGAACAAGACCGAGAAGGCCTATGGTGACCATCTCGAATTCAGGAAGATCGCCGGCGAGGTGGCCTGGTACAAGTTCGAAGGCATCAAGCTCCGACTGGCCGACAACACGTTTTACACCCCTGACTACGCCGTCATGCTCGCCACCGGCGAGATGGAGTGTCACGAGGTCAAGGGCTACTGGCAGGACGATGCCCGCGCCAAGATCAAGATCGCTGCCGACATGTACCCGTTCCGCTTTGTCGCCCTGAAAGCCAAGCCGAAGAAGGAGGGGGGCGGATGGGCTATCGAAGATTTTTGATTGCCAAGAGTGTTTCGAAACGGCAAACAGAAGCATTGGAGTCCGCAACATGATTCACCGCCTGCATCCCGAGCTGCGCCAGCATCTCCCGACCCTGCAAGAAATCCTCACCTGCGCCAAGGAAGTCACCGATGATCCGGAGCGGCTGGCCGAGCTGATCGCCGAGGACGAGGCATGGCTGTCCGCCTGGCGCTGGGCGCGCGACATTCTGTTGCAGAATCGCGTCACCGGCCTTGGCGGCTCGGCCTTCGGCGTGCCTTTCCTCGACCCTGGCTACTGCGACGAGCTGGTTGCCACCGCCGAGCGCGTCGAGCCCCTGGCGAACCAGGCAGAGGCAGCGGCGTATCAGATCCCCGAGATCGTTCTGAAGCATCGGCTTCCCGAGCTGTACGCCGAGGTTTCCAGCCTGATCGAGTTCCTGAACGTCTGGTTCCTGCTGGTCTTCCAGGCCGAGGCCGCCGCTATCGCCTCGCTCCAGTTCGCCCAGTACGCGCCGAACGGAACCGCCCACGGCAACTGGCACCATGACCGCGACAGCGACCTCTCCGCCGTGGTCAGCCTGGCGCCTGAGCGCTTCACCGGCGGCGGCACCGACCTGCGCCTGAGCGCCGTCGACTACCACAGCGTTCCGCCCCTGCCAAAGGGCTATGCGCTTATCTTCGCCGGCAAGCACCTGCACCACCGCGGCCGCGCCGTTGAGGACGGCATTCGTCACCTGCTGGTGATGTGGCTGAAAACGCCTGCGCTGAGTGTTGCGAATTTGCAAACGTAGCGCATAAATCATGGACACAAGGACGTGACCATGGGTTACAATATTTCCGTGTCGCAAGGACGTGAGACTCCGAGCCGCACGCATGACCAAGAGCGCGGCATAGCCCGTTTTAGAAAGGTCGGTTCCCGACATGACTGTGAGTTGCCGCGCTCTGGTCAGGTCATGGAGGGAGTCTCACCCGGCCTTTCTAAAGCGGGCTTTTTATTGGAAAAGCCATATGAAAGGAACTGACACCAGCAAGCGCTCTCAGTGCGATGCAATCCTCGCCTGGCTAAAGGCCGGCAACACCATCACCCCGCTCGAAGCCCTCTCCCGTTTCTCCTGCATGCGCCTCGGCGCCCGCATCTACGACCTGCGCGAAGCAGGTTATGGCATCGTCAAGTCCACCATCCTCGTGAAGAACCGCGACGGTGAAGACTGCCGCGTCGCGGAATACGCGCTGGCGCCTGCCGGCAAGGCGGGCGAAGAATGAGCCTTGGTATCGTGATCAGCTTCTGCGATCTCACCGGTGTCATGGTCGAGCCATGGGTAAATTCCGGCTACGAGGCAATACTCGTTGATCCTCAGCACCCGTCAGGCGTTCATGTCGACGGCCTCGTTACGCGGATCGGACACATCATCGACCATACTGAAACGTGGCGTGTCGTGCGCAGGGCAATCCAGTCAGGGCGCGTGGTAGCCGTATTCGGATTCCCGCCGTGCACGGATGTTGCTGTCAGCGGGAGCCGCTGGTTCGCGGCGAAGCGCGAGGAAGATCCGTTCTTCCAATCCAAGGCCGCGCTGGTGGCCGAGCAGTGTCGGGTCATCGGCCAGCTGTCCGGCGTGTCATGGTGCTTCGAAAACCCGGTCAGCGTGTTCTCCAGTATCTTCGGCAAGCCGCAGCACACCTTCCATCCCTACAAGTTCACCGGCTACTGCGGCGACGACAACTACACGAAACAGACCTGCCTGTGGTCCGGCGGCGGATTTGTGATGCCTGACGAGTTCATGCACGAGAGCGTCGCCGAAGCGATCGGCCTCGTTGTCGCCGAGTTCGGCCGCCTTGTGCCGAAGAACAAGGCCGTTGCGGCGTTCCCGCACGACGAACTGATCGGGACTTGGTATCCCGATAACCGTATCCACGCCTGCCCGCCGAGCGAAGAGCGGGCCAACATCCGCAGCGCCACGCCGCGCGGGTTCGCGCTAGCCGTGCATCTCGCGAACGCGCCGCATCTGCGCCATGCCAATGACAATCGTGGCGCTACGCGCAGCCAGATCGACATGGACGAAGTCTGGGGGGCTGCGCAATGAGCTTCCAGGCAATGGCATGGGCTGTCGAAATCAAGTTGCCAGTCAAGGAGAAGATCACCCTGTTGATGCTCGCCAACTACGCCAGCAACGACAATGGCGATTGCTATCCCAGCATCAACACCCTGGCCGACGCGACCGGCATGAGCCGTGACAGCGTGATGCGTGCGATCAAATCCCTCGAAGAGCAGAACCTGTTGCGCGTAAACCGTCGTCAGGTTGAGGGCGTAAACCTGCCGAATTCCTACACGCTCAATCTGCGGGGGGTAGTAGCTGTGTGCGACCAGGGTAGTAGCACACAGCGGGGGGGGGTAGTAGCTGTGTGCGACTCTAACCTATCACTAGAACCTATCATTGAACCTGAAAAGCCTATTGGTTCATCCGCACCGAGTGATGACGGTTTCGAAGCAGCGTGGAAGGCCTATCCGAAGCGCGAGGGTTCGCAGCCGAAGGGCAAGGCCCATTCCAGTTGGAAGGCCAGGCTGAAGGAAGGAGTCACTGCTGAGCGCATGCTGGCTGGCGTGGTGCGTTATGCGGCCTACTGCAAAGCGAAGGGCAACGTCGGCACTGGTTACGTGATGCAGGCCGTGCGTTTCTTCGGAACCGAGCAAGCCTTCGACAACGAGTGGGCGGTGACGTCTCCTCCGGCGCGGAACGGAAAGCCATCCGCCATCACCCAAGACTTCCGATCCAAACACTACGAGGGCACGCCCGATGAACAGTTCGCCGATTTCCTCCAGTGAGGAAAAGATCCCAGGCCCGGTGCGGATCGACATCGAGACGCTGACCGGCGCCTGTGACGAGCATGGAGAATGGAGCCGTCAGGCTCCGCGCGTGATCGCCGACAAGCTCCGCGGCAAATGCCCGGAGTGCGAGCGGATCGCGCAGGAAGCCAGGGACGAGGAGGAGCGTGTTCGCCTGCTCGGCGCTATGAAGACCCGCAAGAACCGTCACATTGACCGCCTGCTCGGTGAATCGGAGATCCCGCGCCGCTTCCGTGAGCGCAGCTTCGACAACTACACCATCGAGAGCGAGGAGCAGCGCCGCGCCTACGAGAAGGCCAAGGCATTCGCCGAGAAGTTCCCGCGCGCCATGGAGTTGGGAGCCAGCTTCGTGTTCTGCGGGCCGCCTGGCACGGGGAAGACCCACCTGGCCTGCGCCATCGCCAACCACGTGATCCGCGCCTTCGGCCATTCGGCGCTGTTCGTCACGGTCTTCGACGCCATTCAGCGCATCAAGGCAACATATGACAGCAAGGACCGGACCGAGCGCGAGGTGATGCAGGGCTTTTCCCTGCCTGACCTGCTGATCCTCGACGAGGTCGGCGTGCAGTTCGGCACCGAGTACGAGAAGGTGATCATCACCGACATCATCAACCGGCGCTACGCCGACATGCGGCCGACGATCATCCTGAGCAACCTGAACGAGGCTGAGCTCGGCGACTACCTTGGAATTCGGGTCATCGACCGGATGTTCGAGGGTGGCGGCGGGGTGGTGGCGTTCAACTGGGGCAGCTATCGCTCGAAGGTTATCCGCGACAAGGCGCTGCCTGTCGGTGAGTACCGCCCCGTTGACGCGATGAGAGACGCCTAGAAAGCGTGCGGCGGCATTGATGCTGCCGTACCATTGCCGAAACGAGATCGCGCAGCCTGCGCGAAAACAGGAGGCATGCTGAGGGTTAAATGTTCATTTCCGTAGACGACTATCCAGAAATCAGCCGACTCGCCGAGTCGATAGAGCGCCAGGCCGATACCCTGCGTGGTTTCGCCATGCGCGCCGGCGATGCGTTCATGGAGTGGCCTGAGCCTCTGCATGAAGGCGGCTGGGACGTGCTTGCGCTGAAGTGGCAAGGCCAGGTGGTGCTGCCGGTGATCGAGCTGTTCCCCTGGTTGGCGCGCTCGTTGGTGTGGAATGCCGGGTTTTCGCGGCTGCGCCCTGGCACGGTGATCGAGCCGCATACCGGCTATTCGTCGGACGTGCTGCGCCTGCATTTCGGCCTGGATTGCCCGGCCGGCGCCAGCATCACCGTAGGCGGAGAAACGCGCGCGTGGCGCGATGGGGAATTCCTGCTGTTCGACGACACGCTGCTGCACAGTGCGCGGAACGACGGCGACCGTGACCGCCTGATCCTGTTGGTGGACGCAAAGAAAAGCGGGCACTAGGCCCGCTGAATCATTTCTTCGAGGAGAGCAGCCGGGCTCTTGTCGGCCCGTCGCGCCAGCACTTGAAGTCTCGCACGAGCTTTCGCGCTGATCCAGTATCCCAGCTTCACCTTCCCCTCTTCGACCTGTTTTTCGTAGTGCCGCTTGGCGCGGTCGTTGCGTGTAGGATCGTCTCTCACTTGCCACCTCTCACCAGTGCCACCGCGAACATTGTTCCGGCCAAAGAGAGGCCGGCGTAGATCAGGAGCGCCGTCATTCCGGCGACTCCTTCAGCAGACCGCGGATCTCCTGCGCCGCCACAAGGGAAAGGTTGCTGTCGCCGTCGAGCAGCGCTGCGAGCAAGCTGCGCGGAACCAGCACCTGGTCGGCGGGACCGGCCAGATCGGCGCGCACATACTCGACAGCCCGCTCGCCGCATCCGTCGCACTCGCCCCAGTTGTCGTCTTCGCACCAGTGGCGTCCCTCCGGACTGTCCTCGTGGCACTTCGGCGCCAGGAAGATTCGTTCCGGGCCAGGCTTCATCGGCTCAGGCATGGCCGTCTCCCTCCACTTGGCATACCCCTGCGCCTTGGCAGCCGTACTCATGGCAAATTGTCAGATTGCAGATCCTGCGCAGCTGAGTGCCGCCGCAGAGTTCGCAGTCAGCACCCTTTGCGTGTGGCATTCGAGGGCAGAGCTTGATCTCACCCGGCTTTCCCTCCATCGGTATCGGCCACATGGCGGTACCAGGATCAATGACCGGCTGCATCACCCACCTCCCTCCCCTCGTCGAGCAGGGCGCGCAGTTCTTTCTCCAGCGCAGAGCCGTGACAGACATCATCCAGTGTCTCAGCGATGCGGTAGAGCAACCCCGCGCTCACCGTCTTGCCGTTGAGGCGTGCCAGTTCGTCGAGGCAGGAGTTGAACCCATCAGCAAGCAGTTGATCCGGGTCCATATGACCAAACTTGAATGGGTCACGACGATTAGGCAAAACCACCACCCTAGAGCGGAGTGCTTCCAGTTCGCGTTTCAATTTTTCATTTGACCCGGTGGCATCTTTTGGCAGGTCAAAGGCCGAATCGTCGTATGGCCTGCCATCAATCGCCCATTGCGCACGTTGAGCGATCCATCGCAGGCGACGGGTTTCAGTTCGGCTTTGCTCGCACGTCTTCCTGATATGGTGCAGCGCCTCCCGCAACGCCTTGTTCTCCGCTTCGAGGCGGTCGTAGTCAGACTCACGAACAACCCCGATGAACTGACCGCCAAGGTACATGCGGAGCCGTTTAACTTTACTCATCGCTGCCATCCTCCTTCGCTACCGGCTGGGGCGAGGGCACGTACTCAACAACAAATTTCGTGCCCTCGCAGTGCAGGCAACGGTCGCCGACCGGGTGAAGGTCGATTGTTGCGGACGGGTTCCACAACGGGCAGGGCTTATCCGTGACGACTCGCAAAGTGCGCGGCTCCTGCCCCTTCAGCTCGGCCAGTTGCGCGGCAAGGGCGACGTTCTGCTTGTGCAGTGCTTCGTTTGCTCCGGCTAGGTTGTCGAGTTGCACGGCAAGGGCGTCGCGCTCCCGCTTCAGCATGTCGAGCGCCGTGGTGACGTTCATGTAGCCCATGCCGGTGGCCATCGCCCACACTTCGTCGTACAACTCGGCCTTGTACCGCAGCGGTGCGACGATGCGACCCAACATGGCAGAGACGCTGGTGACGGACGCTCTCGGATCATCATTCCTCCAGCCTGCGGCTTCCAGTTCGAGCACGGCGGCTTCCACCACCTCCGGCCGCTCCAGCTCCGGCGCCGGGGCGGGCTGCCGGGAATCCCACATGTAGGCGGCCATGGTGCGGGAAATGTCGCGGTCCTCGATCATGCGGAGGATGAAGGCTTCGCGCTCATCCTGCGCGCCCTCTGCCTGCTCGGGATGCTGCTCATCCTGCCGCGAGGCGAGGAAGGCATCGATGCGCTTCCAGCGGTCAATCGAGCACTCGCCTACATCGCGAATCTCGCGCAGAAGTGCCAGCGCCTCACTCAATCCTTTCTCGTTCACTCTTCATGCTCCTTGCCGCACCAGCGGCATTCGAAATACGCAGCCCCGTCGCCATCCGTGCCGAGAAGACGGAATTCATGCCCGTCTTCCGCGCAGTCATGCGGCGGGGTAGATTGTTTCTCGTCGAACTTCTGCTGCTCGTTCATGCTCCGACCTGGGCGTACCACGTCACGCCGATAGCGACGGCGAGGATCAGCATCGAGGCGACCAGCTCCCGCGCCTTTGGCTTGTCGTGATCGCCGATCATGCGCTCGCCCAGGGCGTGCTGACGGGAGATGTGAAGGTCGATCTGTGCGCGGCTGGCGCGTTCGGCTTGTTGGGTCATGGGGTTCCCTCGTTATTGGGCCTTGCGGCCGGTCAGTTGTCGTAGATTACGCATTCGACGCCATCGCCTGGCGCCAGGTACTTCGGTTTTTCCTCCGCCGCGACGATCAGGCAGATGCGCAGCGCATCCGGCTCATCGAGCACCAGCGGTGTTTCTGCTTCGCAGCTTGTGGCGGTCATCCACCACACCAGCAGGGCAACGGTCATGCCGGCACCACGGCGGAGATCAGAACAAGGTCCATTCTTTCACCTCAGGCCACGGCGTGCGGTAATGGTGATGATGGGCGTTCGCGGCCAGATCGCGCAAAATTCCGTACTGCTGGATAGAGATGACATTCTCTGCGACAAGTCCGAAGGTTAGGCCCGCAATGAAACGGCGCGTGGCACCCGGTTCTTCGTTCCCTGGATGGCGCAGGCTCAGCAACTCGGTGCGCAGGGTTGTTATGGTTAGCGCATTCACGGTGATTGGCTCCTCGGTATCGGCATGCTTGCCGTGCTGAGGAGAATGATAGTTTGCGTTAGAGCTAACGCGCAAAGAATATCCGACGAACGGTAGTTCTGAGATTTGCGCTTATGCAATCCGCTGAGCGATACTTTGCAGCGACAGCCTGGAGAGACTGGCGGACAGCCGGGAAAGACCTGCCCGATCACCTGACATCGTCAGGCTGCATCGGAGAGTGATCTGTAGTTGCGCTCGGAGGATCAGGGCGCCCTCAGATGGAGGTGCGGCCAGTTAGGTAGCGCTGCCGAAGCCGGCGTAAGTCTTTCGGGTTCGAATCCCGGCCAGATCACTCCCCGATGCAGATGAATACGCAGGCTGATGCGTTGCACTGATCCAGCGGCGGTAAAGATGGAGAACCCGCCTGAGCCGGAGATCAGCACCGGTCATCTGCACCAACATCAACCAATCGGGAAGCAAAGCATGGGAAGCTCCGGCATCACCTACGACAAGGCGCAGACGATCAAGACCCTGGCAGAGGCCGTGCAGCACCTGGCCGAAGCATCTGCCGCGGGCGCTGTAACCTCTGGCATGCTCAAGACCACAATCAACAACCTGCTCGGCCAGATCGACCGCATTTCCGGTAATCAAGCCAGCCTTCCTGCGCAGGACTGACGCGATGAATGAGCGTGAATTGCTGGAGCTGGCGGCGAAGGCTGGAGGTGTTGAGGGCTGGAAGGTAAACAATGGCATGGGGACTTGGAACCCACTCGCCGACGACGGCGAAGCGCTGCGCCTTGCGGCTGATCTTGATCTGTTCGGCGCTCCGACCTACTGGCACTTTCTGGCGCTTGCTCGTATTAAAAACAACACCAACAAGTATGCCAATGTGCGCCTAGCCATCGTTCGCGCAGCTGCCGAAATCGGCAAGGCCATGCCATGAAATCCATGTGGCTCGTCACCATCAAGAACCGCCCGCCATTCCCAATGGTCGGCGGACAGATGTCCTACGAAGAGGCGCTGTATGCTGCGCGCCTGATATGGCCGGATGCAGAAGTGTCGTAATCGAATAGGCTCACTTCGAGTGAGCCATCCTACCGTGGCGGACAGCCGCAAAGTGAAGTGCAGCCCCATGCACTGACCACGTATACGCCCGCCACTCAACAGGCTCTCCCGGATCAACCCCAGCCAGCTCGCAGGCATCGCAGAACGCTGACCAGACTCGCGGCTCAGCAGGATCTAGCTCTATCGCCCTCTCTGGTATATTGGCTGCTCCGGATATCCTCTCCGTATCACTGAGCCTGACCACCCCATTGCTCAGTTCCTCCATCGTAAATTCCACCACTGTTTGCAAGATCGCCGCTCCGTTTTTACAATCGAAACGCCTGAAGCCTGATTCGGGCCTCGGAGTCAATACGGAGCAGTGACATGCCACGAAAGAGCGCGCAAGACGCCGCGCCAGAACCGAAGAAGCGCCGGACCAAGAAGCCCCTCTCCCCGCTTCCCCCAGGCCGTCCCGGCGAATACTCCCAAGAGCTTGCAGACCGCATCTGCGCCAGGCTGGCCGATGGAACCTCGTTGCGTACCGTGTGCAAGGCAGACGACATGCCGCACGTAGCCACCATCTTCAAGTGGATGCGCGAGCACCCTGAGTTCAACGAACAATACGGAAAGGCAAAGCAGGAGGCGGCTGACGCGCTCGTCGAAGAGATGATCGACATCGCCGATGACGGCACCAACGACTGGATGGAAGTCCACGACAAGGACGGAAACTGCACCGGCTACAAGGTCAATGGCGAGCACGTACAGCGTTCAAGGCTGCGCGTGGAGACCCGGAAGTGGATCGCCGCGAAGCTGAAGCCCAAGAAGTACGGCGAGCGCATCGATGTAGACCACGGCGTGCAGGAGGATAATCCCCTTGCTGGCCTGCTCAAGCAGGTAGCTGGCGCGACGCTGAAGCCAAAGCAGCAGGACGACGACAATGGCTGATCGACAGCTTGCTGAGGTCGTCACGCTGTACGACAGCAATTATCGGGATGTGCCGGCCACACTGCGCCGCATCGCCGATATGATCGAGCACGGAAACCTCGCTGGAGCGAAGGAGGCCGCTCTCGTCGTCATGGCTCCAGCCGGTTTGGAAGTGTTCGGCCTGGGAGATGCGGATGCTACTGGAGCCCACTACCTGCTGTGCTGTGGGGCGGCCAAGCTCCAGATGCCGACCATTCGCCATGGTGACGATCAGTGAAGCCAAGGCTGGTTGATCTTGTCGGCGCCCAGGTAGAGTGCGGCACAGGCCAGAGCGGTGCGCTTGTCGATGCGCGTTTCTCCGCTTTCCAAGGCTCGATAGGCGTTCTCGCTTATGCCGAGCGCCGACGCGGCATCCTTCTTCCTGCTGTAACCCATAAAGCGGCGCCATGCCGTCAACTCTTCAGATTTCATAGGAATTCCCCAACTAAGTTCTCTGCTACATGCCTGTATGGCTACAATTTAGCGAAGAAACCTCGCTTCCGTGGTGATCATGACTGAGCTGACAGCGACGTGGCGCAACAGGCGCCCGCACACTTATAGGTTCATTAGCGAAGATGACTTCGATCCTCTTGGCGAAAAGAAACCACCAGCCATGCCGCGCACCTTCACTGGCGATGAGAACTGTATCGGCTGTATCTACCTAATTATCTGCAAGCCAACCGCACAGGCATATGTTGGGCAGTCGAAAAACACGAAGCAACGTTTCCTTTCGCACAGAGGCGAGTTGCGGCGCGGCAGCCATCCATCGACCCGCCTTCAGAAGGCGTGGGATGAGCACGGAGAGAGCGCATTCCTGTTCGCAGTGGTGGAGAGAAGGATTGATACATTGTTCCTTCATGTTCGTGAACAGTTCTGGATGTGGCGCTTTGGCGGACGCCTGCTGAACAAATCCGAGAGCGCGCACGCGGATAGATCGAGCAGTATTCGCTTGGGAGCGCTTCGCACCTACACAGACGAGGAGCTAATCGCTGAGCTGAAGCGGAGAAACATCGCTGTAATGGTGGTGGCATGACGCTTATACGTGAAATCTGGCTACTACGCAGCATGGTTGCCAAGCGCTTTTCGCACAGGAGCGCTTCCTGATGGCCGCCCGCGCAGGTATCGACCTGAACTTCGTGCCGAGCAATGAGCAGGAGTTGCTGGCCTGCCTGAGCGACCCGATGTACAGGCTATGCAGCGGCCGGTTTTACCGCATCTTGGTGAAATCCGAGAACGGCGAAGACGAAGGCCTTTCCATGCCGTTCAGGCCAAACCGTGCGCAGCGTAAGTTGTTGAAATCGTTGCATAATCGCAACCTGATCCTTAAATCTCGTCAGCTCGGCTTCACCACGCTCATCGCGATCTTCTTCCTCGACTGCTGCCTGTTCCGCCCGAACGTGCGCGCCGGAATCATCGCCCAGGACCTTGGAGCGGTAGAGACGATCTTCCGCGACAAGATCAAGTACGCCTACGACAACCTGCCCGAGGATCTGCGCCGGGAGCGGCCGCTGAAGGTCGAGACGAAGCGCGAGCTGGTCTTCGATCACGGCCTCGACGATCAGGGGCGGCCACAGGACAGCGGCGTCCGCGTCGGCACGTCCATGCGCTCCGGCACGCTCCAGTACCTGCACGTCTCGGAGATGGGCAAGATCGCCGCGAAGTTCCCCGAGAAGGCCAGAGAGATCGTTACCGGATCGCTCCCGGCTGTCCCATCCGATGGCATCGTCTTCATCGAGTCCACTGCGGAAGGCGCCAGCGGCGAGTTCTTCAACATGGCCCAGCGCGCCAAGGCGCTGGCCGATAGCGGCAAGAAGTTGGCGCAGAAGGAATTCCGCTTCCTGTTCTTCCCCTGGTGGGAGGAGATGGCCTACCGGGCAGACCCAGACCCGATCTCGATCAGCCAGGTCGAGCACGAGTATTTCGACGGCATCGAGGCGAAGATGGGCTGCGTCGTCGACATCGAGCAGCGCGCCTGGTGGATCGCCACCCGTGACAACGAGTTCAGCGGCGCCGACGAGAAGATGTGGCAGGAATATCCTTCCACACCAGACGAGGCGTTCCAGCGCTCCAACGAGGGCTGCTACTACACCCGCCAGATGATCCAGGCGCGCAAAGAGAAGCGCATCACCACCGTCCCGTACATGCCTGGCTACCCGGTCAACACCTACTGGGACATCGGCGCGGGCGACGGCACGGCCATCTGGTTCCACCAGCACATCGGCCAGCAGCACCGGTTCATCAAGTTCATGGAGGGCTGGGGCGAGCCATACAGCCACTTCGTCGGAGAGATGCAGAAGCTCGGTTACGTGTGGGGCACGCACTACCTGCCGCACGACGGCGCCCACGTCCGCCAGGGAATGGACGTGAACCTGTCGCCACGCGAGCAATTGGAGAAGCTGGGACTGCGCAACATCGAGATCGTCGAGCGCGTCGCCGAGTTGCAGCACGGTATTCAGGCTGTCCGCGACGTATTCCCAGCCTGCTGGTTCGACGAGGAAGGCTGCAAGGAAGGTCTCACCCACATCGAGCTGTACCACAAGAAGTGGAACAACACGGTCGGCGCCTTCACCGACGTGCCGGAGAAGAACGACGGGCATTCCGAAGCGAGCGACGCCTTCCGCCAGTTTGCCCAGGGCTACCAGACCCCGAGCGTCCGCGCCGGCCAGCGACCGAAGAAACGTGTCAGCGCCAGGGCTGTTTAATGCCTTGACTGTTGCTAGAATCGAAACAACCTGCAAAATTGCGAAATCTATCCGGAGGGTTCCCAGTGAAAGACCGCGAGCTGATCATTGAGGATGGCGTGACAGAAGAGCAACTGGCATGCCTGACGCCCGCCGAGAGAGATGGAATCGAGAGCGATCAGGCCGAACCGGTCACAGACGTTCCGCGGCTGATTGAGCTGCTCAAGGAGCGGGAGCGAGCATACAGAGAAGCGTGCGCCGAACTCACAGAGACTCATGACAGGGTGCGCATGGTTAGAGAGCACCATCAGTTAGTCGAAGACGATCTTCAGAAGGTAAGAATCCTCGTGATCGAAGCGATACGCCGAGAAGCGCTGGAGAAGGATGCATGAGCACCCGCATCGCGCTCGACCTGACCAAGTACCACTTCTGCCGAACGCATGGCGAGCTGTGCGTCTACGGCACATGGTTCGGCGACAATCACCGGCCAGCGCTGGTGCTGGTGCCAAAGAACCATGCCGATCTGCTCGGACGCGGCTATGCCCCGTTCGTGATCCCGCTCGACAACGCCTGGATCTGGTCGGAAGAAGTTGGGGATGAACGCCTTCAAGTGGCGAGCGCAGCAACTGCCTGCAAAGCACTCGGCCTCGACTTCCTCAACCGCTTCACCCTCCTGCGAATACTCTGCGCCATCCGCGACAATATGGGTGATCTGCTGAAGATGCCGCCCAAACCGACCGAAACGGTGGTTGTCGCCGATGCGTTCCGTACCGACCGGGAGACCGGGAAGGTCCGCCATCTGGAGATCAAAGAGAATGTATGACGCCGCCCAGGGGGCCGACTTCGCCAACGGGCGGCTGAGTACCGAAGATGCATGGTCGCGCACCCTTGCGAAGGTTGGCGAGGCGCCACGCGGCAAGAAGCCGAACCAGCTCGACAGCGAGCCGATGCGCGAGTTCCACTGCCTGGTCCTGGCCATGTACGAGCAGGAGCTGGATCGGCAGGCCGAGAACCGCGCGCAGATGTCCATCGACGAGGACTTCTACGACAACATCCAATGGACGCCGGAAGACGCGCAGACCTTGCGTGATCGCGGGCAGGAGCCGCTGGTCTACAACGTCATCACCCAGGCGTTGAACTGGGTGATCGGCAGCGAGAAGCGTGGGCGCACAGATTTCCGTGTGCTGCCGCGCCGGAAAGATGCCGGCCGCCAGGCACAGCGCAAGACCCAGTTGCTGAAATACCTCGGCGACGTGAACCGCACGCCGTTCAACCGCTCGCGCGGCTTCGAGGATGCAGTAAAGGTCGGCGTAGGCTGGCTGGAAGACGGCGTGCAGGACGACGGCGACGAAGAGCCGGTCTACTCCCGCTATGAGTCCTGGCGCAATATGCTCTGGGACAGCGCCAGCAGCGAGAAGGACCTGAGCGACTGCCGCTACATATTCCGCTCCAAGTGGGTGGATCTCGATGTCGCCGCCGCAATGTTCCCAAAGCGCATCGGCACGCTCAATGCGTCCGCCCGCGATCCTGACACCTACGGTATCGACACCCAGGGCGATGAGGCTATGGACTCGCAGGAGACCGAGCTTCAGGACTTCAACTCCTCGCGTACCTCCATCACAACCTACCAGCGCCAGCGCGTTCGCCTGATCGAGGGCTGGATTCGCCGGCCCGCGAAGGTGCGACAGCTGCATGGCGGCCAGTTCCGTGGCGAGGTCTACGATGAGGCCAGCCCAGGTCACGTAGAAGCTGTGCAATCTGGCGAGTCCGTGGTCGTCGAGAAGGTAATGATGCGGATGCACGTCTGCATCTTCACCTCGGTCGGGCTGCTGTACTTTGGCGAGAGCCCGTACCGGCACAACAAATTCCCGTTCACCCCGATCTGGTGCTATCGCCGCGGCCGCGACGGTCTGCCCTACGGCATGATACGTGGCATGCGCGACATCCAGTACGACATCAACAAGCGCGCAGCCAAGGCCCTGTACATCCTGAGCACCAACAAGGTGATCATGGACGAGGGCGCGGTCGAAGACCTCGACGAGTTCAAGGAAGAGGTCTCCCGTCCGGACGCTGTGATCGTCAAGAAATCCGGCAAGGAACTGATCATCAACGCCGAGCGCGAGGTCGCTGCCGCGCACATGCAGTTCATGCAGCAGTCCATCGGCATGATCCAGACCTTGTCTGGCGTCACCGACGAACTGCTGGGGCGGACCACCAACGCCACCTCCGGCAAGGCCATCGGCCTGCGTCAGGAGCAGGGCTCCATGGCCACCGCCGGCATCTTCGACAACCTGCGCTTTGCCACGCAGATTCAGGGCGAGAAGCAGCTTTCCCTGGTAGAGCAGTATTTCAGCGAGGAAAAGCAGTTCCGCATCACCAACATGCGCGGGACGCCGGAGTACATCGCAATCAACGACGGCCTGCCGGAGAACGACATCACCCGCACCAAGGCGGACTTCGTCATCTCCGAATCCGACTGGCGCGCGACCATCCGCCAAGGCCAGGCCGAAGAACTGATTGCCTTGCTGGCCCAGCTTGCCCCAGTCGCTCCGCAGCTCGCCATGGTGATGATCGACCTGATCGTCGAGGACATGGACATCGGCAACCGCGAAGAGCTGGTGAAACGCATCCGCCAGGTCACCGGCATGCGCGACCCGGACGCCGAAGAGCCGACACCGGAAGAGATGCAAGCCGAGCAGGCCAAGCAGCAGCAAGCACAGCTCCAGCAGCGCGCCATGATGGCCGATATTGCGAAGAAAGAGGCCGATGCCACCAAGGCTCAGGCCGATGCGCAGAAATCCGCCGCTGGTGCCGCACAGATCGGCGCGCAGATTGCCAACCAGAACGTCGCCACGCAGAGCGCAGCGCTCGACGCGGCAGCGAAGACCGTCACCGCTCCGCAGGTCGTGCCGATTGCCGACGCGATCCTGCACGAGTCCGGCTTCCAGTCGCGCACCGAGCAGGAAGAGGTCGCCATGCAGCAGGCCCAGCAGCAAGCTGCGGCTGAGCAGCAGGCCATGATTGACCAGCAGGCAGCCGAGCAAGGCGCGCAACCCATGAACGGCGGAGGTATGGCATGACCGATAAGACGGTTTCTATCTCGACCGAAAGCGGAGAACGGCTTCAATGCAAACTGGTCGACTGTGGAGACGGAACCTACGCGCTGCGCAGTGATGCCTACCCGCCGAAGCAGCTGATCACCGAACGCGACGGCGCCAGTGCACGCCTGCGTGTCGACCCTGGACAGACCGGCTTCTTCGCCGGCCGCATGTTCCGCGCCTTCATGGATGGCGTTATCCCGGTCGCCGGGCCGGCAGTGCAATTCCGCTTCACCTCGCCTGTCGACTTCATCCTATGGGCGCAGAACCTCGACCTGACCCAGGGCGCGCTACAGCTTGAAGTGTTCATTGGCGCAACGCCTACAGGCACGTGGACGCCTGTTCCCCTGATCGGCGTCAACCGCATGGCCGAGCGCCCGCAGCCGTACTACGCGCCACTCTGCACGGTTGACACCGGCGGCAACTTCACCGGCGGCACGCGCGTCGACGTGATGAAGATCCGCTCGGCGGCCGCGAACAACAGCGCCAACAACGTCGGCGGCGCGTTCACCGAGCGCGGCCTGCCAGCAGGCGTCTATTTCGGGCGCCTGTCCACGCTAACCGGAGGCGTGGCTGTGAACGACGCAGCGCAATACATATACTCGCTCATCTGGGAAGAGCGAGTTCCTTGACCAATCACCACTGCAACCAAGGGGTATCCCGATGACTGAAGAAGAACTGGCAATGCTCACCGACGAAGAGCGCGCCGGCCTGGAAGAAGACCACGATGACATCGACGAGGACGACGCCGATGAAGAAGGCGATGGTGCTGATGTTGGCGATGATGACGCTGGCGATGGTGGTGACGAAGAGCCAGGCCGTGACGATGGGGCCGATCAGACGGATGACGCCGCCGGCGCCGATGAACAGGAAGCAGCGCAGGACGATGAACGCCCTGTCCCTCAGCTGAAGGTCAACCCTGTCGAGGACGTCGAGGCGAAGCTGGCCGACATCGACAAGCGCGAGGACGACATCTCGCAGAAGTTCGAAGATGGCGACCTCACCACCAGCGAATACCGCGCCGAGCTGCGCAAGCTGGAGCGGGAGCGCGGCGGCATCGAGCGCCAGCAGCTGGAAGCCGACCTCGCGCGAAACATGAACGAGGCCCAGGCTACGGCTCGCTGGGAAGAGAACGTCAAGCTGTTCCTGGCTGATCACCCGGAGATCTCCAAGAGCGAACTGCGCTGGGGGGCGTTCGATACCGTCGTGCGCAAGGTGACCGCCGAAACCATGAAGGACGGCAAGAACCCTGGCATGGCCGACCTGAAGAAGGCCTACAGGCAATGGGCTGACGATCTCGGGATCGAAGCTCCCAAGCCGAAGGCTGAGCAGAAAGCCGAAGCGAAGACCGATACCAAGTCGGAAAAGCCGAAGCGCGAAATCCCGCCGAGCCTGGCGAAGGTTCCGTCCGCCGAGATCAGCGACACCGACGACGGCAAGTGGGCGTATCTCGACCGGCTGATTGATACCGAGCCGCTGAAGTTCGAAGCGGCGCTCGGGAAGCTCTCCGAAGCCGACCAAGACGCCTACCTGAACAGCCGCTGATAGGAGATCCATGTGGCCCTGAAGATCGACCTCCGCCCTGGGCAGTCCATCACTGTCGGCGATGTCACAATCAAGATGGTCAAGAAGTCAGGCCAGCTTGCCAGCCTGGTGATCGAGGCGGGCAAGGATGTCCCCATCAAGGGGCCACACCTGCAAGAAGTAAGGCAACCACCTATGGCACTGGCCCTGCCATAGGTGTTTGCGTTTTGCAATCACTTACCCGATAATCGGAACGGACGGCGCTGCGCAAGACGTGCGGTTACGACGTGCAACTACTCACCCGCATGAGGGCACAGCGCAATGAGTCAAACAGTCATCCCCTTCGGCGATCCGAAGGCGCAGAAAAAATGGTCCGGTAAGCTCTTCCTCGAAACGATCAAACAATCCTACTGGGAAAAGTTTATCGGCGAGGGCGACAACAACATCATCCAGCGCAAGACCGAGCTGGAATCCGATGCCGGCGACCGCATCTCCTTCGACCTTTCCGTGCAGCTGCGCGGCAAACCCGTTCGCGGCGACAACCGCGCCAAGGGCACCGAAGAAAGCCTGAAGTTCTACACCGACGAGGTCATCATCGACCAGATTCGCCACCCGGTATCGGCTGGCGGCAAGATGACCCGCAAGCGCACCGCGCATGACCTGCGTCGCGTCGCCAAGGACCGCCTGGCCGAGTACTGGTCCCAGTACATCGACGAGCTGTACTTCATGTACGTGTCCGGCGCCCGCGGCATCAACGAGGACTACATCGAGCCGACCGACTTCACCGGTCACGCCGGCAATGCGATGCAGGCCCCGGACAGCTACCACGTCCTGTACGGCGGAGATGCCACCTCCAAGGCCACCATTGACTCCTCCGACACCATGTCCCGCCTGCTCATCGAGCGCGCGGCGGTGAAGGCGAAGATGATGCGCGCCACCGATCCGAAGACCGCGAACATGGTCCCTGTGACCGTGAACGGCGCCAAGCACTACGTCGTGGTGATGTCTCCCTATCAGGAGCACGACCTGCGCAACGAAGTTGGCGAACGCGGCTGGCTGGAAGTGTCCAAGGCGGCTGCCGCTGCTGAAGGTCGCAGCAGCCCGATCTTCAAGGGCGGCTCCGGCATGATCAACAACGTGGTGCTGCACTGCGACGAATCCGTGGTCCGCTTCAATGACTACGGCGCCGGCAGCAACGTAGCGGCCGCCCGCGCCCTGTTCATGGGCCGCCAGGCTGGCGTCGTGGCCTTCGGCACTGCCGGTGGCCTGCGCTTCACCTGGAAGGAAGAGGTGGACGACTACGGTAACGAGCCGACCGTCGTCGCTGGCACCATCATCGGTGTGAAGAAGGTCCGCTTCAACAGCCGGGACTTCGGCGTCATCGCCATCGACACCGCAGCCAAAGACCCGAACGCTTAAGCTCGGGTCACTCAGAACAGGAGCTGATCAATGGCTACTCAACAATCCGCATGGGCCAAGGGCAACCGCCAGACCGTGCGTCCGCAGACCGCCGGCGCCGTGCACACGCAACTCTTCTCGTTCACCTGCTCGGCGAACGTGGAGACGACTGACATCATCGAACTGGGCGAGCTGATGCCGTTCGCCCGCGTGTGTGATGCCATCGTCTTCACCGAAGGCACCTTCACCGGTATTACCGCCGACATCGGCCTGATGTCCGGAAACTTCGGCGACAAGGATTCGGTACGCACCTCCGGCAACGAGCTGTTCGCTGCCGCCGACCTGGCCGCCGCCGGCACCGCCATCGTCCGCCTGTCCAAGAAGGACATGCTGAGCCTTGCCACCACCGAAGCCTCCCGCGGCATCGGCGTGAAGGTGAGCGCCCAGGTGGCTGGCGCCGCAACGAAGAAGATCCATCTGCTGCTGTCCTACTACCAGACCGGCGAAACCACCTAAGCTGAAGTAGGCATCGGAGCCGGCCTAGTGCCGGCTCTCTTCTATCCGAGGGCATCCCATGAAGATCGAAAGCATAATCCGCCGCAAGAACGGCACGCGCGTCGAGCTGGACGACTCCGTCTACCACTTCAAGCCGAGCGACACCGACGAGCGACACCTGTGCGACGTGACCATCAAGGCCCACGTGCAGCGCTTCCTGTCGATCACCGAAGGCTACCAGCCAGCCGAACTGAGCGAAGAGCAGAAGGTCGCGCCGCTTCCCGTGCACGTTGAGGAAGTGCAGCCAGTTGTGACGCCTGCGGCGGTTCCCGCTCCGGAATCCGTCGCCGAACAGGGTTCCACCACGGCAACCGATCTGGCCGACGACGACGAGAAAGAAAGCGACGCACCCGCCGAACTGGACCGCGACTCCCTCGCTGCCGAGTACGAGCAGAAGATGGGCCGCAAGCCACACCACAAGCTGAGCGCTGAGCGCATCAAGCAGATTCTCGACGAAAACGAGGCCGAGTAATGCAGAAGTACGCCGACGTTGTTCTTGACCGCAAAGGAAATGTAGTCCAAGGAGCGCGCGTTCTGGTGAAGACCACAGCCGGCGCCAACGCCGCGCTGTTCTCCGACAACGGCATCACGCCGATGTCCAATCCGGTCATCACGGACAACCTCGGTCGCTTCGCCTTCTACGCGGAGAACGGGCGCTACAACCTTCAGGTCTACATCGGTAGCGTGCTGTTCTCCGTCAGCAACGACATCCTGCTTGAAGATCCTCTCGACGAAACGCCAGAGGTCATCGACGGCGGCACGATCAAGAACGTCGCGCTCAAAAACGTCACGGTCGATGGATTCCCGTGGGATGGCGGAATTGCACCAAGGGTATCCGCGCTTGAGGCTATGGCGTCTAGCGGATCGGTATCCGCAGTCACTACAGAAGACTACGCCATCGTCTCTTACTTCGCTCAGGAAGCAGACGGCAGCCGCATGCCGTCTGCCAACTGCTACGTCTATGAGCCAGACACCGAAACGCTGGTCACGACGTTGCAGGACGCTAGCGGCGGCGCGCTCGCCAATCCGTTCACCGCTGGCGGCAATGGCCTAGTGCAGTTCGCCGCGCCGAACGGGCGCTATGACTTGCGCGTGGTGAAGGGGGCGCGGGATTATCGGGTGCGTGTGCAGTGCAATGACGTGGCTGGGAATGTGATGGCGGCTGACTTGGCGTCCGCTGAAGGCTCCAAGACAGTCGGGCATCAAGACCCGTACGCGCCTGCGTACCTGAAGACCGTCAGCGACCTGCTGAATGGTGAAGACGTGAGCGCGCTGCGTGGCATCCCGAAAACCGAATGGGACGCCATCGCCAACCGCACGACCACTCTTGACGTGACCAGTCACATTCAGGCGCTAATCAACGAGTTCGGCAACGCCAAGAAGGTCGGCGGTATTGTCCTTCCTTATGGGGCGTTGGTGATCAATGGCCTAATCCTGAACCAGCGTGGGCTTCGCGTGCGTGGCGCCAACAAGACCATGACGCACATTTACCCAACCACTGGTTCAAACACGTTCATCATCGGCGAGAACCGAATTGAAGTCTCGGACATGTGGATACGCCCGCGCACCTACGCTCAAGGCACGCAATCCAGCATCGTCTGCACCCCATTCAAGACGCAGAACGTCGGCGGAGTGAACGCCGCTCTGGACGAACTGAATCTGCACGATGTCATCTGCGAAGACCTGATAGGGCCGGCGCTGGAAATCGTTTCGCCACTGCGCGAAAGCCATATCTATCAGAACAGGTTCATCGGCATGTCTGACAAGGCTGCAGGCAAGGGTGTGATATACGGCAACCTGAACGCTGCTTTTGCCGATAACAGCAACTACATTTGGTTGCGCAATAACGTGTTCTATCGCTTTGGCGCGCCGGCACTTGACCTTCGCGGGGCCGGCATTGGTTCGAAGAACTATTACGACAACTGGCGGATTAGCAAAAACCTGTTCCACAACCAGTTGTTGGATATCACACTGCGCCCAGGCGGAAACGCCGTGGTGGCCGAGCCAACGAATACCCTCTTCCTGCAGTCTGGCGACTTGATGTACTTCGAAGAGAACACGGTTACGTCGTTCCACAGCGACTATAAGGGTCTGCTAGTGGAAACGCCGAATGCGGCGGCGGAGAAAAATGGCCGCATCATCGTAAAAAGCGGCTCGGTCACCGGCGACGACACGGTCACCGGCACCAACAATGGTATAGCCATTCACGTCAAGGACGCCTTTGCCACCGAGGTACAGGGCGTTGGAATCAGGGCCGGCTTCCAGACCGTGGACATCAAAGTAGAAAACACCGGTGCCTACGCCTATACCTCCCGCGTGGACGTCAGTCGGAACATGTCGCAGAACCAATTCGACGTGGTGGTGCAGTTGCCAGCCACCTTCAAGGGTGTCAGCCAGCGTGCACAAGATCTGACCGCCGTCACTGCGAGCATTGGAACCGTAACCATCACCGACGTGCTGAAGGTAAAGCGTTCGGGGCGAACAGTGCTGAGCGCTGGAGCCACCACCGCAGTAGTGACATTTGCCAGCCTTGGCCTGCCTAACATGCCGAACGGCAATTACGACGTTTACACTCAGACCGTCGACCAGAACTTGGCCAGCTGGAAATCGGCAGGCACCGCATCAGGCTTCACCATCAACCTAGCCAGCAACCCAGGCACACGAACAGTGGCCTGGCTAGTCAACGACCCGAACTGACAGGGCCTGACTCTGTGGCATTCCAATCCATCCACACCGCCTACGGCCTGACGCGCATTGCGCAGGCCGAGGCGAATTGAATGCAGGGGCGCTGTTAAGCCATGCCAATCATCGTCGACTTTGCCACAGAAGTTCGCCCGATAGCGGTCTCCAGCCTGATCTACCGGGCTGGCCTGTTGTTGCAGGACGAAGAGCATGTGCGCTGGACCACGCTGGAGTTGATCGAGTGGATCAATGAGGCAGCAGGCGCGGTGATCCGCCTGAAGCCGTCCGCCGGCGCAAGGCGCGCGATCTTCGCCATGGAATCCGGCTCCTTGCAGAAGCTAGACGACACCGTCGTGCAGCTGATCGACGTGGTGCGCAACATCGGCCAGGACGACGTGACACCTGGGCGCGCCATTCGCAAGGCCGAGCGGCATCTGCTCGACTCGGCAAACCCGGACTGGCACGCCATGAAGGCGGCTTCCACGCTCAAGCACTTCATCTACGACGACCGCACGCCGGCCGTGTTCTACGTCTACCCGCCATCGGTGAACGGCGCCAAGGTGGAGATCATGTACGCTGTGCTGCCGGAAGAAGTCGACAGCCCAGACGACCATCTCGATATGAACATCGAGTATGCTGACTCCATCCTGAACTACGTGCTGTTCCGCTGCTGGTCGAAGGACGACGAATACGCCAACGCGAACATGGCGAACGCCTACTACCAGGCGTTCCTCGGTTCGATGGGGGCCGGCGACACCGGCGAGCAGTCCGCCACTCCGAGCAATAAGGTGCCGGCATGACCGATCTAGACATCTTCCTCCCGCGAATCATGCCCTACGCGCCAGGCTGCCCGGAACCTACTGCCCACGCGGCGATCCTCGATGCTGCGCGCACATTCTGCGAGCGCACGCGCCTCTGGCGTGACGAGGACAGCTTCGAGATCACCGGCGACACCTGCAACGTCATCTGCGTGCCGGATGGCGCTGAGTTGTTCGAGATCGAGACCGCAAGTTGGGATGACAGCCCGTTGGAGCCGATTGCCTTCGCCGATCTGGAGCGCGATCACCCGACATGGCGAACTGACGATGGCAGCCCGCGCTTCATCTCCCAGGCCGGCATGGACAGTATCGTACTGGCACCGCGCGGTTCGACCGGCACGCTGCGCCTGCGGCTGTTCCTCAAGCCGTCCACCAGCGCCGATGAACTACCCGACTTCCTCGCCAAGCACTACTTGCGGGTGATCGCCGATGGCGCCCTGGCCGAGATCCTGATGATTCCGCAACAGCCCTTCACGAGCCCGGAGCTGGCGACGTTCTACTCAGAGCGCTTCGCTCAGCAACTGGATGCACTGTTCGCACGAAACATCAAAGGCCAGCAGCGGGCGCCTGCCCGGACGCGGCCAAGTTACCTGTAAGGAGTTCTCATGTCCGCCGCCTCTGACTACCTCGAAAATGCGTTCTACAACTGCCTTCTGCGTGGCGTTCCGCTGACGCCGCCGGTCAAGGTCTACGTCGCCCTGCACACGTCCGACCCCGGTGATACCGGGGCCAATGAAGTGCAGCTGACCGACTTCCCGGCCTATGCCCGCAAGGACGCGGCCAATGGCGGCAGCGTCGAATCCGGCTGGACAGCGCCAACTGGCGGCTCCGGCAAGAACGCGCAGCAGCTGATCTTCCCGGTCTACAACGGCTCCGCGCCGATCACCATCACCCACTACAGCCTGTGGGACGCCGCCACGGGCGGTAACTGCCTGGTCTGCTCGCAACTCGCGTCCAACCGCACGCTCAACATCGGCGACGTGTTCGTCGTTGACGTGCAGAAGTTGACTGTCGCGGTGCTCTGACGTGATCGCCTTCAACGCGGCGGACATCAACGGCTCCAACGAAATCTGGAGCTGGTACGGCTCGGCCGATATCGAGCTGCTGGCCGCTGGCGGGCTGCTGATCGGCGCGCCGTTGTCCGGGTCTGCCGCGGTTGAGGTGTCGGCTGCCGGCGAGGCATTCGCCCGTCTGCGCCCTGCTGGAAGTCCGGCAGATATCCGGGTTTCCGCTGGTGGCAGCGCGCTCTACGGGCGATCCGCCAGCGCCGATGCCGTGCTGCGTCTCGCCAGTCAGGCGGATGGCCGGCGCTGGGCGCTCGGTCAAGGCGATGCCAGCATCAAGCTCAAGGCCAATGGCGATGCCCAGGTTGTCAGCACCATCGCCGCGTCGTTCAGTATCGTTGTCGACTCGACGCTCTTCGAACGCACCACGCCAGCCATCAAGGGCAAAGGCGTGACCACCATCGAACTACACGCCTCCATGGTCGATGGAGCGGGGAGAGCATCCATGGCATCCGGAAAAAGCACAATCGAGGTTGCCTCCACGGCCTCGCCGTCACTCCGCGTCGCTGCGCCGGCGGCTGTCGCAGAGGTCAAGATCGAGGCATCCGGCGATGCGCGCCTTGGCGGCAAAGTGTATCTTGAGGCGCGAGAAGCCCGCATCGAGCTGTATGCTCGCGGGGATATCGGCACGTGTCATTACGTGTACGGCGAGGGGGAGGCGAAGATTGCTGTCCAGGCCGGCATGCTTCAGGCTGGAAATCCAGCGATACCCAACAACTACGTGCCGGCGCCGGCCTCCCGGACCTTCATTGTTCAACCTGACCAGCGCGACATGGTCGTCGCTCGGCAGAACAGGAGTATCTGATGCTCGCGGTCAGCAAGCGCGCACTTGATCGACTGGATTACGATCTCGACTTCTCGAAATGGGTGTCGGACGACGACACTCTCACTGGCGCCGAGGCGCAGGCGGTGATCAAGAGCAGCGATCCTGATGCCGAGACCGACCTGACCGTTGATGCGGTTTCGGTCTTCGGCATGCTCGTCAAGCTCTGGCTGTCCGCCGGCACCAATGGCGCCAGCTACGCGGTAACGGTGACCGCCACCACCAGCGGTGGCCGTATCAAGCAAGAAGAATTCACCCTGAGAATCAAGGACTGCTGAAATGGCCGTATTGCTCGCCAACAACGCGGTAAGCACGCTGGCATCATCCATCGGCACTGGCGCAACGACGATTGCGGTCGCGTCGGGGCATGGATCGCGCTTCCCGAGCCCGAGCGGAGACGATTGGTTTCCGCTGACGATGGTGAAGAACACCGGCGAACTGGAGATCGTCCGCTGCACGGCGCGTTCGGCTGATGTGCTGACCATTATCCGCGCCCAGGAAGGCACGCCGGCACTGGCGTTCGACGCGGGCGACATCGTGCAATTGCGCCTGACCTCTGCGGCGTTCGCTGAGTGCACCCAGAATGCCGACTTCTCTGACTACATGCGCAGCCTGATCGACAACCCGGACGCGGCCAGCGTGCGCGGCGACCTTGGCCTTGGCAACGCGGCGACCCGCAACCTGCAGGATGCGCTGTTCAACGCCACCGCCGGGCGCGTGCTGCAGGTTGGCAGCTTCGGCCTCGGTTCGCTCGGCGTCGCCACTGCGAATCTCAATACGCTGAACGTCAACGGCTTCTACTACTCAGGGCCGAGCACCGTCGGCATCCCCATCGCCGGCGACTACGCGACTGTGCTGCACCAGCAATCTGACGTCAGCAATGCCGCCGCGCAGATTTATGTCTCGGTGATCCTCAACCGCATGCTGTTTCGCCGCATGAATTCCGGCGTCTGGAGTCCCTGGCTGGAGTTCTACACGACAGCCAACCTCAATCCGAACAGCTACCAGCCGGCGCTGGGCTTCACCCCCGTACAGCAAGGGGGCGGCGCCCACCAGGGCACCAACAAGGTCTACCTCGGCTGGGATGGCACAGGCCTGCGGGCACAGGTTGATGGGACTGACCTTGGGCGTTTCATAACCGGCCACAACGCGCAAGCCGAGTTCGCCGCCAACATAGCCGCGTTGCCCACTGCTGGAGTCGGCACCTACGGCTTCATGGTGATCGGTATTGGCGGTGGCCCTTATGGTCCCGGCACCGTCGTGGCCGGCGCGTCGATTGGCTGGAGTAACGGTGCCGGCCTGTTCTACGGCGCCACCGCCGGCACATGGAAACTGCTGGGCGCTGTCCAAGATGCCGATCTGAACAGTTCCAACTCCGTCACTCTTTGCGTGAGGATTGCGTGAATGCCTACCTTGAAAAGCGCGCACAGCCCGCGTTACTCCGACCCTGAGAACAAGCAGATCACGCTGAGCGTGCTGTTCGAGGAATACGATGGCAATGTCGGCGAAATTCCGTTCACGGCCACCGCCGACGATTGCGAGGACTACGGCCGCGACATTCACGCCAGAGCCATAGCGGGTGAGTTCGGCCCCATCGCCGCATGCGTGCCGCCGAGCGACGAGGTACTGGCCGCGCAGGCGCAGGCTGAGAAGGCCAGGCGCATGAGCATTGCCACGGCGATGATCGCGCCGCTACAGGATGCCGCGGACATGGGCATCGCCACGCCGGCCGAAGAGACCAATCTGCTGGCGCTGAAACAGTACCGCGTCGAGCTGAACCGCATCGAGCAGCAGCCTGGTTATCCAAGCACCATTGCTTGGCCGGAAAAGCCAGCTTGACGCCGGCCTGAAGCAACCGAGAGAATCGGCGGCATGATCACGCTCCGTCTCGTTCCGGTTTCACGCAAGCCCTGACCACCCAGGGGCGCATCCGTGCGCGCGTGTCCACCAGAATGAGATTGCATCATGCCCGTGTTGATCGCCAACAACGCCGTCAGCCGCCTTGCCAGCTCCATCGAAAGCACCTCCAATCAGATCGCGCTCAGCGCCGGAGAAGGCACTCGATTCCCAACCCCGGTTTCCGGTCAGTGGTTCCCGCTAACACTAATCAACGCCGCCGGCACGCTTGAAATCGTCCGCGTTTCGCCGCGGGCGACCGTGCCGAACTGCGCCTGACCGCTGCCACCTTCGCCTCGAAGCTCGATGCCGACGATGGTGTCATCTCCATTCCGCTGACGGTTCGCGGTGATGTCACGCTGTCGCGCCCGGCCTCGCCGGCGACGGGGGCGCTGTTCTTCGGCAACGCCGGCACCAACTACCTGTACTTCGACGGCACCAACTACCAGCTCTCCGGCGGTCAGCTGGCTATCGGCGGCTCTACCGCCTGGCACGCTGGTAATTTCAGCCCGGCCGCCTACATGCCGCTGGCTGGCGGCAACTTCACTGGCAACTTCGGTATCTACAACACGTCGCCAACCGTGATGTTCTACGACACCGATTGGGGGCCGCGGCAATTGCACTGCAACGGCGGTCTGATCGGATTCCTGACCAGCGGCGGGGGCTGGGGCTGCTACTCGCAGAACGACGGAACCTTCATCGCATCCGGCAACATCGGCGCCTATTCCGACGAGAAACACAAGGCCGGCATCCACAAGATTGAGGAGGCACTGGACCTCGTCGAGAGGCTGCGCGGCGTGCGCTACATCGACCGGCGCACCGGGGCTCACCGTGTCGGCGTGGTCGCACAGGAGGTTCGGGAGCATCTTCCGGAGGTGGTCGGCGAAGGGCCAGACGGCCTGCACGTGGACTACGGAAACATAGTCGGCGTCCTGATTGAGGGGATGAAGGAACTGTCGGCGCGCGTGCGTGCCCTGGAGGCGATCTGATGGCGCTTCCCTCGTCTGGCATGATCTGGCTTTCTCAGCTGCGCGACGAGTTCGGTAACTGGGGGCCTCCGAACTACCTGAGCCACTACTACCGAGGCGCGCTGACCTCGGCGAACAATCTCAACGTGCCGACCGGTGGCGCGATCAGCTTCGGGCAATTCTTCGGCGCGGTGAAATCCGTCGCCGGGTCGCGCAGCTGGACCAGCCCAGGCACCTACTCGTTCACCATTCCACCCTACAGCACCATGCGGATTGACGTGCGCGGTGCCGGCGGCGGTGGCGGTGGCTCGACCTATGATGCCGGCGCGGCCGGGTCCAATGGGGCAGCTGGTGGCGCGGCAACGGTGTCCAGCACTGGCCTGCGCGGAAACGGCGGGAGTGCCGGGCAAGGGTCGTATTACAACAAGCCGGCCAAGGCTACGAACGGCTCTGCCTCTGGCGGTAATGTGCTGAACAGCACTGGCGGCGGTGCGGATGGCGGTGTCGGCGGCACCTATGGCGCCACCAAGGGCGGCGACGGCGGCGACGGCGGACGCGCGGTGAGCGACTACGTGCCTGGCGCGCTTGGCGTCGGCGCGACTCTCACCATCACCGTGCCGAGCGGCGGAAATGGTGGCGCCGGGCAAGTCGCCGGGACAAAAGGAGCGAACGGTGCGGTCTATATCTCGTGGACGTAGGCGGGCTAGAATGCACCGTACCAAGAGAGCGAGAACGCCATGTCTATCATCAAGCTGACCGGCTTTTCCGGCGAGGTTCCTAAGCTCAACGCGCGGCTGTTGCCGCAGAATGCCTCGCAGAATGCGTTCAACACCCGCCTGACCGGTGGCGACCTGCGGCCCATCCGGCGCTCGCGCTTTCACCACTTCTTCCCAGGCGTTCCCGCGGAAGGCTACAAGACCATCTACAAGCACGGCGATGACTGGCTTGGGTGGACTGGCCTGGTCAATGCGGCGCCTGGCCCAGTCGCTTCGGATCGGCTGTACTACACCGGCGATGGCGTTCCGAAGATGCTGGTGTCCGGCACCACCTACGCGCTGGCCGTGCCGCACCCGACCGGCGCGCTCACCGCGACCCTGGTCGGCTCGCCGTCGTCCACCGATCTCAGCGAAAGCCGGCTCTACGTCTACACCTTCGTGACCGCGTTCGGCGAAGAGTCCGAGCCGTGCCCGATCAGCAACGAGGTCGTGTGGAACCCAGGGCAGAGCGTCACCCTCAGCGGCTTCGCCAACCCGCCAGCCGGCCGTAACATCACCTTGCAGCGCATCTACCGCTCGCAGTCCAGCACCAGCGGCACGCAGCTGTATTTCATCGCCGAGCGTGCGGCGAGCAATGCCAACTTCTCCGACACCGTCTCCCCAGATGCCATCGGTGAACCTATCCCGTCGCTTGACTGGAATGCGCCGCCGGACGGCTTGCAGGGCCTGATCCCGCTGCCGAACGGCATGATGGCCGCGTTCATGGGCAAAGATCTGTACTTCTGCGAGCCATGGATGCCGCATGCCTGGCCGGAGAAGTACGTGCTGACCATGGACTACGAGATCGTCGGCCTCGGCGCCTTCGACACCACGGTCGTCGTGACGACCAAGGGTAATCCCTACGTGGTCGCCGGCACGGCGCCGGAGAACATGCAGGCGCAGAAGCTTGAGTTCAACCTGCCATGCATCAACCCGCGCGGCATTCAGGACCTCGGCTATGCCATCGCCTACCCATCGAACGATGGCTTGGTTCTTGCGTCGTCCGGCGGCACGCGCGTGGCGACCGAGGAGCTATTCAGCCGCGAGGACTGGCAGAAGCTCAACCCGGCCACGATGATCGCCGGGCAGCATGACGGGCGCTACTTCGCCGCCTACGCCTTCGCCGACCGGCGCAATCAGGAGTACCGCGGCAGCATCATCCTCGACCTGGCCGGACGTGAAGGTTTCGTCACGCGCACCAGCATCTACCCGGATGCGTTCTTCTACGACATAGGCGAGAGCCGTCTCTACTACCTGATCGGCGCCGAGGTGTACGAGTGGGATGCGGTCGGCGAGGTCAACGAGATCCAGTCGTGGAAATCCAAGCCATTCATCCTACCCAAGCCCGGCAACATGGGCTCCATCCTCATCGAGGCGCGGGCCGATCTCAGTGACGACGAAATCGCCGCGCTGGAGGATCTTGCCGAGCAGATCCGTCTGGAGAATGCCGCCATCTTTGCCTTGGGTGATCTCGGCGGCGAGCTGAATGGCGCCGCCGTCAACGTCTACCCCGTCAACGGCGACCGCCTAAAGGCCATCCCAAGCGTCAGCCAGACCTGTTCGGTCAACGTCTATGCAGACGGCAAGCTCGTCGCTTCGGTCAGTCGGATAAACCGCATGGCGCGCTTGCCGTCCGGGTTCAAGGCACAGAAGTGGGAAGTCGAGATCACCGGCGACATGGTGGTCGATCAGGTGTTGCTGGCCGGTGCCGGCGCCGAACTGGCGAATGCGTGAGGTGACCTATGTCCAGGGGCGGAAGTGAACAGGCGCGCGCCCGCGCGCAGGCCGGACGGCAATCGCAGGGCGGACTTGGCCTGGATATCGCCAGCGAACGGGTACTGACGACTGTCATCGAGCGCGTGCTGAGTCAGCGCCTGTCGGAACAGGCTAAGCAGTCCGAGAAGGTTCAGGTTCTGCTCGGCGAGCGCGGCGAGTATGCCGACAGCGCCGTGCGCCGGGGCGACTTGCAGCTTGACCTGAAGCGCCTTCCGCAGGCAACTGCGGCGCCGACCATGGACCAGTACAACGCTTTGGTCGACGCCTACAACGGCCTGATCGTGGCCCTGGCGGATATCGCCCGAAAATAGCCTAGCCCGCTGTTTGCCTTTGTCATAGACTGTTTGCATTCGGCAAACGGCGGTGATATGGCGACGATCATCTACAACGATCCCGAGCGGATGAAGGATTGGGCGGTGGCGCATTACGAAGATGCCGCCGTCTCCGGCGACACCCACTCCATGGGCATGGAGATCGATGGGGAGCTGGTCGTCGTCTGCCTGTTCAACAATTTCACCCCGCACATGTGCAACATGCACGTCGTCAGTGACGGCTCGCGTCGTTGGTGCAGCCGCGGCTTCCTGGCGGCCGCCTTTTCCTACCCGTTCATCCAACTCGACCTATCCCGTGTCACTGCCTACGTGCCGGCGAAGAACACCGCGGCGCTGATGCTCGACCTGCGCCTTGGTTTCAAGCCGGAGGGGCGTCTGACTGAGGCCATGGGTGACGACGACCTGATCGTGCTCGGCATGCTGCGGCGCGACTGTATTTGGCTACCAGAGGACTTGAAACATGGGCGGTAAAGGCGGCGGAAAGGCTCCGGCTCCAGATCCACAGATCGGCAAGGCCGCACTGTTGCAGGCAGAGACCGGCCAGGACTGGCTGGATTTCGCGCGCGATCAGTTCCAGATCGGCAACGTGCGACAGCAGGACATCGACGCGCTGAGCAAGCGTGTCACCGAACAGCAATTGGCGACGCAGGACCAGGCCAACCAGTGGGCGAAGGAAGACCGAACTCGCTACACCGATGTCTACCGGCCGCTGGAAGACCAGTACATCGAGCAGGCGAAGACCTGGGACAGTGCTGATCGCCAGGCGCAGGTCGCCGCCGAAGCGCGTGCCGATGTGCAGTCGGCCGCCGACATGCAGCGGCAGACCACCAATCGCCAGATGGCGGCGATGGGCGTGAACCCGAACAGCGGACGCTTCGCTGGCACCCAACGAGCTGGCGAGACAGCCACCGCTCTGGCTTCCGCCGGCGCCGCCAACAGTGCGCGGGACCGTGTACAGCAGCAAGGCATGGCAATGCGTGCTGACGCGATCAACATGGGCAAGGGCCTTCCGTCGCAAGCGGCCGGTGCAGCCGGTCTCGGCCTTACCGCGGGTAGCTCTGCGCTCGGAAACCAGCTGAACGCCAACAACAGCTGGCGCAGCAACGTCGGCATCATGGGCCAGGGCTTCGGCGGCGCGATGCAGGGCTACGCCGGTCAGGCGAGTACCCTAAACCAGCAGTACGGCAACCAGCTCGCTGGATGGCAGGCGCAGCAGAACGCCAGCGGCGCGAACGCCGCAGGCCTGATGTCCGGAATAGGCAGTCTTGCCGGGCTCGGCATCATGGCCTTCTCGTCGAAGGACCTGAAGGAGAACAAGGAGCCCGTTGAAGGCGCGCTCGACGCGGTAAATTCGATGCCTGTCGAGGCCTGGGACTACAAGGAAGGTGTCGCCGATGAGGGTCGCCACATAGGTCCGTATGCCGAAGACTTCCAGTCCGCCACCGGCATGGGTGACGGCAAGACCATCAATCTCGTGGATGGTATGGGCCTGACAATGAAGGCCGTACAGGAGCTTGACCACAAGATCGAGAAGCTGGCTCGCGGGATCGAGGTAACGTCCAAGAAGCGAAATCCACCGAAGCAGAGGGCGCAAGCATGAACGGCGCAGGAATCGGCGCATTCGCCGAAGGATTCGTCGGCGGGGCAACTCTCGGCAAGACCCTGAAGGACATGTTCAAGGGTAACAAGTCGAAGGACGCCGCCGCAAAAGCGCAGGGTGCACCAGCAGAAGGTGGCATCGGAATCGGCCAGCCTTCCGGCACTGGAGACCTTGTAGGCTCGCCAGTGGCTGGAGTTCAAGGTGGAGAGGCAACGGGTAATTGGGGCCTGTTAAGTGGCATCATCGGCAACATGAACAGCACGGAAATGGGGGCCTGACATGGCTGGCAACTTCGGCATCGGCGTCGGTGCATTCCTCTCCGGCATGAATCAGGGCATTGAGGCCGGCGAAAGAATCGGTAAGGCGCGCGACCGCAAGGCTTTGCGCGATATCGCCACGCAAGGAACGGACGCAGCCAAGGCAGCGCGTGAAGCCGACATCGGCAAGTCGATCAACGTCGGCAGCACCGAACAGAACGGCATGACCGTGCCGACCTACGAGGTCGGCGGGCAGTCCTACGAAAGCGAGGATGCCGCCCGCGCCGCCGCAGAGAAGCAGGTCGGCGGGTTCATGGACTACTACGCCAAGACCGTGCTGCCGAAGTATCAGGAGCACTGGATGCAGACCGGCGAGGTCGAAAAGGCCCAGGCCATAGACAAGTGGATGCAGGATCAGAACGTCCAGAAAGGCGTGAAAGCCTGGGCCAATGCCGTGCGCTCCTTCCAGACCGGAGACCGCGAAGGCTTCAAGAACAACCTGATGGCCGCCTACAACCAGCAGGGCTACTACCAAGACGGCATGACCGCCACGGCCATCGAGGACGTGAGCGACGACAAGGGCAACCTGATCGGCTACAAGATCAGCTTCAAAGACCCGAAAGGCAAGGTAACCACGCAGACATACGACGGCGACGACGTGGCGCGTCTCGGCCTGAATGCGCTGTCGCCGGCCGAAGTGCTGTCCTACGGTGTCAACCAGCTGAAGCAGGCGCAGACAGCGCGTGCCGATCTGGCGAAGGAAGACCGCAAATTCAAGCGCGACGTGGCCTTGAAGAAGCTGGAGCAAGGCCAGCGGCTGGAATCCCAAGGCAACGAGTCGCAACTTCGCATGGCCGAGAAGGCCGAAGAACGCCGCACCGGCGGCAGCAGCACCAAGGTGCGTGATGCAGAAGCAGTCGGCGCCTGGCTGAAGCAGCAGGGCTACAGCGATGACTTCATCCGCTCGCAGGCGCCACGACTTGTCGGCCTTGAAGCGCAGCAGATGTCGCCGCAGAACCGCCTGAACTCCATTCTGGAAACGCTGAACAAGAGCCTGGATTTCCAAGATCTTCCAGACGACCAGAAGGTGCAGAAGGCCTACGATGTCATGAAAATGCAGGACGGCCTGCTGGCTTCGCGAACCCCTGCAACCACTCCGCAGGCCCAGTCCGCTCCGGTACAATCCGGCCGTGGAATCCCCGTGTGGGACAACAAGACCAACTCCCTGACTTATCGCTGAGGAACGCCCGTGGCAAAAGCACCGCTGTCGCCGCTCGAAAGAGTCATGGCCGATACTCCATCCTTCGGCCTGCCTGACTTCCAGAACAACGACACGGAGCGCCAGCCGGCCACGTCGTCGCCAACGTCGCTGATGCCACTGTTCGAGCAGTCGGCGGTCAAGTACAACGTCCCGGTCAACGTACTGCTGGCACTCGGCGAGCAGGAGTCTCGCTTCAACCCGCGCGCGCTCGGCACGCAGACCCAATGGGGCCGTGCCAAGGGCCTGATGCAGTATCTGGACAGCACGGCCGCCGGCTTGGGTATCAACCCCTACGATCCGGAGCAGGCCATCGATGCCGCCGCCAAGCAGATCCGCGAACGCCTGGACAAAGGCTATTCGATGGAAGACGCGGTCAAGGAGCACTTTGCCGGACCGGATCGCCGCCAATGGGGGCAGAAGACCGCCCGCTACGGCCAGGAAGTGCTGGCGAAGGCCGAGCGCTGGGGCTCGCAGTTCCAGCCGTCGGCGCCCACCGCAGCACCCGATCAGGCCTCCGCTGCCACTGAGCTCCAGCGCATGCTCGACGAGGAAGAGGACGGCCGCTACACCGTGCTCAGTTCGGAGCAGGTCGAACGCTTCCAGCGCCGCGCCGAACTGATGCAAGGCGGCGACACGCTGCAAGCCGCCAAGGAGGCTGCGACCACGCAAAGCCCGATAACGCCGCTGACTATCGACAACCAGAAGCGCGTCCAGCAATCCGTTGGCGGCATCTCTATGCTTCCCATCGATAAACAGAACTCCATCAAGGCGAGGGAGCGCGACCGCGAAGCGAAGCAACTGGATACAGTAAACAACCCGCCAGTTCTCAAGCCTTGGGAGCCAACCCTGTGGGACAAGATTAAAGGCTTTGGTGGGCCGAATAAGGATGCCGCCTTTGTCGAGATGACAATGCGCGAAGCCGCCAAGCGCGACGGAATCACTATCGAGGAAGCCTATCGTCGAGCTGGTGGCTCGCGCGCTATTTTCAATCCAGAAGGTCGGCCTATCATTCAGGCGTTGACCGAAGCTGCTGCCGTTCTTGGCCCGCAGATCAATGACGTGGCTCCAGCTGCCGCCAATACCGCCCTGCGCGCGGTACGCAATGGCGATGTGGACATGGATTCCAACTGGCTGGACAAGGCCATCGACTACACCGCCATTCAGGATGAAGACTGGAAAGACCCGAACTACGCCGCGTTTCAAGGCGTCGGCGAGTCGCTCGGCTTCAGTTTAGTGAATATGGCGACCAGCGCCCTGGCCTCCCTGGCCGGAACTGCTGCCACTGGTCCGGTCGGTGGCGCTGCCGTAGGCCTCGGAACCTCTGGTGCCATCTCTTATCGCGCGAGTAAGGACCAGTTCCTGGATCGCGTGCGCAAAAACTACCAGAACCTCTATGGAGCGCCTCCAAGCCAGGAACAATGGCAGAAGCTAAGTGCTGATGCCGATGCTGCCGCGACAAGGTACGGCGCCTTTGAGGCCATACCGGAAGCCGTGTCGACGATGATCTTCGTCCGCGCTCTGTCGCGCCCACTGGCCGGCGCTTCGCGCGCACAGCGCCTGGGAGACGCCCTGAAGCGGATCGGCGAGAACCAAGTAAGTGAGCAGACTACCGAAACCATTACTGGAGTCGGGCAGAACCGCGCCGAACTGGAAGCCGGCCTGACCAAGGAAGAACTGAGTGCCGCCGACGTGTTCCGCCAACAGGCTCTGAACGTTGCCTTGACAAGCGGCGTCATGGGTGCCGGCGGCATGGCTGGACGCGCCGCCTACGATGCCACTCCATACGGAAAGCGGCAGGCCGCAGAAATTGAACTGCGCGACGAGATAGAGCACAACCTTGAGATGGTGGGGTTCGCCACGTCGGCCGAGGAAGTCGCACGCCGTGCCTTCGATCCAAACGAGAGCAGAGCCACCCAGGCGGAAAAGGCATCCACAGCCACAACATCCACCCAGACTGACACCACGCCAGCCGCCGAGACGCCGCATCCGGTAGAGCCCGCACCTGTCGCTCAGCCCGAACCACAACCCGCTCCGCAGCCTGCTCCATCCGGCCCGCTCGGCCGCGCCCTCCAGAGCGCCATGCCCGGCCGCTCCGGCGAGAGCGCCGCAGATGGCCAGCGCGTATCGCTGGTTACCGAAGGCATGGAGCCGATTACCGGCTCGGTGATCTCCGAAACCCCGCAAGGCATGACCATTCGCGGTGATGATGGGCTGAGCTACGAGATCACTGCTGACGAAATCTCCGCCGGCGTCGTGGCGGTTGTCCCAGAGGGTCAAGCTGTTCAGCAGGAAGCTGCTGTACCTGAGTCCGTAGCGCCTCAACCTGTCGATCAGCCAACCACGACATCCGAAGCTCCGCAGACAGTAGCCGAGCATCCGATGGCCGCTGACACATTGACCCCTTATCAGCGAAATCAGCTTCGCGCGGTTGGCATCACTGACGCTCAACTCGGTGCAATGACCGCAGAAGATGGACTGATTGCCATCAGCAAGATTGCCGAGCAGGCTCCTGTCGCCAAGGTCGAAGAGGCGCCCGTCGTCGAGCGCAAGCCGGAGCGCGCCTATGACGAGATGGACGAGCCTGAACTGCGCGACCGGCTGAAGTACCTGGGCGGCCAGGCCAGGGCCTCCGGCGGCTGGAACAAGATGCTCATGGCCGAGCGCCGCAAGGTTGAGGCCGCCATCGAGGCGAAGAAAGCCTCGGCTGTCCCGGTCGAGGAGCCAGAGCAGCAGGCAGCCACTGAGGTGAAGGCCGAACAGCCGGCCGATGCCGTGAAGTGGTTTGGAAGCCGCGAGAAGGCCGACACCTACCTCGCCAAGAAGAACCTCGCCGACAGTCACGAGATCGTCGAAGCCGGTCGTTCGCGCTTCGAGGTTCGCCCGAAAACGCAGGCAGCGGCTGAGCCATCGGCCGCCACGGTCGCGACTACGCAGCCGGCGCCTGCACCATCCGCCGAGAAGCCGAAGACCTCCGGCCATGTGAACCGCGCCCGCAAGCTGATCGGCGCAGAGGTCGGCGAAACCATCGTACCGTCTGCCGATGTTGGTTACGCCACCAGCGGCACGCCGTACCGCATCGACTCCATCGACAAGGCAGGAACCGTCCACGTCACCAACACCGCCACCGGCAGCTCTACCACGCTAAGCCGTGCCGATCTTGAGCGCGCCGGCCGCCAAGGCGTCACCTACGCCAAACCGCAAGCAATTGGTGAAGAAACTGCACAAGCTCAGCAGGCTACTGCCGAACTGGTCGGCGCCACGCAAGCGCCTACGGCTGTGCAGAGTGTTGCTGAAGCGGCAACGGAAGCGCCGAAACAGGAACAGGCGCCGCGTCGTGGCGAAGTTGGCAGCAAGCTGGCATCCGGTGAAGTCGTGCTCACGGCAACCGGACGCGAGACAACGCCTTTCCCGAAGATCAAGGTCGATACCGCGCGCAAGGCCACGAACACCATCAAGGCAGTCGATCAATGGCTGATGGACAATGCAGCAGCCGAAGCGCGCGCCCGCGGCGATGAGTTCAACCTCCGCGGGTTCGAAGCGAACCGCGAAAAGCCTTCGCAGGCCGACAAGGACAGCGCTGAGGAATATCTATTCGGCGACAGCCAGGCGCCAGCCATTCCGTCTATCACGAAGCCGCTGGGAAGCAAGCCGAAGGCTGAACGACCAGACACTTACGGCGTCAGCAACAAGCTGGTTACCGCCGACCGCGCCGCCGAACTGCGCAAGCGCCTGAAGGCAAAGCTGGCGCAGTTGAACTCCGGCATTGATCCGGAGATCCTGGCGCTTGGCACGGAGCTGGCTGTCTTCCACGTCGAGGCTGGCGTGCGCAAGTTCGCCGACTTCGCGCGCACCATGGCGGCCGATCTCGATATGCCGCTCAGCAGAATCCGCCCCTACCTGCGCAGCTGGTATAACGGTTCGCGCGACATGATGGAGGATGCCGGCGTCTCCATTGAAGGAATGGACAGCCCTGATACAGTGAGGGCAGAACTGGCGAAACTCACTGAGGAATCCCCGAATGAACCTGAACAGCTGGATCATCCAGGCCAGGGAGCACTGGAAGGAGCACCTGCCGAGCCGGTACAAGGAGCTGCAAGCCAAGAACCAGCTGGGCAACGCCCTGCGCGAAGCGGCGGAGCGGACGCACGCCGAGATGAGCGAACTGGAAGCGAGCGGGCTGACGACGCACGAAGCCTGGGAGATGACCAGGGAGCAGTACCTGTTCCCGCCGGGCGAGGTAGAGGCGGACGAACCGGCGAGCGAAGCGGCAAGCCTGTTCAACGAGGCGATGGCGGTGATACAGCCCGATCCGGAGGACGGCGTGGTGGCCCAACCGGCGCCGACCCGAGCAGCGTAACCCCGTCGAACGGCGCTGTCGCTGAGCAGCGACCGGCCAACTTCACCATCACCGAGGCCGACGAGATCGGCCATGGCGGCGCCAAGACCAAATACCGCAACAACCTCGCCGCCATCCGCACGCTGAAGCAGCTGGAGGCGGAAGGCCGCTTCGCCACTGCCGACGAGCAGGCCGCGCTGGCGAAATACGTCGGCTGGGGCGGCCTGCCGCAGGCGTTCGAGCGCAGCGACAGCTCCGCTAGCAAGGGCTGGGAGAAGGAAGTCGCCGAACTGAAGGAGCTGATGACCGCCGAGGAGTACCGGGCGGCCGCTTCCTCCTCGAAGAACGCTCACTACACCGCGCCGGAGATTGTCCGCGCCATGTGGGGCGCCGTGGCGCGCCTGGGCTTCGATGGCGGCCGCGTGCTGGAGCCATCGGTCGGCGCAGGCAACTTTTTCGGCATGATGCCGCATGAACTGCGCAAGGCGGCTGCACTGAATGGCGTGGAACTTGATCGCGTCACCAGCGGCATCGCCACCCATCTCTATCCGGAGGCGAAGATCGCGCGCATGGGCTATCAGGACTATCTGATCCCTGACGGCTACTTCGACATCGCCATCGGCAACCCGCCCTTCGGCCGCGAGAGCCTGTACGACGGCAAGCGCAAGGACCTCAGCGGCTTCAGTATCCACAACTATTTCTTCGCCAAGAGCCTGGACGGCCTGCGCCCTGGCGGCGTGCTGGCCATGGTCGTGACCAACCGCATGCTCGACGTGCCTGGCGACAAGGCCCGCCGCTACATGGCCGACCGCGCCGACTTCATCGGGGCTATCCGCCTGCCGAACGACGCCTTCATGGCGAATGCCGGCACCTCGGTGACCACCGATATCATCTTCCTGCAAAAGCGTGCGGAGGGTGCCAAGCCGTCCGGTGAAAACTGGATGGAGGTGCGCGACTACACCGACAAGGACGGCAACAGCGTCCCGCTGAACGAATACTTCCACCGCCATCCGGAGATGATGCTGGGCGATTTCGGCGCCTACGGCTCTATGTATCGCGAGGGCGAGCCGGCGCTGATCACGCGCGACGGCCAGGACACCCAGGCGGAACTGGCCAGCGCCATCGCCAGCTTGCCGCAGGGCATCATGACCTCCGCCTCGCCGGCCAAGCAGGAGACCAAGGAGACCGTGCGCGCTGAGAATGTGCGCGTCGGCTCCATGTTCCTCGACGGCGACACCGTAAAGGTCCGTGGCGAAGATGTGCTCGGCGAGAACACCGCCGAATCCGTGTCGTTCCCGAATGACAAGGCGCGCGAGCGCGTGATCGGCATGATCGGCGTGCGCGACGCCTTCGCCCGTCTGCGTGGACTGCAACTCGACCCGCAGGCGACCGACAAGCAGCTCGATGCCGCGCGCAAGGTGCTCAACCAGTCCTACGACGCCTTTGTCAAAGAGCATGGGCCGATCAACCTCGACGCCAACAAGCGCTTGTTCCGCGACGATCCGACCTGGCCGCAGCTGTCGGCGCTGGAGGACAACTTCGACAAGGGCCTGTCGGCCGCCATGGCGAAAAAGACGGGCGAGGACGTGCGCAAGCCGAGCGCGGAGAAGGCGGCGATCTTCAGCAAGCGCACCCAGCAGCCGTACCAAGCGCCGACCAGCGCCGCGTCTGCAAAAGATGCGCTGGTTACCAGCCTGGCTGAGACCGGCCGCGTCGATCTCGACTTGATGAGCGCGCTGTACGGAAAGCCGGCGGCGAGCATCGTCAAGGAACTTGGCGATCTGGTCTATCGCGACCCGGTCAAGGGCTACGTCACTCGTGACGAGTACCTGAGCGGCAACGTCAAGGCGAAGCTGGCGCAGGCGCGCCGTGCCGCACAGGAGGACGCCGAGTTCGCTCGCAACGTCGACGCCCTTGAGGCGGTACAGCCGGCTGACGTGGAAGCGGTCGACATCAACGTCAAGACCGGCGCGCCGTGGGTTCCGGCCGATGTGATGGGCGAGTTCGCCAACACCATCGCCGAGGGCAGTCGCGCCAGGGCCGTCTACAACCCGGCGAGCGCCAAGTGGGCGTTCCTCAACATCGACGCCAGCACCGCAGCAAGCCAGCGCTTCGCTACCGGTCGCGTCGGCCTATCCGCCGTGCTCGAAGCGGCGGCAAACCAGAAGACCCTGCAAGTCTACGACCAGCACTCGGATGGCACACGCACCCTCAACGAAGGCGAAACCCAGCTCGCCAACGACAAGGTCAATGCCGTGAAGGAGGAATGGGGACGATGGGTTTGGGCTGACGATGCCCGCCGCGAGCGCCTTGGCCGGATCTACAACGACACCTTCAACACCAACGTATCGCGCGAGTACGACGGTGCGCACCTGACCTTCCCAGGAAAGGTCAGCGACGACATCATTTCGCTGCGCCCGCACCAAGCGAACGCCGTGTGGCGGATCGTTCAGAGCGATACCACCCTGGCAGACCACGTCGTCGGCGCTGGCAAGACCTTCACTATGGTCTCCGGCGCCATGGAGTTGCGCCGCATGGGGCTCGCCAAGAAGCCCATGTTCGTCGTGCCGAACCATCTTGTCGGCCAGTGGGCCGCCGATTTCACCAAGCTCTACCCTGGCGCGAACGTGCTGGCGACCACCAAGAAGGACTTCGAGAAGGATAGCCGCAAGCGCCTGTTCGCCCGCATCGCTACCGGCGACTGGGATGCGGTGATCGTCGCGCACACCAGCTTCGGCAAGGTCGAGGTCGAACCGAAGGAGCAGGCCGCGTTCATTCAGGAGCAGGTCGACGACCTCGACGCCTCCATCGAGCTGATGCGCCAGACCGATGGCAAGAACAGCCGCAACGTAAAGGACACGCAGAAGCGCCGCGACGCCTTGCAGGAGAAGCTGAAGAAGCTGATCGACGCCGACAACAAGGACGACAGCCTGTACTGGGGCGAACTTGGCGTGGATGCGCTGTTCGTCGACGAGGCGCACGAGTTCAAGAACCTCGCCTTCTCCACTTCCATGAGCCGCGTTGCCGGTCTTGGCACGCAGACTGGTAGCCAGAAGGCCGCCGACCTGTTCCTCAAGGTGCGCCAAGTACTCAACGCCACCGGCGGCCGCAACATCGTCTTCGCCACCGGCACGCCGATCAGCAACACCATGGCCGAGATGTACACCATGCAGCGGTATCTCGACTATGCGAATCTGAAAGGCCAGGGGATCAGCCACTTCGACGCCTGGGCGCGGATGTTCGGCGAAGTCGTGACAGACTGGGAACTGTCGCCGTCCGGCAAGTACAAGATGAACAGCCGCTTCGCCAAGTTCGTCAACATGCCGGAGCTGATGCAGCGCTACACATCGTTCGCCGACGTGGTGAACCGCGACGACATCAACCGCATGCTGGCCGCCCAGGGCAAGAAACTCCCTGTACCGAAGGTGCGTGGCGGCAAGCCGGAGAACATCGTCGTCGAGCGCAGCCCGGACCAGGCCAACTACATCGGCGATCCGATCAAGGATGCCGATGGCAACGACACCTACGAGTACCCGCGCGGCTCGCTGGTCTGGCGCTCGGAGAACCTGCCGAAGAAGGCCGAGAAGGGCGCCGACAACATGCTCAAGATCATGGGCGATGCGCGCAAGGCCGCGCTCGACATGCGCTTGATCGATCCGAGCTATCCGGACTACGCCGGCAGCAAGATCAATGTCGCCGCCGACCGCATGAAGGCGCTGTATGACCGCTGGGCAAGCCAGCGCGGCGCGCAGCTGGTCTTCATCGACCTGTCGACACCGAAGAATGCCCGCGCTGCTGAGGCCGCCCGCCTGCGTGATCTGGTCAGCCGTGCCGAAGCCGGCGACGAGACGGCCGCCGCCGAGTTGGACAAGGTCAGTCCGGACGAACTGATGGCGCTCGACAGCGACTTCTCGGTCTATGACGACCTCAAGCAGAAGCTGATCGACCGTGGCGTGCCGGCCGACGAGATCGCCTTCATCCACGACGCCAAGACCGATCTCCAGAAGGAAGAACTGTTCGGCAAGGTGCGTTCCGGCCGCGTGCGCTTCCTGTTCGGCTCCACCGCGAAGATGGGCGCCGGCACCAACGTGCAGGATCGTCTGGTCGCCCTGCATCACATGGATGCGCCGTGGCGCCCATCCGATCTGGAACAGCGTGAAGGCCGCATCATCCGCCAGGGCAACAAGCTGTACGAGGCCGACCCGGAAAACTTCGAGGTGGCGATCAACCGCTATGCCACCAAGCAGACCCTGGACAGCCGCATGTGGCAGACCATCGAGGGCAAGGCGAACTTCATCGAGCAGGTCCGCAAAGGCACGTCCGGCGCCCGCGAGATCGAAGACGTGGCTGGCGAAGCCGCGAACGCCGCCGAGATGAAGGCGGCCGCCAGCGGAAACCCGCTGATCCTCGAAGAGATGAGCCTGCGCCAGAAGATCCGCAAGCTTGAGAACGAGCGCACCAACCATGAGCGTGAGCAGTTCCGCCTGCGCGACAGCGTCCGCGCGGCCAAGCGCAGCATCGATACCGCCGACTCCCTGCTTGCTGAACTGCGCGCCGACGCCAAGCGGTCGCTGCCCAGCGAGTTCGTCGTGACCGTCGACGGCGTCGAGTACGACAAGCGCAAGGACGCCGGCGAGGCGTTGCTAACGAAGGCTGCCGAGATGGAAGAGAACGGCACCGAAGAGGCTGAGGTCGGCCAGTACGGAGACTTCACCCTGCGCCTGGAGCGCACCGGCAAGGAGCGCTTCGTCGCGCAGCTGGTCGGCGACGGCACCTATGAGGCCGAGTTCACCATCGGCGCCGATCCGGTCGGCTTGTCCATGCGCGTGACCAACGCCGTCAAGGATCTCGGCGGCGCCATCGAGCAGGTCGAGCAGCGCAAGGCGCGCGCACAGGCCGACATCCCGAAACTGGAGAAGCAGGCAGCCGACTGGGGCAAGGAAGCCGAGCTGGCGCAGTCGAAGGAGCGCCACGGCCAGGTGCTCGAACAGCTGAAACCGAAGAAGAAGGAGGCCAAGCCGGAAGAGGTCAAAGCTTCCATTGCCGATCAGCTCCAGACCGCCCTGAACGACGGATCGAACGTCGAGGCCATTGTCGACGGCGAGCGCTTCAGTGTGCAGCCGGACGGCATGTACGAGCTGATCCGCTCCGACGCCATTACGCTTGCCTCGCCGGAAAGCATCCGAAACCTGCCGGTCGCCGACGCGCGAACCCAGGTGTTCAACGACCTGCTGGCTAACCGCGATCAGGCGATCCAGCACCCGCGTCTGGGAGCCATCACCTTCAACCGGGCTGGCATCACCAAGAGCCGGGCGAACAGCAATGACCCGGCGAAGGTCAAAACCATCCCGATGCTCGACCGCATCATCGACGGCGCGCCGTATATCGGCCGGCGCGAGGCGGATGGCGTGACATACCATTACCTTGGCCGGCGTATCCGAGTCGACGGCGAGCCGGTCACGACCATGATCACCCTGCGCGAGACGCCGGACGGCCGGATCACCTACTACAACCACACCATGCTAAACGACGTGCGGACGATCATGGTGGAGCCAGATGACCCGGCAGTGAACGACCGCTACTACCGTCGCCCTGATCTGCGCTACGAGGCTATGAGCCTGTCTTCGCCCGCCAGCCCGGAGCGCATCCGTTCCGTCCTGGCCGAAGGTCCGCTCGGCAAGCAGTTGCAGAAGATGATGGACGATGGCCGCCTGACCGTGCACGCCGACGCCAGTACCGTGCCTGGCGCCAGCGCCCCAGGCATGCAGGCGAAGACCTACGACGACGGCAGCGTGCATCTGGTCGCCAGCAACCTGACCCCGCAGAACGCCCAGGCAGTGCTGCTGCATGAGATGTTCCATGCCGGTGCTCGCCCGCTGGTTGGTACCCGCCGCTGGGCTCAGCTGTTGGTGCGCCTGGAGCAGCTGTACAAGCAGTTCGAGAAGAGCAATGGCGGCGCCAAGCGCTTCTTCGATGCCGCACGCTCCCGCGTCGAGACGGCACAGCGCTACCTGCCGATGAGCGATGTTCTGGCCGTCGAGGAGTTCGGCGCCTACGCCATCGAGGAGTACGAAAGCGCTCCGGCCGCCGTGCGCCGCTGGGTCGACGACGTGATTGGCGCGATCAAGGACTACCTGTTCCGAACCTTCGGCATCCAGCTCGGCCAGGTCACGCCGGCCCAACTGCGCGCGATGGCGATTGCCGCCGTGCGCAGCGAGACCCAGGCGCCAGGCGCAGCCTCTGCCGGCGGCGAACGCTACTCCCTTGCGAGCCTGCCGGAGAATGCCCCGAGCGACGCCGAGGTGGAAAGCTGGTTCAGCCGCAAGCTGACCGATGCCATGGCCGGGCCGCGCAGCGCTGGCCGCTGGAGCCTGCTCGCCAACGCGCCGTTGGATCGCATGGTCGAGGAACTGGTGCCGCAGAACAAGCCTGCCCAGGAATACCTGAACCTCAAGGACGAAATGGACGCATACCGCTCGAAGAAGCACCAGCAGTACGACACCATCGCCCAGCGCTGGCTGAAGCTGAACGTCGCCAACCGAAAGGCCGCTCGCGACATGGCCGAGATCATGCACGAGGCGACCATCGCGCAGACCGATCCATCCGAAGCCTTCAAGTCGTCGATCACCAAGGTTGACGAACAGGTGATGGCGCATCAGCCGAACAGCGAGGCGGCACAAGCGGCGTTCGCCAAGAAGGCCGCCGACGAGCAGCGCCGCCGGGCGCATGCCGAGCTGTCCGCCCGCTTCAAGGCGCTTCCGGCGGAGTTCCAGTCCCTGTACCGCGATGTGCGCGACACCTACAGGGATATGAGCAACGAACTGGACGAGATCCTGGCGGCTAACCTCGGCATGGCGCTGGACATCGGCGGCCGCGCCGCTGAGCGCCGCTACGAGAAGGAAATCCGCGAGATCCGCGACGAAGGCATGACAGGCGAGGCGCGCAAGGAGGCGGAAGCCGCCGCGCTGAAGAAGTTCAACGCCGCCACCACCAAGCAGAAGTGGAACAAGCGCGCGCGGATGAGCGAGCTGCGCCAGCAGCTGGAAGCCAACCGCCTGACCGGCCCGTACTTTCCGCTCGCTCGCTTCGGCGACCTGTTCGTCACGGTGCGAGACCGCGAGACCGGCGAGGTCATCAGCTTCTCTCGCTTCGAGAACAGCACCGACCAGCAGCGTTTCGCCAAGCGCGCCGCCCGCCTTGGCGACGTGCAGACCGGCCTTCTGAGCAATGACAGCGATGTCCGCGGCTCCGTCGATCCGCGCTTCGTCACCGACGTGGAGAACATCCTGTCCGGCGCCGATGTGCCGGACGCGGTGAAGGATCAGGTCTGGCAGCGCTATCTGGAGAGCATGCCGGACATGAGCATGCGCAAGGGCTTCATCCACCGGAAGAACCGTGCCGGCTACAGCGCCGACGCGCTCCGGGCGTTCGCTTCGCGCATGTTCCACGGCGCGCACCAGCTCGGCCGCCTGAAGTACGGCGCGCAGATGCAGGAGCAGCTTGAGCTGTCCCGCGAGGTCGCCCGCACCAGCGAGAACCCGGAGCGCGATACCGCCGTGGTCAACGAGCTTACCCGCCGCAACGACTACGTGATGAACCCGCAGGGAACCGCCCTGGCGCAGCACATCACCTCTGCCGCATTCGTCTACCAGCTGTCGATGTCTCCGGCCGCCGCGCTGGTGAACCTATCGCAGACGGCTATCGTCGGCGTGCCGGTGATTGGCGCCAAGTACGGTATCGGCAATGCTGCGGTCGAGCTGAACCGAGCGCTGGGCCACTTCGTCAGCGGCCGCGGATGGGCTGAGCGCTCCTCTCGACTCACTGATGACGAGCGCAAGGCCATGCGTACGGCCTACGATGCCGGCTATCTCGAAAGCACCCAATCGCACAACCTGGCTGGCGTCGGTGAGACCGGCGTTCAGTACAACCCGAAGCTCAACAAGGTCATGGGCATCGTCGCCTGGCAGTTCCACCAGGCCGAGCGACTGAACCGGGAAATCACCTTCTTGGCCGTCTACCGACTGGCGCGCGAGGCTGGCACAAGCCATGAGCAGGCCATCGATCAGGCTCGACGAATGACCCGTAGGATACACTTCGATTACCAGGCTTCGAACAGACCCCGCATCATGCAAGGCGACACCGCCAAGGTGCTGCTGGTCTTCCGAAACTTCCAGATCAACATGCTCTGGCGCCTGTTCCGCGATACGCACCAAGCCGTCACCGGCGACAAGGCTGCCCGCCGCGAGGCCATCCACCAGCTGGCCGGCATCACCGGTATGATGGCGCTGAACGCCGGTGTACGTGGCGTCTGGCTGTACGGCCTGTCGATGGCGCTGGCCTCGATGTTCTTCGGCGACGACGCGGAGGAGCGTTTCAAAGCTGGCACCGTGGAACTCCTTGGGCCGACCGCCGCCGGCTTCCTGCTGAATGGCGTGCCTGGCCACACCCTGGGGATTTCGTTGAGCGAGCGCGTCGGCATGCCGGATCTGTGGTTCCGCTCGCCTGATCGTCAAATGGAGGGAAAGGAGTCGTACAACTACTGGGAAAGCCAGCTGCTCGGCGCCGCACCTGGCATCGTTCAGAACATGTGGCTCGGCTGGGGCCAAGTCGTCGACGGCCATGTCTTCCGTGGCGTCGAGACAATGTCGCCGAAGTTCATCAAGGACCTGCTGCGCGCCGCCCGCTTCGCCAACGAAGGGGCCACTACCCTACGCGGCGACCCGCTGGTGAGCACCTTCAAGCCGAACGAGATCGTAGCGCAGATACTCGGCTTCACCCCGGCTGTCCTGGCAGAACAGTACGAGCGCAACTCGGCCCTGAAAAACGCAGAGCAGCGCATCATGGATGAGCGCCGCGGCCTGATCGACCGTTACGCCTCCGCCTACAAGCTCGGCGACCGCGAGGAGCAGGCCAAGATCCGCGAGGAGATGAAAGGCTTTAACCGGGACAACCGTGAGGTTGCGATCACGGCCGACAGCATCACCCGCTCGATCCGCTCCCGGCAGCGCTACAGCCAGCGCACCGAAGGCGGCGTCGCGCTGAACCCGAGACTTGACCGCCGCCTGCGTGATACGCTCGGCGACGCTATCTATCGGTAATTGGGAGAAATCCGCACGTCTGGCGCCTGATCTGGACGTGCGGTCCTCGTTGACCACGGAGACGGGCGTGGAATCAGGCGCATCCCGTCATTTCTCTGTTTTCATTTTCACAACGCGCTGTATAGAATTAAAACAGCAGCGCAAGACGTGCGGCAGCCATCCCACTGGTGGAGCACGTCTGTGTCCAAGGCAATCACCGAATCCGATCTACAGCGCGCCGCCGATGACCTGGCCGTGCCGCTGCCAACTGTGAAAGCAGTTCGCGCCGTCGAGAGTGCCGGAAAAGGCTTCCTCGCCGATGGCCGCCCGGTCATCCTCTACGAACGCCACATCATGCGCCGCCGGCTCAGGGAGTACGGCGTCGATCCAGCGCCCTACGAGAAAGCGCAGCCGTCCCTCGTCAATGCCACGCCTGGCGGCTACCAAGGCGGCGTGCGCGAGCATGAACGCCTCGATCAGGCCGCCAAGATCCACCGCGAGTCCGCGCTGGAGTCTTGTTCCTGGGGGCTCTTCCAGATCATGGGCTTCCATTGGAAGCTGCTCGGCTATCCCAGCCTGCAATCCTTCGTCAACGCCATGTACCGCAGTGAGGGCGATCAGCTCGATGCCTTCGTGCGCTTCGTGAAAGCCAACCCATCGATGCATAAGGCGCTGAAGCGCCAGGACTGGACGGCGTTCGCCACGGCTTACAATGGCCCCGCTCAGAAGGGCTACGACAAGCGCCTGGCGGCCGCATTCAAAAGCGCGGGAGGGAGCATTGCTTGATGGACGAGCCGACAAACATCTGGGGGGCGCTCGGCGCCGGTATCGCCGGCCTGGTCGCGGGGGGAGCCTGGCTCCGCACCAAGCTATCGAAGGACGCTGCGGAGATCGCCAACTCCCGCGCCGAGGTGGACATGATCACCCGGCTGCAAGACGAGAATCGCGATCTCCGCCTCAGCCTCAAGGAAGTGACCGATGAACGGAACAAGCTTTATCGAGAGGTAGGCGAGCTGGTCGGCAGTATCCGCGCACTACAATCCAGCCAAGAGCTGCTGAAGACGCAGATCGAACAACTCAAGCAAGAGGTTGTCACACTGCGAGGTTCGCTGGAGAGGTCGTAGCATGAACGATGGTCGCGCCAATATCCGAGTTGGTTTTCGCAGCGTAGAGACATGGGGGATCATCGCCATGCTGTTCGCAGCCGGCGTCGCGGTGGGGTTCCCGCTGGGGACGATGGTTGAGCACTACGATACCGAATTTCGCGTGCGAGAGATGGAGCGGGCCTACGCCCACGCCATCAACGCCAAGGACGACACAGTCCGCATGTGCCTGATGAAGGCGGAGAATGCCGCCTCATTGGCCGGCGATGCGATGGAAAAGGCGACCGAGAAGTCAACAGGGGAAGGAAATGAGCATTCTGGGAAAGATCGGTGACCTCGTCGGTAGCTCGCTGTTCAAGGAAGCCAAAGAGGTCATCATGGCCTACTGGCCGCCCGAGGTTCCGCCGGAGAAGAAGCTTGAGCTTCAGGCCAGGCTAAACGAGATCGAGCTGACCAAGGCCCGGCAGATCGATCAGGCCATCGCCGAGGCCGAACAACGTATCACCGAACGTATCGCCATGACCGAGGGCAGCGCCCAGGACCTGCGCGCAGTGCCCGTCGTCGGCCCGCTGGTGCTGTTCCTGCGCGGGCTGCAACGGCCGATCTGGGGCTATGCCACCCTATGGGCAGACGCCGCCTGGTTCATGGGCCTGTGGAAGCTGAACGACCAGCAGGAATCCGCCCTGTGGGTGATCAACTTCCTTGTCCTGGGGTTCCTGTTTGGCGAGCGCGCGGTGCAGAACGTCGCCCCGCTGATCGCCGAGATCATGGCTAAGCGGCCGGCTCGGTAACCTGTCATGCAAATGGCCGGCATACCTCCAGCACGTCAGCCGGATCTGTCGCATCGACCGGCACAACCGCAAGGAGATCCCCTGTACCGATCACGGCATAGGCTTCACCGCTGGTTCGCGCCAGGTAGTCGGCTGCGCGAATAGCATCGATGGCGCGGTGGTAGGTGGTCATGCGTCACCTCCCATAACGTCGCGCAGCGCATCAACGCCGGCTTGGTTGTAGAAGAAGTTCTCGACCATCTTGTTGTTGTGCTTGGACTTGTCCAGGCGCACCTCGCCGTGAGCGTCGGTCTTCAGGCCGTGCTGGTTCGCCAGGCGGCCGACCTTCTGCGCGCTGATACCAAGTATCGCGCCGACCTCTGTGGCGTTCATGAGATGTTCTTCTACCTTCGGCAGCGGCAGCAGGGCGACACCGAAGGACAGCTCGGACGCCTTACTGAGCATTACCTGCTTCGTGGATTCGCCGAGGTTCGGCATCGTCTCGATAATCAGGCGGGCGAACTCAAGCGGGGAGTCATATCCGATTGCCGCTTGTCGCTTGGATGTCTGATGCTCAAGTTCGTGCCAGCGATCAACCAGCCGGGCCGTGAACTCAGGAGAAAGCTGAGCAACAACAATGTAACTGTCGCGCTTTCCGATCCGGTACTCGGATGCTGGTCGTCCAAGGGTGTCGAGGTATTCCCCCATTGGGGGAAGATCAATTACGCTGCGCTCGGCCAGTCTCTCGATGGACTGCTTTACCTTGTCGTGGCGTTTTCCGACCAAATCCGCGATATCGCGGCTGGACATGGTGAGAATTTCAGTGCTCGGAAGCATGGCATGATCTCGTTTCCATGGGATAGAAACGAGGCAGGCCCACCAGCCGAAGCTGGTGCGTCATCCGACGCTTTAAGGTTGCCTGGTGGTGACGTGGCGCTGGGGAAGCGCGACTAGGTGATTATAGCCGGCTTTCTTGTGGAAAACGCAAGGAAATGCGTTCAGGGGTTTAATTCGGGGTGTCCGGCGCAATCCTCTAGAAAATCTCTCTTCCGCTCCAGGCACTTACGTCATTAGTTCGAGACTTACCGTCTCCGCCAGTTATCCCCCTTGATACCTGTCCCGAGCTTTCCCAATCAGGCCAAAACCTGTTGATAATTCAACGGCTTGCGCGCCGATTTCCGTTCCTTTTCCATCCCGGCCTGTCCCATTCGATCCCGCCTTACCCCACCCGCGCCGGGGTAGATGCTGGGGCTGAAATCTGATTCATCGGGGTATCGGCAAAAGAGAGGAAATCGAATGCTGACTGATACCGCGATTCGGAAGGCCAAGCCCCAGGACAAGCCGTTCAAGCTGACCGATGGCAAGGGGCTGTACCTGCACGTGATGCCCAACGGTTCGAAGCTGTGGCGCATGAAATTCAGCTTCGCCGGCAAGGAGAAGCTGCTGTCGTTCGGCCCCTACCCGGAGGTCACGCTGGCTGAGGCCCGCGAGAAACGCGAAGAGGCACGGGCGACCCTGCGCGACGGCCGCGATCCGTCCGTGGTCAAGCGCGAGCGCCAGGCCGCGGCGATCTTCGACGCCGGCACGACCTTCGAGGTTGTCGCCCGCGAGTGGCATGCGGCGAATAAGGCGAAGTGGACGGACGTGCATTGTTACGACGTTCTGCACAGCCTGGAGCGCGACGTGTTCCCCGAGCTGGGCGCCCTGCCGATCAAGTCGATCACTGCGCCGATGGTGCTTGGCATCCTGCGCGCCATCGAGAGCCGCCCGGCGAAGGAAACAGCCAGGCGCATCCGGCAGCGCATGTCGGCGGTGTTCGTCTACGGCATCGCCTCTGGTCGCGCCGAGACCGACCCGGCCGCCATCGTTCAGGGGGCCATGGCTCCGCTGAAGAAGGGCCGGCAGCCGGCGATCACCGATCTGGAGCAGGCGCGCGAGATCCTGCGCAAGGTCGACCGAGAAGGCGCACACCCGGTCACGAAGCTGGCGATCCGGCTGCTGGCGCTGACTTCGCTCCGCCCTGGCGCCCTTGCGGCAACACCATGGTCCGAACTGGAAGACGTTGACGACCTATGGACCGTGCCGGCCGCGCGGATGAAGATGATGCTGCACATGAAGGACAACGAGGCGCGCGACCATCTGGTGCCGCTGTCACGCCAGGCGCGCGATGTGATCGAGGTCCTGCGCCCGCTGACCGGCCGCTGCCCCTACGTCTTCCCGAACGGCCGCCACGCGCACAAGCCCATGAGCGAGAACGCCATGGGCTACCTGCTGAACAGGGCGGGGTATCACCATCGGCACGTACCCCACGGCTGGCGCTCGACCTTCTCCACGGTGATGAACGAGCGCTATCCCGCCGATCACCGCATCATCGACCTGATGCTGGCGCACACGCCGAAAGACAAGGTCGAGTCGGCCTATAACCGGGCCTCGCACCTGAAGCGCCGCGCCGAGCTTGCCCAGGACTGGGCCGACCTGCTGATGGTCGATCAGATGCCGCTGGAAGACGTGGTCCGTGCGCCGAGGCGCGGCAAGGCATCGATCCACGCGGCCACCTGAGTCTCGCGCCAGCGCGCGGTGAAGCCGCCGATCTTGACCGGCGCCGGGAAGGTGCCGGCCTGGATGTAGCGGTAGATCGTCGAACTGCCGAGGCCCGTGCGGTCTTTCACGTCGCGCAGACGAAGCAGGCGTTCGCCGGACTGGACTGGTTGAGCGGATGACAATGAACCCTCCTGTTTGCGAAATCGAAACGTCGATAGCACGACGCAAACAGGAGGGGAAGGGAGAAGTCAGGAAGGTTGCTTCGGCTTGAACTCGACGCCAGGATGGATTCCGAGCTGATCCGTCGCCCGCTGCACGATGTTCATCGCTGCCTGCATCACCTTCGCATCGTCTGTGGTCTTCGCCAGCAGACGCATCTTCGGCCGGTGCTCCATGCACACCTTGTCGCGGATGCGCGCGGCGGTCGACCGGATCGCGTCGGCTGTGCCGTGATTGCGCAGCGACAGCGCGAAGATCAGCACGACATCGACGCTCGACAGCTGCATGGTGCGGGTATTCATCAGCCAGCGCGGGAGTGTGATGACGTTCATTCTTCGGACTCCTGCTTGCGGACTCCGGCATCGAGCAGGGCGCGCAGCTCCATCGCTGCTTCGAACGCATATGCCGAATGCCATTCAGACCAGCCGCGAACCGTGTCGCGCGGACACAGCCGACGCAACAACCCCGCGCTCACCGTCTTGCCGTTGAGGCGTGCCAGTTCGTCGAGGCAGGAGTTGAACCCATCAGCAAGCAGTTGATCCGGGTCCATATGACCAAACTTGAATGGGTCACGACGATTAGGCAAAACCACCACCCTAGAGCGGAGTGCTTCCAGTTCGCGTTTCAATTTTTCATTTGACCCGGTGGCATCTTTTGGCAGGTCAAAGGCCGAATCGTCGTATGGCCTGCCATCAATCGCCCATTGCGCACGTTGAGCGATCCATCGCAGGCGACGGGTTTCAGTTCGGCTTTGCTCGCACGTCTTCCTGATATGGTGCAGCGCCTCCCGCAACGCCTTGTTCTCCGCTTCGAGGCGGTCGTAGTCAGACTCACGAACAACCCCGATGAACTGACCGCCAAGGTACATGCGGAGCCGTTTAACTTTACTCATCGCTGCCATCCTCCTTCGCTACCGGCTGGGGCGAGGGCACGTACTCAACAACAAATTTCGTGCCCTCGCAGTGCAGGCAACGGTCGCCGACCGGGTGAAGGTCGATTGTTGCGGACGGGTTCCACAACGGGCAGGGCTTATCCGTGACGACTCGCAAAGTGCGCGGCTCCTGCCCCTTCAGCTCGGCCAGTTGCGC
>RCUU01000059.1_pt1 | contig 60899 bp, 55 predicted proteins | sample 2166211 | NCBI WGS metagenome assembly RCUU01 (sample SAMN09932620, study PRJNA488358) | compost metagenome | feature: garden; material: soil; isolation source: compost soil in phenylacetic acid-enriched culture | place: Germany: Experimental Botanical Garden Goettingen | collected 2016-01-27
GATGGTGCGTATCCGTTATTTTGTTGAAGGACGCCAAAAGAAAAAAGGAGCTGCCACGAGTGCAGTAGAGAAGCAGGAATAGTATTCCTGCTTCCCTTTCTTTAATCAGTGTAACTTTTTATTCTTATTAATCGTTTATTACTTGCGTCTTAATCCAGATGAAATAAGGTGTTTTCATACATGAGTTCTAATCGCAGCGGCCTGCCTCCCCGTGAGCAGAGCTATAGTAGACGAGCTTCGAAGGGTGCTAAGGCAAAGACCAAGAAGAAATCATCCTTTGGTAAGAAGTTTTTTAAATTCATGCTTACTGTAATCATCGTATTGTTTATTGGAATCGGATTATATGCAGGCTATATGCTGTCCACGATCGATAAAGTAATTGAGGACACAGGCTCTTCAGATAAGGTAGCGCCTGAGAAATCAGCTAAAGTTAAACCTCTTACAATGCTGCTGCTGGGTACGGATTACCGTCCGGAGACGGGAACGCATTTAAGTGACGTAATTATGCTGGTTGCTATGAATCCTGAGACCAAATCAGCAACCGTTGTATCGCTTCCTCGGGACACTAGGTTTGAAATGGATGGTTATAAAACAAACAAGCTAAATGCCTTTTATCCAAATTTTCTGGTGGCCGAGAAGAAGACGGGAATATCAGCCGAGCAGGAAATGAAGACGATGATGGGTAAATTCTTCGATCTACCTATCGATTACGCTACAGTGCTGAATTTTCAGGGCTTCCGCGATGTTGTTGATTCTTTGGGCGGAGTGACAGTAACCGTCGATGCCAATATGTGTTATCGCGATAGAGCTGATGGTACGGACATCAATATGAAGAAAGGTCAGCAGCATCTTGATGGGGAGGATGCATTGGGCTTTGTTCGTTACCGGAAGTCGAACTGCTCTCCAAAAACCAAGGCCTCTGATGACTTTGACCGTAACCGCAGACAAAATGAAGTGCTGCATGCCTTGATTGATCAGGCTAAATCACTGAATGGTGTTCTTGGGGCTGGGAAAGTCATAGAATCGGTGGGCAAAAACATGGAAACTGACCTGGAATCACAGCAAATGAAAAACATGATTGCAGCCTACTGGAATATATCCAAAGAGAACGTTGATTTTGTGCCTGTAACCGGATCATGGAAAAGCCCTTACGTTTATTTGAACGATGATGAGCTGGAAAAAGCGAAGCAGGCGCTTAAGGATGAGCTGGCAGGCACTAAATCACAAGCTGAAGCGAGTACTGAGGAACAAGCAGGCGAGTGACAATTGAAGGCAAGTTTAAGGGCATGCTATAATACACTTAGGTAAAGGTAATTCAAAAGTCAGCTTTTGATCACGAAGCAATTCTATGAAGCGTAATCGGCGTCGAATCTTGAATTCAGCCGGGACCTCCGGTGCTCACGTACCCACAACGTACGTTCCGCTCCTCAGTCCCTGGCTTCATTCAACCTTCTCGATGCTGAAAACCTGACTTTTGAAACTTGATTAAATTAGGTAATTCAAAAGTCAGCTTTTGATCCTTGACCCTATATTGACGGTATGAAACAGGAGGTCTGGCACGATGTCCGAGCTCGTTACCCGGTTGTCTGAGTCATTGTTTAATCAATTTCAGAATGAAACATTTGTTTTGCTGAACACTGTAGATCATGAATCTGGCGGACCTACCTCCAGTGCAATCTCATGGATTTATGCAGTGGATTCTACGGTATTGCGTTTTGCTCTGGATCATCGATCCAGGCTGGTTGCGAATATTAAGGCTTGTCCTAAAATTACTGTTACTGTATTTGGCAGCGAGACAATCCATGCTATTAACGGTACTGCTACTGTAGTGCAAGATGCTCTTGAGGGAGTTCCCTTCAACATTTGCTGCTTTGATCTGCAGATCGAGGCGGTTCGGAATGCCCTGTTCTATGGGGCACAGCTTGCTTCTGCTCCAGCATATGAAAAAAAATACGACCAGCGGGCAGCTGATTTGCTTGATAATCAGGTGTTTGCTGCAATGAAAAAAGCCTAGCGATGTATTTCGCCGGGCTTTTTTCATGATTAGGACAGACCTATCGGAACGATTAATTATCTTTTGCTGGGTACACTTTTCGTTTGCGGTACATTTTCGCGTGGTATCGTATCATTTGGAAGCTGAGGAACGATCCGTCCGATAATATCCGCAAGCTCTGTCGCAAATCCGGAAACAGGATGTCCTGCTGTAATTTTATTGCCGATTTCGGTAAGACGTTGATTTAAATCGACATCTGCTGTAACAATTGCTCCAGCTCCATCCGGATCCTTGCGTAATGCTTCAGCAACCGTATACTTGATGCTGCCGACTCTTGCTCTTTCAAGCTTGGAATCAACATCAATACCCACTATTGCTTTGTTGCCCAAAACGACGCAATGCGCACCCTTAACTCCATCGACCTGTTTAACGAGATTTTCTAAATGTGCCTGCTTTTTAAGCTGATTCGTTGTTCCGGCATTATTTGTACTCCTGGTTGTAATGTTTTTGTTGTATTTATTGCTCTGCGCTTTGGTACTTTTGCTTTGATTACTGGGAGAGGGTGATGCCTGCTTAGGTGATGTAGCACAACTGCTCAGCAAGGAAGCTGCAATAAACAAACACAGCCAAATTCGCATATTGAATCCGTCCTTTCGTAATTATTAATGATGTGATTAAGATTTACCGGACGCGAGAAAATTATGTACGAGAATTAGGGGCTGAAATGACCGCGGTGGAGGGGATTTTTGTGAAGAAAATCTTTGTATTGGATACAAATGTATTGTTACACGATCCCAATGCGATTTTTGCCTTTGATGAGCATGAAGTGGTCATTCCGGCTGTTGTGCTGGAGGAAATTGATTCCAAAAAGCGCAATGCCGATGAAATAGGCCGTAATGCACGTGGTGTATCGCGGCTGCTGGACAGCTTGCGTGTAAAAGGACATCTGCATGACGGAGTCCCTTTGGAAAATGGAGGCTCTGTAAAGGTTGAGCTAAATCATCGAAGCTTTGTTAAGGTACAGGAGATGTTCGGAGAAGTAAGCAATGATAACCGCATTCTGGCTGTTGCTCTAAATTATTATTTGGAGGAGCAGGAGAATAATATGCCTCGTCCTGTTGTTCTGGTTAGTAAAGATGTGCTTGTTAGAATTAAAGCAGATGTGTTAGGACTTACAGCGCAGGATTATTTATCGGATCGAACAGCAGGGCCTAGGGAGCTGTATGCGGGATATTCTACTATAAAGGTGCACCCTTCAGTCATCGATGAATTTTATTCATATCGTTTTTTGCGAATTGAGCCGTTGGGCCTGCCTTATTCTCTGTATCCAAATGAATTTATTATACTGAAAGATGAGATGGGTACAGGCAAATCAGCTCTTCTTAGAGTAAATAGCGATGCAACAAGGCTGGAGCCGCTGTTTCTTAGCAATGACTCCGTCTGGGGGATTAGCGCCCGAAATGCTCAGCAGAGAATGGCCCTTGAGCTGCTGCTCAATGATGACATTCCGTTAGTTACAATTACAGGCAAAGCAGGTACCGGGAAGACGCTGCTAGCTCTAGCGGCAGGCTTGCTCAAGGTCGAAGATGAGCATAAATATAAGAAGCTGCTGATCGCCAGGCCGGTTGTGCCGATGGGTAAAGATATCGGTTATTTACCGGGTGAAAAGGAAGAAAAGCTTCGTCCGTGGATGCAGCCGATTTATGATAATTTGGAATATTTGTTCGATACTAAAAAATCGGGCGATATTGATAAAATTTTAATGGGGCTCGGCAGTATACAAGTAGAAGCTCTTACCTACATTCGGGGGCGTTCGATTCCTGGTCAATTTATCATCGTAGACGAAGCGCAAAACTTATCCCGTCACGAAATAAAAACGATCGTCTCGCGTGTTGGTGAAGGCAGCAAAATTATCGTAATGGGAGATCCGGAGCAAATCGATCATCCTTATCTTGATTCAGCCAGCAACGGGTTAACTTATTTAGTGGATCGGTTCAAGGAGCAGGGAATTAGTGGACATATTACGTTGGAAAAAGGAGAACGCTCCAAACTGGCACAAGTAGCAGCCGACTTATTGTAGATCAAGTGAATAGATTTGTTTGATGCAATATACACGCTGGAAAATAGTCCGGCGTGTTTCTTTTTTTGCTAAGATTTATCAGGACAAGCTCCAAATGGATTTGATACAATAGTAGGATAAGAGATAAGAGGACTAGCTAACAAGGGTTTGAAAACAGGGAGAGGACGAACGGGTGTGAAGCGAAAAAACCAGTGGCTGCTTTTTGCCATACTTTTGCTTGCTCTGATTAACTTGTCACCAAGTGAGAATTCAACCTTGATCAGGCAAAACGATCCAAGAGAAAATGAGCCGGAAGTTCTACCTAACGAAGTAGCTGTTCAGGAGGCTGGGCAAATCAAAGTTTATGTTCAGCTCTCAGAATATGATTTTGCACGGCTGCAGCAAATGAACCGGCAGTTTATGGCAGATCATCCTGTAGAGGTAGAGCTTGTTAATATACCGGCTAATGATAATTATGCTGAGCTTAAACAGCAGCTAGAGCTGGGGGAATCCCCGGATGTTCTGCTTCTGGACAACACATGGGTACGGAGTTTTGCTGTGGACGGTTATCTCATGCCTACGGAAAACTATTATTCAGGTTCACTTACCGGAGAAGTGTTAAGCGCTTCATTGGCGCAAAATGAGTGGAACGGTTATATGTGGGGGGTTCCGCTGGACGTAGATCCTTATGTTTGGATATACAATCCTGCTCAATTTAAAAGCTTTTACGGCAGTGACTTTCCTGCAACGAAAAAGGAATGGACGGAATTCGTCGATAAATATTTAACAGCAGGTAATGAACTGCCTCATGAGCTGCTTATGTTCGATTTTGCCGATCCGTATGCATCATTATCTTTTATATGGCAGTTGGGTGGCCAAGCCGAACAGGGAAACAGCTCTCCTTTTCAAAAAAACAAAAGCGTGGAATCCGCAATACAGCAGTCGGATCGATTGAGACCGTTTCTTGTCAATATAAATGAAGAGGCGGCCAGTGGAAATCCAGTCTGGGACAAATTAAAAAAAGGTGAAATTGCTGCTGCCCTTGTTCGTTATACAGAAGCAAGCAAAAACTTTGGCTCACAGATGAAAATGGTTATTCCAAGCTCTGATGAAGCCGCCGAGACGATGTGGATTTCAGGACGAAGCTATGCTGTTTCGGCTCGCTCTGACAATAAAGAGGCTGCAGGCTTATGGATTTCTGAAATGACCAGCCAGCAAAAGCAGCGTCAATGGTTTGAAATGACGGATTACCTTCCTGTATACAAAAGCATGTATTATCAGGCTTCTCGTAACGGGTTGCCTAATGATATTCCTGCTTCGCTAATCAATGACAAAAAAAGCTCCATTCCTGTAGGAGCATCGCTACCTTCACAAATGAAACAATTTTCGGAGTTATCTTCTATTTTTTATAATAATGAAATTAGTTCTAGTCAATTTCTAGATGATATTTACAAAATTGCAGAGTAATGAAAGATGCTATAGAGTTATTTTTAATTTGATTTTAAGAGTTCCCTGATGGATTGCTGCCTCGGTCGCTTCCACAAAGGGAACTATTTTTTTGGGATAAAAGCCAAGATCGAAGTCGTTTTCCAGCTCTCGTCTCGTAGTATCCGGTAGATCCAGGCCATTAAATAGCAGGCGATCGACATGGAAGACGATACAGTTTTCCGGCTCATTCTCTACGGTATAATGCCCCTCTACCTTCAGATCAATCCCCTCGCGGCTCCCTTGCGCTGTAATGATGCCTTCATCAAATTGAAATGACATATTGGTAAGAAGCTCATTTTTGGAATGAAGAAAATCGTTCAGATCACTTTGCTGAATGATAATCGTATAACCGCCTTTTTCAGAGGTCAGGCTCGATTTATGATCCTGCAAAAAGTCCGGAAAATCAGCCATTGCTGAAGCTAAAGCGCGAAAATAGCGTCTAACCTCGTATAAACCAACATTCTCCCAATACAGCGTCATTTCCCCAATCATCGCTCTTAATTTTTCCGGATCAATGCTGGCGCTAAGAGACCCGTCAACGCTGTGCTGAAGTGCCGCTACGCGCTCACGCTGCTCTAACAAATTTTTTCTCATGGTTTCTAATTCAGCAGACAGCTTCTCAAGCTTGTTTTTTGTTTGCCGTATACTCGCGTATTCCTTTTGATAAGTATCAAGCACATAACGATCACGTTCAGCAATGATTTGATAGTAGTCCAGAATAACAAAAAAATCATGAAAGCTATTTGCAGACAGGAGAGCGCCCAGCAATGTTTCGCGTTCTCCCATGTAATAAGCTGCAAGTCGTTTTCCGGCAGCATCCCGGCTGGTCTTGATTTCCTCATTTTTAAGCGTAAGCTGTCCCGATAATGCTGAAACGGATTTCTGCGTCTCTTTTTGCTGAGATTCGATTCTTAATATTTCCCGATCAATTTCAATGATGGAGAGGCTCTCATTCAAAACTTTTAACTCTTCTTCGGTCATCGGGGCGGCGTATAATTTAGTTGGAGCCGTAACAATGAAGAGAAGCAGCATAATCATCGTTATTTTTGTGCCGTGCTTGTTCAACTTCAAGTGTGAACCTCCCCTAATGTTGGTATTCATTCATATATATGATAACAGGAAAGTAAATATCAGTCCGGTAAAATAAAGAAAAAGAAGGCGTTTCGGCTTGTTGCCGAAATCGCCTTCTTTGTTTGTTAAGCATAATCGGGATTTAAAGTGGCAGACCCATTTGAAAAATCGTCCAATAGCTGAAACCAGTAATTGCTACGATCATGTATCCCCAGAATAGCAGGATGTACGTTCTTTCAGTAAATTTCAAGTAACCGAAAAGAACGAAAAATGCTGTCTGCAGGAAGAATAGAAGGGCCATTTCGGTCAAGTCTCCAGCAAAGGCCATAAGTCCAATGGCTAGTGTAAAAAAGCCGAGGACACGAAACATGCGTGCCAAAGGTAAATCCCCCTTTCTTATGTATACACGATATCCAATTTCTATACAATATTATACATTGTAACCCCTTACGCTGTAAATCAAAAGTCAATAAAAGGTCGGTAATTATGTAAATAATATGATTCTTGTTACTGCATTTCTAACTACCTCACTTATCTTTGAATGGCATTTTATTAATGGAGGTATGGACGTGCTTTATTTTGGAAATACATTTTAGTATCAAATAGATTCTATGAACTCTATGAGAAGCATAGAAATGAAGTAAGAAGCAATTTATTCAGACGTCTACCGGGTAAAAGCCCGTTAAAAGGCGGTTATATTAGGATGTCGTTAGGAGGGTTTTTATAGCATGACAGCAGTGAGACAAGATGCATGGAGTGCGGAAGATGATTTGATATTGGCGGAGGTGACCTTACGCCATATTCGTGAAGGCAGCACACAGTTAACTGCCTTTGAGGAAGTGGGGGAAAGAATCGGAAGAACTGCAGCAGCATGTGGTTTTCGGTGGAACAGCTGCGTACGGAAGAAATATGATGCTGCAATCGGAATCGCCAAAGCACAGCGGCAAAAACGGAGCTATTTGAAGAAGCAAAGCTCTCTATCAGGGAATCCGGCTATCGCTTCATTAGCCTCCGTTGAGCTGGAAGAAGGGACCTATAGAAACGAGTCGATCACGGAAGAGACTATTTCGATTGACGCTGTCATCCGATTTTTGCGAGGCTGGAAATCTACGATTCATGACAGCACCCGCCACATTAAATCACTGGAAAGAGAACTTCGTGAAAAGGATGAGGAACTTGGCGAGCTGCGACTGATCAATGAACGCCTTTCCGCTCAAGTAAACGAGGTGCAAAGTGATTATAGAGTAGTAAATGACGATTATAAGGCTTTGATCCAAATCATGGACAGAGCAAGAAGGCTTGCTTTTTTAAATGAAGAAGAGGAAGATTCGAAAAAAAGATTCAAAATGGATGCGAATGGAAACCTGGAAAGAATAGAATAAGCTCAATGCAATTCATTACAATAAAAACCTATCCATTATATGGATCGGTTTTTATTTGTTTATAGCTATTATCCGGTTTCTTACTTTGTGTTTTGCATGAAAAGTTTGGTATAAAGGAATTAGAGTATCTTAATCATAGGTTAGAGCTTGAAAGAGGGATACATCATGAAATTTGATATTATAGGTGCTGGAGCTATAGGCTTGTTGTTTGGCGGAAGTCTGGCCGCATCAGGGGAAGACGTTGTTTTGTGGACGAGAAGTGAAGAACAAGCAGCACAGTTAGCAGCTGAAGGAATTCAATTAGAAGATGATCAAGGGAATTCTATAATAATCCGGCCGGACAAATTCAAAGTATATTCAGTTGATTGTGTCGCAGATACATCAGTACGCAAGCCGGATTATTTGCTGATCATGACGAAACAGTGGCATGTAGACGAGCGGTTGCTCAGGACGATAGGCGTCTTATGCGGCGAAGGGACGAGTATCGTTTGCTTTCAGAACGGAGTAGGTCATGTCGATGCATTTCTTGCTGCTGCGGGGGGAAACCCATTATATGTGGCAATCACGACAGAAGGAGCCAGACGCAAGAATACAAGAAGCGTCATTCGTTCCAAGCCAGGTTCAACTATAATTGGAGTACCAGGAAAGACAGATCAGGACATTTTTGACGATCAATCAGCAGAAAATTTGATGAATAAGCTGCTTTTAGCAGGATTTCAGGCGCTTCTGTCGAAAGACATCGATAAGGAAATAAACAGAAAGTTGCTTATTAACGCTGTTATAAATCCATTAACCGCTTTATGGAGAGTTCCGAATGGTGAGCTTATAGCAACTCCGGAACGAAGAGAAGTACTGCGGCACCTATGCAGCGAAGCGGTTGAAATATTTCAGGCTTGCGGTATGGATATCGATGACAACATATATGATTATGTCGTTTCCGTATGTGAATCGACATCCCATAATATATCATCCATGTTAAAGGATGTCCTTCAAGGCTCACCGACAGAAATAGAATCCATTAACGGGCAGTTGATCAAGATGGCTCATCAAGCTGGCATATCAGCACCCGGCCATGAGGTCGTAACCAAGTTAATTAAAGGCTTATTGCGCAGGTAGACGTGTAACCACATAAAAATATTAGGAGGTGTAGCCATGGATTATATCGGCACCCTTGTTACCGTTCTCTCCATTATTCCTATCGTTCCTTTTCTGCTGGTCTATTTTATTTCCTTCTATTTAAAGAAAGATAAAAAAAGGTCTGTTATGCTGGCGATGGATGTGACCACTCTGTTTTTAATTCTCGCGGTGTCTGCATTATTTAATATCGTTTTTGGATCAGGCTTTGGCTTCTACCTTATTCTTCTTATTTTACTTATTGCTTGCGGTTTAATTGGCGGAGCGCAAACCCGACTCAAAGGTAAGGTGGATATCAGGCGAATGCTTAGAGCAGTATGGAGATTAACGTTTGCCGGTACCGGAATTGCGTACGTCGTTTTATTTCTGATCAGCTTCATTACATACATTTCTGCAGCTTAGTACAAGCTACGCCAGAGAACTACAATGAGCACATAATATGTAAAGCTAAAAAAATAACATGATTGGTTAATTGTAAACAAACTGAAAAGTCAATATTGTATAAAGGACTATTTTGTTAAAAAAATGGTCTCTTTTTTTTAACATATGTTCAATTTACGTAAATTTATATTGGATTTTTTTGACCACTGGTTGTATAATCTAAAAACATATACGACAAACTTTTTAAGGGGGATGCAAAAGAATGAAGAAGAGCAAAAGTCTATTGCTTCTTTTGACACTCGTTCTTGCAGTAGGTACACTGCTCTCTGCATGTGGATCTAACAACACAAAGAACAGTGCTTCAAACGGTGGCGATAATGCAACCAACAGTGGTAACAGTACTAACAGTGGTAACAGTACTAACAGTGGTGAAGAGAAACTTGCAGCAGATCAAACACTTAGAATTAACTTAAGTGCTGAACCACCAACATTCGATCCTGCGCAAGCTCAAGACAGCCAAGCTAACACAGTTTTGAAAACGATGTATGAAGGTCTTACTCGTATGAATGCTGATGGCGAGCCTGAACCGGCAGCTGCAGAAAGCTGGGATATAGATGGTACTAAGTACACTTTCCATCTTCGTAAAGATGCAAAATGGAGTAACGGCGATGCAGTAACTGCAAATGATTTCGTGTTTGCATGGGAACGTGTTTTGAGCCCGAAAACAGATCCGGCCCCTCCGTATTCTTATCAATTGTACTACATCAAAAATGCACAAGAATATAATGAAGAAAAAATTACAGACTTCAGTCAAGTAGGCGTTAAAGCAGTTGACGAATATACTCTGGAAGTTGATTTGACAGCTCCAACTCCTTATTTCCTTGGTCTGACTTCCTTCTACACTTACTACCCGGTTCATCAATCTGTTAAAGATGATGCTAAATGGGCAGTTGACGCTAGCAAAATGGTTGTGAATGGTGCATTCACATTGACGAACTGGACCAAAGGTCAAACAATTGAAGTAACTAAAAACGAAAACTATTGGGGCAAAGACAGCATCAAGCTGAACAAAATTACGATGTCCCTTGTAAATAGTGGCGCAACTGAGCTTGCGTCCTACAAAAATGGTGAGCTTGATCGCGCTGGTCATCCTAACGGTGAAATTCCTACGGATCAAATTCCAATTGTTAAACAAGAGCTTAAAGACGAATTCAAAGTTAAAGGTATCTCGAGTACTTATTACTATGAATTTAACGTAACGGCTAAACCGTTCGATAACGAAAAAATCCGTAAAGCATTCGCTATGTCAATCAGTCGTCAAGACATCGTTGATAAAGTAACTTTGGGCGGACAGCTTCCAGCTTTCGGTTTTGTTCCTCCAGGTATTAAAGGTGTTAACGATGAATATCGTACAGAAGTAAAAGACGATTACTTCACTGAAAATTACGAAGAAGCGAAAAAACTTCTTGAAGAAGGTATGAAAGAAGAAGGCTACAGCCAATTGCCTGAAATTACTTTGATCTACAACTCCAGTGAAGCTCACAAGAAAATCGCTTTGGCTGTTGCTGATATGTGGAAGAAAAACCTTGGTGTTGACGTGAAAACGGAAAACCAGGAATGGGGCGTATTTATCGAAAACCGTCAAAGCCTGAACTACCAAATAGCACGTGCTGGTTGGAGTGCAGACTATAACGATCCAATGACATACCTCGATATGTGGATGACTGGCGGTGGTAACAACACCACAGGATTTAGTAATGCAGAATACGATAAGTTGATTACTGAAGCAAGAACTTTGGAAGACAACACAAAACGTAACGAAAACTTCAAAAAAGCAGAGGAAATCCTCGTGAAGGATAACACTGCGATTATGCCAATCTATTACTACACTAATGTAGCGGTTGAGAAACCATGGTTGAAAGGCGTAGTTCTTGATTTCAGTGGTGGGATTGACTATTCTCGTTCTTACTTGCTAGAGCATTAATCATTGGTTTCTAAGCACTAGCAATTTCAATGTGAATTGAATAGCTACCTCGGGATATATATGTGGTTATTCCATATATATCCCGTTTTTTTTGTATGAACATCCCTTTGTTCCAAAGTTTACTTGTATAGACAATTAAACAGAATGGACAAAGTATTATATTTCACCTACAATCAATTTATGTCGAAATTTATCATAAGGAGGTGCTAGCGGGCATGGTTCGTTATATTGCCAATAAGTTTTTCTACATGTTGGTCTCACTGTTCATTCTAATTTCGGCCACCTTCTTCTTGATGAAAGCCATTCCAGGGGACCCTTTTACAGCGGAGAAAAAAGTGCCGGCTGCAATTCAGCAGCGTTTATATGAACAATACGGTTTAGATAAGCCCGTTTATCAGCAGTATATTAAGTATCTGGGTGATGTTGCACAAGGTGATTTTGGTATCTCAATGAAGAAAATTAACCAGGACGTATCTGCTATTATCGGCCAAACCTTTTCAGCTTCCTTGAAGCTGGGTATGGTAGCCATAGTAGTTGCGGTGATCGTCGGGGTTGTGCTCGGTATGCTGGCGGCACTATATCATCGAAAGCTGATAGATAATGTTGCGATGGTAATGGCAGTACTCGGGATTGCGGTTCCGAGCTTTGTCGTCGCGTCATTGCTTCAATATGTGTTTGCTTCCAAGCTTCACTGGCTGCCTACAATGGGCTTTAAAGGTCCACTGTACTATATACTGCCGGTAGCTGCCCTTACAGCCCAGCCGATCGCATTTATTGCTCGATTGACTCGCTCAAGCATGCTTGAAGTATTGCACGCCGATTACATTAAAACAGCTAAAGCTAAAGGCCTTGGCTGGATGGTGATTTTGTTCCGTCACGTTATTCGCAACGGTATTATGCCGGTAGTAACATATATCGGGCCAATGACTGCCAACATCGTTACCGGTTCCGTAGTTATTGAACAAATTTTCGGTATCGGCGGTATTGGTAAGCAATTCGTTGAAGCTATTGGCGTTCGTGACTATCCGGTTATTATGGGGATCACGATCTTCTATGGCATCTTACTCATGCTTGCAAGATTCATTACGGATATAGCGTATGTGTTTGTAGATCCAAGAATTAAATTGTCCGGTAAGAAGGAGGGGTAAGGATGGACACAAATCAAATTAAGGTAATGCCTTCCCCATCTGATCTGACACCGGAAGATTTCAAAAAAATTGGTGCTGATGAGAAGGAAGCGGAGGTTATTTCCCGCGAAAGTATCTCTGCGTGGCGTGATGCATGGCAAAGATTATGTGCGAACAAAATGGCAATGACTGCACTTATTATTTTAGGAATTATCGTTTTAGCAGCGATATTTGGTCCCGTGATTTCCGCATGGGTACATGGTTATAACTATTATTCCAATGATTTGCTTAATACTAATCAACCTCCATCTGCTGAACACTGGTTCGGTACGGATGATCTTGGTCGTGATATGTTTGTTCGTACATGGAGAGGTGCTCAGATTTCATTGATCGTTGGTCTTGCTGCTGCATGTATCGACCTTTTGATTGGTGTCATTTACGGTGGCATTATGGGTTACTTTGGCGGACGTGTTGATGAAATTATGAACAAGTTTTCTGAAATTTTGTATTCGATTCCTTATTTGCTCGTAACAATTCTTTTGCTTGTTGTTATGGAACCGAGTCTGGGGACGATAATTCTGGCTTTGACCATCACGGGCTGGATTAACATGTCATGGATTGTTCGGGGCGAAATTATGCAGCTCAAAAATCGCGAATTCGTCTTGGCTTCCCGTTCCATGGGTGCCGGCTCAGGACGTTTGCTGTTCCGTCACTTGCTGCCAAACGCAGTAGGTCCAATCATCGTAACAGTAACCTTGTCTGTACCAAATGCGATTTTCTCTGAAGCATTCCTTAGCTTCCTTGGTCTTGGCGTACAGGCTCCGATCGCTTCGTTAGGTTCGATGATCAACGATGCTCTTACAGGCTGGTTGTATTACCCTTGGCGTATGCTGTTCCCTGCAGCAGTAATCAGCTTAACTATGCTTTGCTTTAACATATTTGGCGATGGTCTTCGTGACGCGCTTGACCCTAAACTGAAGAAATAGGAGGTGGAATGATGGAGCCGATTTTACAAGTCAAAGATTTGCACGTCTCCTTTCAAGTTAAAGGCGGCGAGGTAAAAGCCGTTCGCGGTATGAACTTTGAAGTAGGTAAAGGGGAAACGGTCGCAATCGTTGGTGAATCCGGTAGTGGCAAAAGCGTGACAGCTCAAACGATCATGCGCCTGATTCCTTCCCCTCCGTCAATCATCAAGCAAGGTGAAATTGTCTTTCAAGGTGACAATCTTCTTAAGAAAACTGAAAAACAAATGGAAGCCATTCGTGGTAAAGATATCGGTATGATTTTCCAGGATCCGATGACTTCTTTGAACCCTACGATTAGAGTAGGCAAGCAGATTACGGAAGTATTAATTAAACATCAGAAAATGTCAGCAGCTGAAGCGGGTAAACAGGCTCTTGAAATGCTCAAGCTTGTTGGGATTAAAAATGCGGAAGCTCGCTTTAACCAATATCCACATGAATTTTCAGGCGGTATGCGTCAGCGTGTAATGATCGCGATCGCTCTGGCCTGCCGTCCATCACTGCTTATTGCGGATGAGCCTACAACGGCACTCGACGTTACGATTCAGGCTCAAATTATGGATGTAATGAAAGATATGCAGCAGCGTCTTGGAACATCCATTATTCTTATTACACATGACCTTGGTGTTGTAGCCGGTATGTGCGATAGAGTTATCGTTATGTATGCAGGTGAGGTAGTAGAGACCGGAACGAAGTGGGAGATTTTCAAAAATCCTCAGCATCCTTACACTAAAGGTCTTTTGAGATCCATGCCTCGTTTGGATCAGAAGAAGGGTGAGCCGCTTATTCCAATCATCGGTACACCACCTGATTTGATTAAGCCTCCGGTCGGATGTCCATTTGCTGCCCGTTGTGATCATGCGATGAAGATTTGTGAACGCATTGATCCGGGCGCAACAGTATTCAGCGATACGCATATGGCGCGTTGCTGGGACCTGCATCCGATGGCCAAGGAGGGCGATTCAGAATGAGCAAGAATCTGATTGAGGTTAATGGCCTTAAAAAGTACTTTAATGTAGGTGGCGGCAACGTTCTAAAAGCTGTAAATGACATCAGCTTCTCTATCGCCGAAGGTGAAACGCTTGGTCTTGTAGGAGAGTCGGGCTGCGGTAAATCTACAGCAGGACGTACAATCCTTCGTTTGTATGAGCCAACGGCAGGAAGTGTTATGTTCAACGGAACTGACATTACAAAGCTGTCTCCGAAAAAAATGAAGGCTATGCGCCGTGACATGCAGATGATCTTCCAGGACCCGTATGCATCCTTGAATCCGCGCTTTACCGTCACAGACATCATCGGTGAAGCTCTTGATATTCATGGGATGGCCGGATCACGGGCAGAACGCAAAAAGCGGGTTGAAGAGCTGCTGGATATGGTTGGGCTGAACCCGGACCATGCCACTCGTTATCCCCATGAGTTCTCCGGTGGTCAGCGTCAGCGGATTGGTATTGCCAGAGCGCTTGCGGTTAATCCAAAGTTTATTATTTGTGACGAGCCTATCTCAGCGCTTGACGTATCCATTCAGGCGCAGGTCGTTAACTTGCTGAAAGATCTCCAGGATCGGTTGGGCTTGACTTATTTGTTCATTGCCCATGATTTGTCAATGGTTAAACACATTAGTGATCGTGTAGCAGTTATGTATCTGGGTAAAATCGTAGAGTTGGCTGAAAGCGAAGAGCTGTATGCCAACCCGATGCATCCTTATACCAAAACATTGCTATCGGCCATTCCGATTCCGGACCCAGAGATCGAAGCTAACAAAAAACGGATTTTGCTCGAGGATCACGGCAACGGTCCGATTTCTTCTTCCAAAGATACAACCTCTGGCGGCGGATTGTTTGATCTGGACAATTCCGAGCTTGTAGAAGTGTCCAAAGGACACTGGGTATCGATGCCGAAGAAATAAGCGGGTTATGTTATATAGAGCTATCGCGATTTTTGCGGTAGCTTTTTTTATAGTATCAGTCAGTAAGTATAGCTTTGCATGGAATTCCAGGAATCTGCATTATGATTCTTGTATTACATGCGCATTATTCGGTACAATCATAGTGATGCTTGCGATAATTACAGGAGGATTACACCTGATGAACATTGTAGAGGAGCCGTGGCCGTCAGGCCAGCCGCTGGCAGAGGCGCTCATAAAAGATTACTCCAAGGTAGCACATTTATACGGTTATAATCCTCAGCTTGATGATAGCTGGAAGGATAGATTGAGCTGGCTTCATTCTTCTGAGAGCACGAGAGTGGATCGCTCCCGGTTGGTCAAGGTTCTCCGCGATTATAATGCTCGATATAACCCTCATGATGCGGTTAAGGAATCGCTTGATAAGCTGATGCTTAGCGAGACCGCTGTTATTGTGGGGGGACAGCAGAGCGGGCTGCTTACAGGGCCGTTGCTGGTGATTTATAAGGCAGCAACGATTGTTAAAGCCGCCCGGGAGGCGACTGTCAAGCTGGGACAGCATGTTGTCCCCGTGTTTTGGATTGCTGGCGAGGATCATGATTGGGACGAAGTAAATCATGCTTACGTGTTATCCCCGGATCTGCAGGTTAGCCGCATTCGAATTTCGCGCGATTCAAACCATCGAAGCCCGGTTAGCTGGACGAAAGTGGACCAGGACGAGTGGGAGCAGGCGGCGCAAGAGCTGGAAGGGCTGCTTCCAGGCAGCGAATTTAAGGAAAGTCTGCTGAACGATTTCAAGCAAGCCGCTGCTGAATCTGAGACATTAACCGAATGCTTTGCCAGATTGCTTGGAGCCTGGTTTGGTCAATATGGTCTCATTTTGCTGGACTCTGCTGATTCTGCTTTACGGAGCCTTGAAGCGGGTGTGTTTGAGGAAATTATTCAACGCAATGATGATTTGGAGCATGCGTATCATGTTTCAGCGGATGAAATTTTAAGTTTTGGCAGTACCCTGCAGGCAGAGGTTGCGAAGGATGGGGCTAACCTGTTCTACATAAATGAAGGCGAGCGTCTTCTTCTGTTCAAGCGTGAGGGCAAGTTTTGTGATCGTAAGGATAAGGTTGCTTTTACTAAAGAAGAGCTGCTTGCTGAACTGAAAAGCCATCCCGAACGCTTTAGCAACAATGTTCTAACTCGTCCAATCATGCAGGATAAAGTGCTGCCTGTATTAGGGTCGGTGCTCGGAAATGGAGAAATTGCCTACTGGGCCTTAACCGGACGTGCTTTTGATGCATTAGGGCTCAAGATGCCTATTCTTCTTCCGAGGGAATCCTTCACGGTGATGGAGGGCACGCTGCAGAAGCATATGGAGAAATACAGCTTGGGCTGGAAGGATGTTAGGGAGCCGGATGGTTTTAGACAAAAGCGTGAGGCCTGGCTGTCTGAGCAGGATGCTCTGCATTTAGACGATCAGTTTGATGAAATTAAAGAAGCTTTTACAGCAATGTATAATCCATTGATTGAGAAGCTTGGAGAAATTCAGAATGGACTTGTCAAGCTGGGAGGCTCCAATCGGGATAAAATTGTTGATCAAATGGAGTATTTGAGAAGCAAAGCAAAGGATGCTCTCGCGAAGACGAATGAGGCTGGATTAAGACATTTTGATCGTATAGAGATTAGCTTGTTTCCACAGCATAAGCTGCAAGAGCGTGTATATAATGTTTTCTATTATTTGAATCGATATGGTGAAGATTGGATTGACGGTCTGATTAGAATTCCTTATGATGTAACGGGAACACATCGAATCATTTATTTGTAGTAGATATTTGATATTGAAGATATAGGAGGAATAGTAATGAGCTCAGCGATTCAAAACAGTATCATCACGGATTTGGCTTTGGCTCCGGAAGGACATTTGAAAATTGATTGGGTAGAGGCGCATATGCCGGTCCTGGGAAAAATCCGCAAGCAATTTGAAGCGGAGCAGCCGTTCAAGGGCCTCAAAGTCGCTATTTCCTTGCATCTTGAGGCGAAAACCGCTTACCTCGCCAAAGTAGTACAAGCAGGCGGTGCTGAAGTAACCATTACAGGCAGTAATCCGCTATCTACTCAAGACGACGTGTGCGCAGCGCTCGTTGAAGACGGAGTTACTGTGTTTGCTAAATACAATCCGGAGCCTGCAGAGTACAAGGAACTGATGATTCGTGCCTTGGAGACAAAGCCGGACTTAATTATTGATGATGGTGGGGATCTTGTAACGATTTTGCACTCTGAACGTCCTGATCTGCTTGTTAATGTCCGCGGGGGAGCTGAAGAAACAACTACAGGTATCCTGCGCCTTAAAGCGATGGACAAAGAGGGGCAATTGAAATTCCCGATGGTAGCCGTTAATGATGCTTACTGCAAGTATTTGTTCGATAACCGCTACGGTACGGGTCAATCCGTATGGGATGGAATCAACCGGACGACCAACCTGGTTGTAGCTGGAAAAACCGTTGTCGTAGTTGGATATGGCTGGTGTGGCAAGGGTGTAGCAATGCGTGCCAAAGGTCTTGGCGCTAACGTTATCGTTACTGAAGTGGATGCAATCAAAGCTATTGAAGCGTACATGGATGGTTTCCATGTTATGCCGATGGTTGAGGCAGCGAAGCTGGGTGATTTCTTTGTAACGGTAACGGGTAACCGTGATGTCATTCGCGGAGAGCATTACGATGTGATGAAGGATGGCGCGATATTGTCCAATGCAGGTCACTTTGACGTAGAAGTGAACAAGCCGGAGCTGAAGGAACGCTCCAGCTCGGTTCGTACTGTGCGCCGCAACATTGAGGAATATCAGCTGAAGGATGGACGGAAAGTATATATTCTTGCAGAAGGCCGCTTGGTGAATCTTGCTGCAGGCGACGGACATCCGGCTGAAATTATGGATATGACCTTTGCTCTTCAAGCCCTGTCTTTGAAATATGTTAACGAACGTTACGAGCAAATCGGAAAAACGGTAGTTAGCGTACCGTATGAGCTGGATGAGCTGGTTGCCCGCTTCAAGCTTGAAAGTCTCGGCTTCAGTATTGATGCATTGACCGATGAGCAACGAGTATACCTCGACAGCTGGCAAGAGCATTAATAGAGGCACACAAGGTTAATCTTTTTGCACGCTTTAAGCAACAAGTTATCAAAGAATCCTGGAAGGTTTGCTCCTTTCAGGATTCTTTTTTTTGTTGTTAACAAAAAAAATTACAGATTAAGAAGGATTTTTTGCACGTTTGTAGAAATAAACACTATTCAAAGTGGTGGAAAGTGGTGTAAAGTGGGGGAAAGAGGTAAGGGGTGAGTTAGCCAATGTTTATGGGGGAGTTCCAACATAGCATTGATGAAAAGGGCCGAATTATTATTCCGGCCAAGTTTCGCGACCTTCTTGGAACCTCTTTTGTAGTGACCCGAGGCCTTGATCAGTGTCTGTTCGTCTATCCGCTCGAGGAGTGGGCAGCCATGGAACAGAAGCTGAAGGCTCTGCCGCTTATGAAATCTGATGCGCGTGCGTTTACCCGTTTCTTTTTCTCCGGTGCTACGGAATGTGAGTGGGATAAACAGGGAAGGGTAAACTTACCGGGGAATTTAAGACAGTATGCCAAGCTGGAAAAGGATTGTGTTGTTCTCGGAGTGTCGAGCCGAGTGGAAATTTGGAGTAAAGACACGTGGGAGCAATACTTCAATCAGTCTGAAGAAAGCTTTAATGAGATTGCCGAGAAGCTGGTTGACTTTAACTTTGATCTTTAGAGGAGCTTTAAACACGATTTATTAAACTATTACAGTCTGGAGGGCTGCAGTCTTGTTTCATCACATCACGGTACTTAAGCAAGAAGCGACAGAAGGGCTGCGCATTAAGCCGGACGGAATTTATGTAGATTGTACATTAGGCGGCGGTGGGCATAGCTCTGTAATATTGTCTCAGCTTAGCAGCAAGGGAAGACTGATTGCGTTTGATCAGGATGATTGGGCACTGGACAATGCCAAGGAACGCCTTGCTCCTTACGCCGATAGATTAACTTTGGTTAAAAGCAATTTCCGTCATATCGAGAGCAAGCTGCTTGAACTGGACGGAATACCGCAAAATGAGGGCGTCCCGCAGGTTGACGGAATTTTATTTGATCTTGGTGTATCCTCTCCCCAATTTGATGAAGGGGATCGCGGCTTCAGCTACAATGCCGATGCTCCCCTGGATATGCGGATGGATCAATCCGCTGACCTCACGGCACGCGAAATCGTAAATGAATGGCCTGAACGGGAAATTGCCCGTATTTTGTTCCAGTACGGAGAAGAAAAGTTTTCCAGACGGATCGCCAAAGTTATTGCGGATAGTCGCAAGGAGAACCCGATAGAGTCGACTGGGCAGCTCGTAGAGCTGATTAAAGAAGGGATACCTGCCGCAGCCAGGCGAACGGGCGGACATCCCGCTAAACGCAGCTTTCAGGCGCTTAGAATAGCCGTTAATGACGAGCTGGGCGCTTTTGAAGAGGGCTTGCATGCAGCCATTCGCTGTCTTGCTCCGGGTGGCAGAGCATCCGTTATTACCTTCCATTCGTTAGAGGATCGGATTTGCAAGCAGATTTTTGCAAGCTATGTTGAGAAGTGCACTTGTCCGCCTGATTTTCCGATGTGCGTATGCGGAGGCAAGGGGCAGCTTAAATTAATTAATCGAAAACCGCTGGTTCCAACTGATGAGGAGCTGGCGCAAAATCCGCGGGCGCGTTCAGCAAAGCTACGTGTTGCGGAGAAACTGCAATCAATAGCGGAGGAAATGTGAAATGGCCTATACACGGGGGAATTTAGCAGTAAAGGAACAAACCGCAAAACGCGATTACCAGTCTCCTAAATATCGTGAGACGACCAAAGTGGTAACACGCCGTGCACCGCTTCCTGTACGGGAAAAGCTTCTGTATATGCTGACCGTTGCATTTTGCGTTGCTGTGATGGGTGGCCTTTTGATGCAGAATGCGCAGCTCTATGATATCAAACGTCAAATGTACAATATGAACAGAGAAATTCAAGCGGTTAACGTTGAAATCAATGAATTGACCATTCAAAAGGAAAAGCTGGAAGAGCAAATTCCTGAGGAAGCGGCCAAGCTTGGCTATGTTCAACCGGAAGAAGAAGGATTCCACATCGCACGGAAATAAGATTTAAAGAGGTACGATATGTTCAAAAGAATAAAACTTCGGACACTGCTAATAGGGGGATGTATTACCCTCTTTTTTGCTGTATTGATGGGGAGAGTGTTTTGGCTCCAGGTTGTTGAGGCCGGCTTTTGGCAAACCCATGCGGAGGAGCTCTGGTCCAAGAAAAAGATACTGCCTGCGACCAGAGGAACAATTACGGATCGAAATGGTGATGTTCTTGCCGTCGATGCACCTTCGTATACAGTTGCTATTAATCCGAAACTTATTAATCAATATGATCTTGAGGATGAGATCATCGAGGGCCTTCATCAGCTCCTGAACAAAGATACGAACGAGCTCAAGGAACTGGTTACCGCCAAAAAAGAAAACGGCGAGCTGTATGCTCAGCGCGAGGTTCGCAATGAAGGCTGGAAGATCGATCAGGAGCTGAGTAATCAGGTCGAAGAGTTCAAGAACAAGCTTATGAAGGAGCACAAGCTTGAAGATGTCGGAATCTATTTAATTAAAGAACAGAAACGCTATTATCCTAAACATAGTTTGGCAGCACATATACTAGGCTATACAGATCGCGAAGGGAATGCCGTAGCCGGTCTGGAGGCTTATTACGACGAAGAATTAAAAGGCCAAAACGGCTCTATAGAATATAAGAGTGACGGCAGAGGGATCGAGATACCAAAGGCCAGTGAAGTATATAATCCAGTGAAGCATGGCAAAAACATCCAACTGACAATTGACGATACAATACAGTATTATATCGAAGAAGCGATGAAGGAAGCCTATGCTGATCTGAAGCCGATTAGTATGACAGTGATTGCGGCTGATCCCAATACGATGGAGATCCTCGGGATGGCTAATTATCCAACCTACAATCCGAATGAATACTGGGTGGATGTAGATCAGAAAAACTTTTATAACCATGCGATTAAATCGGTTTATGAACCAGGCTCAACCTTTAAAATCGTAACCTTGGCCGGTGCGGTGCAGGAAGGCCTGTTTGATCCAAATGCGACATACATGTCGGGTAGCATCCGGGTTCCGGGACAGACGATCCATGACCTTAAGAGATCCGGCTGGGGACCGATCACCTATATGGAGGGCGTCAAGCGCTCCAGTAACGTTGCATTCGTAAAGCTGGGCTATGAAATGCTGGGTCCGGATCGCCTTAAGGAGTATGTCGACAAATTCGGGTTTGGTCAAAAGACAGGCATCGAGCTTCCGGGTGAAGCTAAAGGACAGGTTACACCGGAGCAGCAAGCGGACTTTGCGGCAATGTCGTACGGTCACGGCAAGCTGCTTGTTACCCCTCTGCAGCAGCTTACTGCTGTAGCGGCTGTTGCCAATGGGGGCACTCTGCTGGAGCCGCATATTGTCAAATCCATTACGGATCCACAGACCGGAGATACCGCTAAGACACAGAAAAAGGTAGTTCGTCAAATTCTTACAGCCGAGAAGGCAAAAGAAGTCAGCGGCTATTTGGAGCAGGTTGTTTCCGACCAGAAAATTGGTACAGGGCGTCATGCCTACATTGAAGGATACCGGGTTGCCGGTAAAACGGGTACGGCTGTTAAGCCTGTAAAAGGTGTATATGATTATACAAAACAGGTTGTATCCTTTGTTGGTTATGCGCCAGTTGATGATCCCAAGATTGCAATGATCGTTTTGATTGATGAACCGAGGGACTCTGATCTTGGCGGGGGGGCTGTTGCAGCTCCTGTATTCCAGAAAGTCGTGAATAAGGCACTTCAATATATGGGAGTACCGAAGAACCACAGCGATTCGGATAAGAAGGAAGCTAATCCTGCGGTTAATGGCACAAAGGTGCCGGATCTCAAAAGCCAAACGATCGAGAATGCAAAAAGCACACTCTCTAATTTGAGCGTATCTTACGCAACGCTAGGTAAAGGATCAAAAGTATTGTCCCAGTTCCCTAAAGCTGGAACTACGCTGAAATCAGGACAGCATGTATACCTCTTGACAGAAGAAGGGAAAAACATGTCGATTCCTGACCTCAGAGGAGAATCGCTTCGAGATGCGATGGAGCTGTTATCGGTTCTCGAGGTTCCTGTCACAGCGAAAGGGCAGGGATATGTCGAATCGCAAGCTGTAACAGAAGAAAATGGCGAAAGAAGGGTAGTTCTTACGCTGGAGCCCTTGACAGAGAGTGAAAATCAGTCAGCCGAGGATTCAGAAGACGCTGACGAGTCAGACGCTGCAAGCGAAGGCGAGACCTCCGGATCGTCTCCATAGCTTGTTCTAACCCCTGTTTGTCCTGAATAATCATGAGATGAGATCGATGATCTAATGAAATCATACTTGTGACAGGTACGAACAGGGGGGCTACTTATGAGAATTTCTAAAGTTACCGTTAGGCGGAGACTATTATTTTTGTTGGCAATGCTGAGCCTGTTGTTTATTGCGCTTGTTATCCGGTTAGGTTACGTTCAAATCGGAACAGGGGCGGAGCTATCGGAAAAAGCAGAGGAGTCATGGCGCCGCAACATTCCGTATTCGGCAAAGCGCGGAGAAATCAGTGACCGCAACGGCAATGTTCTAGCATACAATATAACTACACCTACTGTGATGGCGATTCCAGTACAGATAAAAACGCCTGACACAACGGCGAAAAGCTTGGCTCCATTGCTGGGCATGAGTGAAGAGTCTCTGTATAAAGCGATAACGAAGAAACAATCCATAGTCAGACTACAACCCGGTGGACGTAAAATTACGATGGAGAAGGCGCAAAAAATTCGTGATTTGGCTCTCCCGGGTATTGTTGTTGCCGAGGACAACAAAAGATATTATCCTTATGGAGGGCTTGCCGCACATATTCTCGGGTTTACTGGCGGGTACAATCAGGGGCTTACAGGCGTTGAGCGTAAGTATGACAGTGAACTGAGCGGTATGAATGGGAGCGTCTCCTACTTGTCGGATGCAGGCGGAAGATTAATGCCCGGTTCCTCAGAGAAATATGTAGAGCCGAAGGACGGACTTAATCTTGAGCTTACGATCGACAAATCGATTCAGAGCATTGTGGAACGCGAATTGGATCAGGCTATGGCCAGACTACAGGCTAATTCTGCACTATCCATTGCTATGAATCCGAAGACGGGAGAAATCCTTGCTATGGCGGCGAGACCGGGATATGAGCCGGGTTCTTACCAGGACGTCGATCCTGCGGTTTACAATCGCAATCTTCCGATCTGGATGACCTACGAGCCAGGCTCGACCTTCAAGATTATTACGCTTGCTGCGGCTTTAGAAGAGAAAAAGGTTGATTTGAAAAATGAGACATTTTTTGATCCGGGCTTTGTAAAAGTAGGCGGAGCTACGCTTCGCTGCTGGAAAAGAGGAGGACATGGCAGTCAGACCTTCCTGCAGGTCGTAGAGAACTCCTGTAACCCGGGGTTTGTAGCTCTGGGGCAGCGCCTTGGTAAAGAAACGTTGTTCAATTACATTAAAAACTTCGGGTTCGGAAGCAAGACGGGTATTGATCTTGCCGGAGAAGAAAACGGTATTCTTTTCAAACTGTCTCAGGTAGGTCCGGTTGAGCTTGCTACCACTTCTTTTGGTCAAGGTGTGTCTGTTACGCCGATTCAGCAAATCACGGCAGTCTCTGCGGCAATTAATGGAGGCAAGCTTTACAAGCCCTTCGTTGCCAAAGCCTGGGTAAATCCCGAAACCGGAGAAACGGTCAGCGAAAACTCGCCCCAGCTGGTTCGTCAGGTTGTATCCGAAGAGACGTCCAGGCAGGTGAGAGAAGCGCTGGAGAGCGTTGTGGCAAAAGGAACCGGAGGCAACGCCTTTATTGATGGGTACCGTGTTGGAGGCAAGACAGGGACGGCTCAGAAGGTTATAAACGGCCGGTACTCGCAAAATGAGCACATCGTATCCTTCATCGGCTTCGCACCTGCGGATGATCCGCAAATCGTTGTCTATACTGCAGTTGACAATCCGCAGGGGATACAGTTTGGCGGCGTGGTTGCAGCTCCGATTGTCCGCAATATTCTTGCGGATGCACTGGAGTACATGAAGGTTCCGCGGCGTGAGGACCAGGTAACAAAGAAGTATAAGTACGGAGAAACTCCGATTGTTACTGTGCCTAATCTTACGGGGCAGACGGCTCAAGAAATTTACGAGGATTTGAATATGAATTTTAACCTTGCCAAATCAGGTGCCGGCAATGTAGTAATAAATCAGGCGCCAAAAGCCGGGGCAAGGGTAGAACGCGGCTCAACGATCCGTATTTATATGGGCAGCGAAAGCGATGCGGAAATGGATCATTCAGATCATAATCATACGGATCATAATGAATAAGTTGGCCATGAACGGATCAGCGTTTTTTTGGGCCATACTATGAATATGATTTTTAGAACGTGACGGAGGGGTAACCTATGCTGCTTAAAGATTTAGCAACTTATTTAATAGCTTCTGAAATCAAAGGTGACAATGAAGTCCTGTGTAGTGGAATTGCAATAGATTCCCGTAAGGTTCAGGCAGGAGATTTGTTCCTGTGCCTGCCGGGGCATACAGTAGACGGTCATGACTTTGCACAGCAGGCAAAGGATCAGGGAGCGGCAGCGCTCGTTGTTGAACGTTTTTTGGATGAGGTGGCCCTGCCACAGCTTAAAGTTCAAGATTGCCGCCTTGCAATGGCTATTCTAGGCAATGTGTTTTTTGAATCTCCAAGCTCGAATATGAAGGTGATTGGAGTAACAGGTACAAACGGAAAGACAACAACGACTTATTTGATCGAGCGTATTTTACAGGATCAAGGTAAAAGCACCGGATTGATCGGAACGATTCAGCGCAAATGTGCGGGACAGGTATTTCCGATGTCCGGAACGACGCCGGAGTCTCTTGATTTGCAGCGTTACTTGCATGAAATGGTAGAGGCAAATACACAGTATTGTGTCATGGAGGTATCCTCACATGCTCTGGATCAGGGGCGGGTGAAGGGTACAAATTTCCGTACTGCCGTTTTCACGAATCTGACACAGGACCATCTGGATTATCACAAGACTATGGAAGAATACAGGGGAGCAAAGGGTCTGTTCTTCTCACGTCTTGGCAACGTATATCACAGTGATCCATCCGAACGCAGCTATGCGGTATTGAATGCAGACGATCCGGCCTCCGAGTATTTTGCCAAGCAGACGGCGGCCGAGACGATTACTTATAGCGTAGAGAACGAAGCTGATCTGCGCGCTTCCAATATTTCTATTACAGCAAAAGGGACCTCATTCCATGTGGATACTTTTGCAGGGAGCATCGATGTTTCTCTTAGCATGGTCGGTAAATTTAACGTGTACAATGCACTCGCTGCCATGGCGGCAGCTTTGATCGAAGGCATTTCGCTTGAAGACATCAAGAAAAGCCTTGAATCGATCAAAGGTGTAGAAGGACGCGTAGAAGCGATTGATGCAGGCCAATCCTTTGCTGTAATCGTGGATTACGCGCATACGCCTGACGGCCTCGAGAATGTGCTGCGCACAGTGAACGAATTCGCGAAGGGCCGGGTCATTTGTGTATTTGGCTGTGGAGGAGACCGTGACCGGACTAAGCGTCCTATCATGGGGAAAATTGCAGCGAAGCTGTCCAATCACGTTATCGTAACCTCCGATAACCCTCGTACTGAAAATCCCGATGCTATTTTGGAAGATATTAAGCAGGGGCTGCTGGAGGAGAAGGTGGCCAGCGATCACTACGAGCTTATTGTGGATCGTCATGAGGCCATTCAAAAGGCTATTGAAATGGCAAGCCATGAAGATGTAGTATTGATTGCGGGGAAAGGCCATGAGACCTACCAATTGATCGGCAACAAAGTGCTTGATTTCGATGATCGCATGGTTGCCAAAGAAGCGATAAGGGGTTTAGTACAGTGATAAATAGAAAACTAGCGGAAATCGCCGCAATGTGCGGCGGGGAGCTCGCAAACGTCGATGATTCCGACATTGCTATACTGGGAGCTGTGACCGACTCTCGAAAAATTCATTCCGGTTGTCTGTTTATTCCTCTTGTAGGAGAAAAATTTGACGGACATGAATTTGCCGAAGGCTGCTTGGCAGCCGGTGCCGGTGCGACTTTGTGGGACAAATCAAAGGGCACACCTCCTGGACCTAGCGTACTAGTAGAGGATACGCTCGTGGCACTCCAGAAGCTCGCTGAGAGCTATCTCGAGGAGAGCGGCGCTAAAGTCATTGGCATCACGGGCAGCAACGGGAAGACCACGACGAAGGATCTTGTTTATTCATTGTTATCTACTACCTATAAAGTGCATAAGACGCAGGGGAATTTTAACAATCATATCGGACTGCCGCTGACTATATTGTCCATGCCGGAGGATTGCGATATCGTTGTTTTGGAAATGGGCATGAGCGCTCGTCATGAAATAGAGCTGTTATCCAAATTAGCTCAACCGGAGACAGCGATTGTAACGAATATTGGAGAATCTCATCTGCAGCAGCTTGGCTCCAGAGTGGAAATTGCCAGAGCGAAGCTGGAAATTTTGAGTGGAATGAAGACAGGCGGTCTCCTTGTTTACAATGGGGACGAACCGTTGCTGGACGAAGTGCTTGAAGAATCTACTACAGTCAAGCCTGCCGATTTACGAACGTCTACGTTTGGGCTTGGCGGGGATAATGATAACTACCCGAATGGAATCATGTTTGTGGACGGAAAGACGTTCTTCACCTCGCATGTGAGTGGTGAAGCTACCATAGAGCTGCCGCTTCTGGGCGAGCATAATGTGATCAACTGTCTGGCAGCTATTATAGTAGCCCGGCACTACGGCGTATCCGAGCAAGATATGCTGAGAGGGCTCAAAAATGTAGAGCTCACAGGGATGCGGATAGAGATGATCACTGCTGCTAACGGTGTAACGATACTTAACGATGCCTATAATGCAAGTCCGTCCTCGATGAAGGCTGCAATAAGCGTGCTTGAGCGAATGAAAGGGTATCGTAAGAAGCTTGCGGTGCTGGGAGACATGCTTGAGCTTGGAGCTTCCGAGGGGGATTATCATAGAGAGATCGGAGCATTTCTAAACGCAAGCAAGCTCGATTATCTTTTTACTTATGGCAAGCTTGGTGAATTTATTGCAGAAGGCGCGGGAGATACGTTGGACGCGGATCACATTTTTGCATATCATGATAAAAGCGAATTGATCCGGAAGCTCGTGTCTATCCTGAATCCGAAGGATGTCGTCTTAGTGAAGGGTTCACGGGGAATGAAGCTTGAGGAAGTAGTCGAAGCCATCAAAATTAGCAGTCTTCATAAATAATACCGGCATAAGGGGGTGAACCCATGGATTTTGGATTGATTATGTTAACGATAGGCGTTTCTTTTATTCTCGCTGTTATTTTAGCTCCGCTTTTAATTCCGCTGCTGCGGCGCATGAAATTTGGACAACAAATTCGTGATGAAGGACCAAAGAGTCATCTTAAAAAGGCTGGCACGCCGACAATGGGCGGAATCGTTATTGTACTTGCTTTTACACTTGCTTTTCTGAAGTTTTCAGTAGTTAATACAGACTTTTATGTACTATTGGTTGCTACGCTTGGATTCGGGCTCGTTGGATTTTTGGATGATTATATCAAAATCGTATTTAAGCGATCCCTGGGACTTACTCCTAAGCAAAAATTGTTCGGACAGCTTCTGTTCGCCGGTATCGTATGTGCTCTGCTAATTTTAAAAGGACATAGTACGGCTATTGGAATTCCAGGGACACAAATTTCCTTTGACTGGGGCGCCTGGTTTTATTATCCTTTTATCATAATCATGATGCTTGCGATAAGTAATGCCGTAAACTTCACGGATGGTCTGGATGGCTTGCTATCAGGAGTCAGTGCGATTGCATTTGGAGCATATGCGGTAATCGCCATACAGGCGACATCGATTCCGGCTGCGGTGTGTGCGGCAGCTATGATCGGTGCTGTCCTTGGCTTTCTTGTCTTTAATGCTCATCCTGCCAAGGTGTTTATGGGGGATACAGGATCGCTAGGGATTGGCGGAGCTATCGCAGCAATCGCAATTGTAACGAAGAGTGAATTATTGTTTTTAGTGATTGGCGGTATTTTTGTTATTGAAATGCTGTCTGTCGTATTGCAGGTTCTATCCTTTAAGACGCGCGGCAAACGAATATTTAAGATGAGTCCGATCCACCACCATTTTGAATTATCCGGATGGTCGGAATGGCGCGTTGTCGTCACGTTTTGGGCAGTCGGCCTGCTATTGGCCGGAATCGGACTCTATTTGAACAAGGGGCTGTAGTGATGAAACATCCAGAACAATACCAAGGACAACAGGTCGTTGTCCTCGGTCTAGCAAAAAGCGGTGTAGGCGTCGCCAAAACCATGCATTTTCTTGGCGCTATTGTAACTGTAAATGATAAGAAGGACAGAGAGCAGTGTCCCGAAGCATCCGAGTTGGAGGCTTTGGGAATTTCTGTTGTATGCGGAGGTCATCCTGACGACCTTATTCATTCGGGTGTTCAGCTTGTTGTCAAGAACCCGGGCATACCTTATTCAGCACCACCGGTCGTCAAGGCATTGGAGCTTGGAATCGATGTCGTGACTGAGGTAGAGGTAGCTTATCATTTATGCAAAGCTCCGATTATCGGTATCACGGGATCAAACGGGAAGACGACCACAACAACATGGATTGGCAAAATGCTGGAATCAGCAGGTCTTCATCCCATCGTAGCCGGCAATATCGGAACACCGCTGTGCGATGCCGCTGAATCGGCTGAACCTGATCACTGGATGGTTGCGGAATTAAGCAGCTTCCAGTTGAAGGGAACGCAAGACTTCGCACCGAGAGTCGCTGTACTTCTTAATGTTGCAGAGACACATCTGGATTATCATGGAACGATGGAAGACTATATTTCTTCCAAAGCCAAGCTGTTTGCCAATCAGTTGGAGACCGATACGGCAGTAGTGAACTGGGACGACTCTGTATGTCGGGAGCTTGTTCCTTATATTAAAGCCCGCCTTCTGCCGTTTTCGATGACAGAGGAATTAAAGAGCGAAGGTGTGTTTGTACAGCCTTCCTATGTTCATGGCGTAGAGGATGCTACTCCACGCTCTATCGTTTATCGCGATCAGGACGATGAATTACATCATATCGTGAAGGTAAGTGAAATCGCTCTGCCCGGTCGGTTCAATGTAGAAAATGCTTTAGCAGCTATTGCAGCATCCATTGCTGCGGGAGCGGCGCCGGCCTCGCTGGTTCAGCCTCTCTCTACCTTTCGAGGGGTGGAACATCGTCTTGAATTTGTTGAGACTAGGGATGGGGTTACTTACTACAACAATTCCAAAGCGACCAACTCCAAAGCTACAGTCATGGCTTTAGGTGCGCTGCATTCCCCTATCATACTTATTGCAGGCGGGCTTGATCGCGGCTCGGATTACATGGAGCTGCTGCCTTCCTTACAGAAAAATGTTAAAGCAGTCGTAGTGTTGGGACAGACCAAAGAGAAAATAGCAAAGGTGGCAAAGCTGGCGGGTCTAACCGATATCGTGGTTGTCGATACTGTTGACAGCGCCGCACAAACCTTGCAGACTGCTCTGAAGCAAGCTTCCCGCTTGGCTGAGTCAGGAGATGTTGTCCTTCTGTCGCCGGCATGCGCAAGCTGGGATATGTTTACTTCTTATGAAGAGCGTGGACGCATTTTTAAAGAGGCGGTGCATACCCTTTAAGTAGGGGGGTGGAAAAGCCCCTACTTTCTGTTAAGAGGTGGCTGCCACGATGAGCAAAAGTCGCACTGCACCGGATTATTGGTTATTAGCTAGCATTCTAGGACTTCTGGCGATCGGAATCGTGATGGTTTACAGTGCGGGTTCTGTACTCGCTTTTCATGACTACGGGGATTCTTTCTATTTTGTAAAACGTCAGGGTATGTTTGCAGTCCTGGGATTGGTAGCCATGGTTTTTACTATGAATCTGGATTACCGTATCTTGAAAAAATATGCTAAAATCGGGCTGATTCTTTGTTTTGCTCTGCTCGTAGTCGTTCTAATACCAGGCATTGGCGCAGTACGGGGAGGAGCCAGAAGCTGGCTGGGAATCAGTTCGTTTGGCATACAGCCCTCTGAATTCATGAAGCTGGGCATGATTCTATTTCTATCTTATTGGCTCAGCAAGGAAGATTATCGAATTACTCTGTTTACGAGAGGTCTTCTTCCTCCCTTGGGAGTCATCGGGTTGGCCTTCGACCTCATTATGCTTCAGCCTGATCTTGGTACAGGCACTGTGATGCTTGGTGCATCGCTTCTTATTGTCTTTACTGCAGGAGCGCGTATCAGACATTTGGCCGGGCTTGCTGCGATCGGAGCATTTGGCTTCGTAGGCCTGATATTGGCAGCGCCGTATCGACTACAGCGTATTACCGCATTTCTTGATCCGTGGTCAGATCCGCTTGGAGCAGGATACCAGATTATCCAATCATTGTATGCCATTGGGCCGGGCGGTTTAGCTGGTCTCGGGCTTGGAATGAGCAGGCAAAAATACAGCTACGTACCGGAACCGCAGACGGATTTCATATTTTCTATTTTGGCAGAGGAGATGGGATTCATAGGAGGGCTGCTTGTTATTACCCTCTTTTTGATTCTGGTGTGGCGGGGTATGAGGGTGGCGATGACCGTAGACGATATGTTCGGAAGCTTGCTTGCGGTCGGGATCGTCGGCATGGTCGGCATTCAGGTCGTCATAAATATCGGGGTTGTCATCGGCCTCATGCCTGTCACGGGTATTACTCTGCCGCTGATCAGCTATGGAGGCTCTTCTTTGACCTTAATGCTGACGGCACTAGGTATTTTATTAAATTTATCACGTTATGCGAGGTGAGATTATGCGCGTCGTTCTAAGCGGTGGCGGAACAGGGGGTCATATTTATCCCGCACTGGCCGTTGCCAGCCAATGCGCAGCAGAGTATCCTGATTCAGAATTTTTGTATATCGGTGGAGAACGAGGGCTGGAAGGTACTTTGGTAGCGAAAGCAAATATTCCATTTGAGGCCATAAATATTACTGGTTTTCGTAGAAAGATATCTTTTGAGAATGTTAAAACAGTGGTTCGTTTCCTTAGAGGAGTAAGCTCGTCCAAGAAGCTGCTGAAGGAGTTCAAGCCGGATGTCGTCATCGGAACAGGTGGCTATGTATGCGGGCCAGTTGTATATGCGGCGGCCAAGCTCGGCATTCCCAGTATTATCCATGAGCAGAATGCAGTTCCTGGATTAACGAATCGCTTTTTGAGCAAATATGTGTCTACTGTGGCGGTCAGCTTTGAGGGCTCGGGCACATCTTTCCCTGCGGCTCAAAAGATTCTGTATACAGGAAATCCACGTGCCACGACGGTATATGAAGCCGACAAGACAAAGGGCTATGAATCTTTGGGACTGCCAAAGGGCAGCTCCATTGTACTGATTACCTCAGGCAGCCGCGGGGCAAAGGCGATTAACGAAGCGATGATTGATATGGTTCCTGAGCTGAACAAGCTGAGCCATGTTCATTTCGTGTTTGTGACAGGTGACAATTATTATGAATGGGCTCTTGAAGCGATTAATACTAAGTACGGGGCCATGCCATCCAACTTGCAGGTTCTTCCGTATGTGCACAATATGCCGGAAGTGCTTGCATGCACCTCATTGATTGTTAACCGGGCGGGCGCAAGCTTTTTGGCTGAAATTACGTCCCTCGGCATTCCGTCGATTCTAATCCCGTCTCCGAACGTTACGAACAATCATCAGGAGAAAAATGCCCGTACATTACAGAAGTCGGGAGCAGCAGAAATGATTCTGGAGCCGGAGCTTAGCGGGGACTCTTTGTATCAATCTATTGAACGAATTATGACAGATCATCGTCTTCATTCATCCATGTCATCAGCTTCACGCAAGCTGGGCAAGCCTGATTCCGCTCATCTGATCGTCAAGGAGATGCAGCAGCTAGTCAAACAACAACGACGTAAGTAATGATAATGATAAACGGGCTGGCCCCTGCTCTGGGCGAGTGTCACACTCTTCATTCAGAAGGCATAGTATACCGTATACAAGGTGACATATTTTTTTGAAGAGCAGGAAATAGGATGGAATCCTACTCTTGTTCTACGGACCCAGGTGCCGGCGCAGCCGAACGATAATACCGGACAGACACTAACGCTAATTGTGTCTGTAAAGTATTTCGGTAGTTAATCAGGGAGGGATTTTGCGATGCAGCAGTGGATTTCGAAATTATCACAACATGAAGTCGGTAGTGTCTTATTGAACGAACCGATGTCTAAATATACTACATGGAAAATCGGTGGCCCCGCTGACGCTTTAATCGTTCCTGAGAACAAACTACAGCTAAGCAACCTCATCAAGCTGCTTCACGAGAAGCAGATTCCTTGGATGATGGTCGGCAAAGGCTCGAATATGCTTGTCTCCGATAAGGGCGTCCGCGGCGCTGTAATCAAGCTGGGACAAGAGCTGGAGCAGATTGCATTTACAGGAACAGAAGTTGCGGCAGGTGGCGGCGCTTCCTTCGTCAGATTAAGTATTATGGCTGGAAAGCAGGGCATGACCGGGCTGGAATTCGCAGGCGGTATCCCTGGTACGGTTGGGGGGGCCGTATATATGAATGCCGGTGCGCATGGGTCCGATGTGTCACGCATATTCAAATCCGCTGAAATTGTTCTGGAGACAGGTGAAATGGTAACCTATACTGCAGAGGATATGGCATTTGCCTATCGACATTCTATCCTTCATGATCAACGCGGTATTGTGGCAGAGGCTCATTTTGCCTTAAAGGAAGGAGACCGTCTTGAGATTGCGGCAGCTATGGCTGCATTTAAGGACCGTCGCCGTAAAACTCAGCCCTTGCAACAGCCGTGTGCAGGAAGTGTATTCCGAAATCCGCCGGGAGATCATGCAGCAAGATTAGTCGAAGCAGCTGGCTTAAAGGGCCTTAAGGTGGGTGGAGCCGAAGTATCCACGCTGCATGCCAATTTCATCGTCAATACCGGGCAAGCGACAGCAGAGGACGTTCTTACGCTCATGGAGCATATCAAGGACACCATCGCTTTGAAGTTTGAAATCGCTCTGGTGCCAGAGGTCTTCTTCGTGGGTGAACGGTAAACTCGGAGGTGATACATTGGACAAATTGGTGATCGAAGGCGGGAGACCCCTATCAGGATCCATTCGTATCCATGGAGCGAAAAATGCAGCGCTACCGATCATGGCAGCCAGCCTGCTATGTGAGGGTAAAGTGCAGCTTCAAAATGTTCCCCGTCTGCTCGATATTGACGTTATGCTGGGCATATTGAATCGACTGGGCTGCTCAGCGATTCATAAGGGAGATACCGTAATCATTGAAACGGGCGGGGCGAATACTTGTCACGTGCCGGAAGATTTGATGAAGCAGATGCGTTCGTCTATTTTTCTAATGGGTCCATTACTAGCCAGGTTTGGTGAAGTGTGCATTTATCAGCCCGGAGGATGTGCGATTGGAGAACGAAAGATTGACCTGCATTTGAGAGGGCTTACTGCTCTTGGTGCAAAGATTGAAGAGAACGATCATCAAATTTGGTGCAGAGCCAGCAAGCTGAAAGGAAATGACATTCATTTGGATTTTCCAAGCGTCGGAGCTACGGAAAATATTATGATGGCGGCGGCTCTGGCCGAAGGAACCACCATAATAACAAATGCGGCGCGGGAGCCGGAAATACAGGATTTACAGCATTTTCTGAACGCTATGGGTGCAAGCATTATGGGAGCCGGGACAGACACGATAACGATTCAAGGGGTAAAGCGGCTTGAGCCTTGCAATTACGAGATTATACCCGATCGGATTGTTGCCGGTACGGCACTGATTGCTGCTGCGGCAACTCGGGGGACCGTGACACTGACTCATACGAATCCCTCTCATTTGACCTCGCTCTTTCATGTGCTGCGCCGCGCCGGTGTTCAAATCGGGGCTTACAATGATATAATAAACGTGAACAGTGTAGGGCGTCCTAAAGCGGTTGAACGAATTGTGACATCTCCGTATCCCTCTTTTCCGACTGACTTGCAATCCCAGATTATGGTATTCTTATCTCTGGCTGATGGATTAAGTCTGATGAAAGAGACGGTATTCGAAGGCAGATTCAAGCATGTTGATGAGCTGGTGCGCATGGGTGCTGATATAACAGTCGATATGAATTCGGCATTCATTCGCGGCGTGCCGAGATTATACGGAGCTACGGTAGAAGCGACGGATCTCAGGGCTGGTGCAGCACTGGTTATTGCAGGCTTGGCGGCCCAGGGCAAGACGATTGTAGAGCAGATTCATCATATCGATCGGGGATATGACCGGATTGAGCTGTTGTTTCAGCGCCTTGGTGCTGTCATGCATCGTGAAGCTCCTATCCTGAGGCAACTGGATTTAGCTTAATATAAACGCCCGCATGATCCCCTCCTGTGGAGGGGATATGGGCTTTAGTAGAATATATGATCAAAAGCTAAGTTTTTGAACTACCTATTATTATCGGTGATCAAAAAGTATCGGAGAAATGTTATGCACAGAGAGAGTGTACCCATCCTTAAAGAACCAAAGCCGAAAAAGAGAGGCAGCCGTAAAATTGCTGTTATTATTTTTCTGTTATTTCTGACCTTGTTGTGCATATTGTTCTTCCGCTCATCTTTAAGTAAGATTTCGGAGATTACTTTTAAAGGTAACACTTACTCTAGCACCGCCGAGCTGCTTGAGATCAGCGGGTTGAAGACGGGGGCCCCCTTTTTTGGGACAAGCGCAGACAAGATCCGCAGCAAACTGCTAACTGTGCCATCGATTGAAGAGGTTGTCGTGAACAAGTCTTTTCCAAGCAAGGTGGAAATCGTCATAACGGAGCATGCTCTTGCAGCCTATGAGCTTACTCCGGACGGGCTGCTTAAAGGGCTGCTGGCGAATGGAACAAAAATTGATCTGGTAAATGGCTCCATGCCTATGGATAAACCGATTCTGACAGGATGGGAAGAGAACGATCCAAATCTGATCAAGCTGTGCAATACCCTTGCCAAGATTTCCGACTCCCTTACCTCGGATATTTCCGAGATTACGCCATCGCCGACTTTATCTTATCCAGACCGCATAAAAATGTATACCAGATCGCGCTTTGAAGTGATTTCTGCAATATCTTTATTTGCTGAAAAAGCCGAATATATGAATATGATTTTGGAATCACAGGACCCTGGTATGCTAACCATGCTAGAAGCTGATTCATATGTACCTTACAGCCCGTCAGACAGTGAAGATGCCAGCTAAAATGAGACTACTCATGAGTGGAAAATAATGATAAAATACATTTTATGGGCAAGTTTCCTGTCTCCTTCTTTTTTCTTCTGATTTTTGCAATAGAACTGATTTTAAGTGAACTGAGATAATAGGTTCTCTTACGATCATCATGTAAAAGTTGGAAACTAAAAAATTTGTAGAAAAAAGAGGGAAAGATCAAGCGGCGTTGAATATGTACAGAGTACATTTTACATTGCTATTATATTTTTAAGGTGAAATGGGAGGTGCCAAGGGCTTGAGCAACAATGACATCATTGTTAGTTTGGACATCGGTACATCCAAAGTTCGTGCTATTATTGGGGAAATTAATAATGGAACCTTTAATATTATTGGGGTTGGATCTGCCGACTCGGAAGGAATTCGCAAAGGTGCGATTGTAGATATCGACCAAACTGTTCAGTCTATTCGCAGTGCTGTGGATCATGCAGAACGAATGGTAGATATTCAAATATCTGAAGTTTATGTCGGCATTTCGGGAAATCATATCGGACTCCAAACGAGCCACGGAGTTGTAGCCGTACAAAATGAAGATCGTGAAATCGGAGAAGAAGATATCGAACGTGTCTTAAAGGCAGCCGAGGTCATCGCACTTCCTCCGGAACGTGAGATTATCGATGTTGTTGCCAAACAATATGTAGTTGACGGACTTGAAGGAATTCAAGACCCGCGCGGGATGATCGGCGTTCGGCTGGAAGTAGAAGCGATCATTATTACAGGTGCCAAGACGGCGATTCATAACCTGCTTCGCTGTGTTGAGAAAGCCGGCTTGAAGGTTCATGATCTGGTTCTGTTATCGTTGGGAGCAGGTCAGCTTGCACTGTCCAAAGACGAGAAAACGATGGGATCTGTTCTTGTAGATATCGGGGCAGGCTCCTCAACAATCGCGGTTTATGAGAGCGGCACGATTGTTGCAACATCCACGCTTCCGATTGGGGGAGAATTTATAACAAACGACATTGCGTATGGTCTTCGTACCCTGACTGATCAGGCGGAGAAGGTGAAACTCAAATACGGTTGTGCATGTATTGAGGATGCTGCGGCTGATGTCACCTTCAAAGTTACTAGAATCGGCAGCAACGTTGACAAAGAGTTTACGCAAGAAGACCTTGCGGCTATTGCTGAGCCGCGGGTACAAGAGATTTTTCAATTGATTCGTCAGGAAGTCAAGCGGCTTGGGTACAACGAGCTGCCGGGAGGCTATATTCTTACTGGTGGTACAGTGACGATGCCAGGTCTCTTGAAGATCGCGCAGCAGGAGCTGTCTGCATCCGTACGTATCGCTGTTCCTGATTATATCGGGGTACGCGATCCGGGGTTTACGGGAGGCGTAGGCATCCTTTATAAAGTGATTAGAAATATTCGTATCCGGAATGCTAGCCCCAAAAAAGCGGTGAACCGCCCGAAATCTTCGGGTTCGCAGGAGACGACCAGCAAGACGGGATTTATGGAACGCCTCAAGAACATATTTAGCGAATTCATATAATTAGTTACTAGGATGATGGACGGGCCATCCATGCACAATGAGGGGGAGATGGAAGAGTATGTTGGAATTTGATTTTGAAATGGAGAGCTTGGCTCAAATTAAAGTCATCGGTGTAGGTGGCGGTGGCAGTAACGCTGTGAACCGAATGATTGAAAATGGAGTGCAGGGCGTTGAGTTTATTACCGTAAATACGGATGCTCAAGCATTGCATTTAGCTAAATCAGAGCATAAATTACAAATTGGGGATAAACTGACTCGCGGTCTTGGCGCTGGTGCTAACCCTGATGTTGGTAAAAAGGCTGCAGAGGAGTCCCGCGATTTAATCGCGAATACTTTGAAGGGTGCTGACATGGTATTCGTAACTGCGGGTATGGGCGGCGGTACAGGTACTGGTGCTGCTCCGGTAATCGCAGAGATCGCAAGAGAATGTGGAGCTCTTACTGTAGGGGTTGTTACCCGACCATTTACATTTGAAGGACGCAAACGCTCTTCTCAAGCAGAGCTTGGGATTGAAGCATTAAAAGAAAAAGTGGATACGCTTATCGTTATTCCGAACGACCGACTTTTGGAAATCGTAGACAAGAAGACGCCTATGCTGGAAGCATTCCGTGAAGCAGATAACGTACTTCGTCAAGCGGTACAAGGTATTTCTGACTTGATCGCCGTTCCGGGTCTGATCAATTTGGACTTTGCAGACGTTAAGACGATTATGACTGAGCGTGGTTCTGCTCTGATGGGTATCGGTCTTGCTACAGGTGAGAACCGTGCAGCTGAAGCTGCTCGCAAAGCGATCATGAGCCCGCTGCTTGAAACATCCATCGAAGGTGCACGTGGCGTGATCATGAATATTACGGGTGGTGCTAACTTGTCTCTGTATGAGGTAAATGAAGCCGCTGAAATCGTTATTACCGCTTCCGATCCTGAAGTGAACATGATCTTCGGTGCGATTATTGACGAAAATCTGAAAGAGGAAATTAAAGTTACGGTTATTGCGACCGGCTTTGAACATAAACCTATGGCAGCTTCTAGCCGCAAGCCGGCAGCAGGGGTATCTGAGCCGCAGGAAAGATCAGCTTCAACGTTGAGACCGTTTGGCAACCAACCTAGCTCGGATCAGCTTGATATTCCTACTTTCCTTCGTAATCGTCGCAATAACGAATAATAACTGAACTAGCATAAGTAGATTGTTTCTACACCCCTAGTTGGTATGGATAAGCACGTCGAAACAAAGACCTGAGGCAGAGCCTCAGGTCTTTTGTGTTTTCATCATAGGACTCGACAAAATCTCGAAAAAATAGTGTCCTTCTACTTTCAATTTTAGACAGACTTTACATCCTGGAGCCTATATACTGATAACCAACTCCTATAGATGAGTGCACTCTCCTTTCTCATAATCATAGGGGATAGAACGTTTACGGAGCGGGCAGGTGGACATACTTGGTCGTTTATATTGATCTGATTTTTTTAATGAACCTGCTAATTGATGCTAGTCTATTGCTGGTGACCGCTTGGATGCGGAAGCAGAAAGTAATCATCTGGCGTTTGACTGCATCTGCCTCGCTCGGTGCGGCATATGTATTGATGATGTTTTTGCCCGAGCTATCTTTTTTGTTTACATTTCTAGTAAAGTTCCTGTTTTCTGTCGTCATGCTGTGGATCGCATTTGGATTTGGAAGTCTGCAAAGCTATCTGCGAAATATGGGGGCATTTTATATCGTCAATTTTGCGGCTGCCGGTGGAATTTTAGGAATTCATTATTTGCTGCAAAATTCGGGTGAGGTCTGGAGCGGAATCTGGTATTCAGCATCAGGAGGACTGGGATTCTCGCTTAAAATCGGATCTCTGTTTACGTTCGTCGTTTTTTTTATCGTACTGCTGTGGTTCAAGCTGGTTATGGCCTCACGCCGAAAACAGGAGAAGATGGCTTCATTCTACGCTGAAGTAGTAGTCATCATTCAGGAAACACAAGTACGCTGTGTAGGGCTGATCGATACGGGAAATCAGCTTACAGACCCATTGAGTCGAATGCCCGTTATGGTAATGGAGGCCTCTCTATGGAGAGAGCATTTACCGGATTCCTTGGCTGCAAATTGGACTTCAGAGCGTGCGGACAACCTTATTATGGAGTGGACAGAGGATGAGTCCTTTTTGTGGCGTGATCGTTTACGCTTGGTGCCTTACCGGGGAATTAATAAGGGAACACAGTTTATGATTGCCCTGAAGCCAGATGAGGTCGTGGTGATTATGGATGGACGTGAGGTGCGCACATCGCGTGTATTGGTAGGTTTAGACGGTGGTTCACTCTCTTCGGAGAATGCATACAGAGCCATTATTCATCCGTTGTTGACAGAAGGAGCTGCTGAGGGGAAGCCTTCTTCCACTGAAGCAGTTCACAACCTTGGTGATGTTCAAATGACAGGCCACGAAATGGGAGGAAAAGAGACATGCGTGTAAAATGGAAACTGATGCTGCAATTGCAGTACTATCGATTGCTGTTTATTTTTGGCTTGAAAAGCGAAGAAATCTATTACATCGGCGGAAGCGAAGCCTTGCCGCCGCCATTGACACGCGAGGAAGAGGAATATTTACTGCAGAAACTGCCAAGCGGGGATTCTGCGATCCGTTCGATGCTTATTGAGAGAAATTTAAGGCTGGTTGTCTATATAGCCAGAAAATTTGAAAATACCGGAATTAACATAGAGGATCTTGTATCGATTGGCGCCATTGGGCTCATAAAAGCAGTCAATACATTTGATCCTGAGAAAAAAATCAAGCTTGCCACATATGCTTCTCGCTGTATTGAAAATGAGATTCTCATGTATTTGAGACGAAACAGCAAAATTCGGACTGAGGTGTCTTTTGATGAGCCGCTGAATATCGACTGGGATGGCAATGAGCTTCTCTTATCCGATGTTCTCGGAACGGAGAATGATACGATATATCGAAATATAGAGGAGCAGGTAGATCGAAAGCTGCTTCATAAAGCCTTGGATAAGCTTAGCGAAAGAGAAAGAATGATCATGGAGCTTCGGTTCGGTTTAGTGGACGGTGATGAGAAGACGCAAAAGGATGTTGCTGATTTACTAGGTATTTCACAATCCTATATTTCTCGTTTGGAAAAGCGCATTATTAAGCGGCTCCGCAAGGAATTTAACAAAATGGTGTGAGTAAACGACTCAGAATGAGTCATCTTTTCAGGAATAAAAATACAACCCGGGGAGATAATGATCATTAATGTTTCTCCTTGGGAGGTTAAGACACGATGACCCGTAACAAAGTCGAGATTTGCGGCGTAGATACCGCAAAATTGCCCGTTCTAACCAATGCGGAAATGCGTGAATTGTTCCATTCTTTACAGCAGGATCACGTAAGATCAGCCAGAGAGAAGTTAGTGAATGGCAACCTCAGGCTAGTGCTGAGTGTCATCCAGAGGTTCAACAATCGGGGGGAGTATGTAGACGACCTGTTTCAAGTCGGCTGCATCGGACTCATGAAAGCTATCGATAATTTTGATTTGTCGCAAAATGTCAAATTTTCTACCTACGCAGTTCCGATGATTATTGGGGAAATCCGCAGATATCTACGTGATAATAACCCGATTCGAGTTTCTCGCAGCCTGCGCGATATCGCTTATAAGGCACTGCAAATGCGTGACAGTCTGACGAATCAAAATTCACGGGAGCCTACCATTTTTGAAATTTCTGAAGCGCTAGGACTGCCAAAAGAAGATGTTGTGTTCGCATTGGACAGCATTCAGGACCCTGTATCCTTGTTTGAGCCGATCTATCATGATGGTGGAGATCCCATCTATGTAATGGATCAAATTAGCGATGACAGAAACAAGGACGTATCATGGATTGAGGAGATAGCACTGCGTGAAGCGATGCAGCGGCTAGGCAGACGCGAGAAGATGATTTTGTCGATGCGCTTTTTTGAAGGGAAAACCCAGATGGAGGTTGCTGATGAAATAGGCATTTCTCAAGCGCAGGTGTCGAGATTGGAGAAGTCCGCCATTTTACAAATGCAGAAGCATGTAAAGTCGTAATTAAATAAACAGCTTACGGTATAGGCCCTGAAAAGGGCCTTTTTTTGCTGAACAGTCGACCGTCTTAGACCTGTGACTTATTACACATGATAATATGAAGCACATTTGTATCATGTAGTGTAAGAAATTATATTGCAATTACAAGCTAATGCAAGGTGCAAGGCAGGAGGAATTGGAAATGAAATATTGCATTGGAGAGTTTTCAACTATTCTGGGGATTACAAGAGATACGCTGCGTTTGTATGAGAAGCATGATATTGTGAAGCCTGTTAAAGATGACAATAATAGCTATAGATATTTTAATGATTTGGATGCCAGAAATTTGCTAATGAGCAGATGGTATCGCAGTATGCAAATTTCTCTTCAGGATGTCGCCACCCTTATGAAGGATTCTCCTGTGGAAGTAATAGCGGATAAGATTCAGGAGAGCAGGCTGCTGCTAGAAGAAGAGATTATGAAAAAAGGGATGCTATTGCAAAAAATGGAGGAGCTTCACCAAGAAATTCGGGATATTGAATCTAACCTCTATCACTGTAAAATCAAAGAAATTCCCGGACTGTACCGATTAAAGCAAACGAATAAAAACAGTTTATTAAAAGTAAAAGAACTGCAGGGAGTCGTTAATGAATGGATGGACTTGCTCCCATTTACGTTTTATTGCTTCCGAATTGATAATCATGATGTATCAACTAACGCCGAGGGTAATCTCGACTATAGCTGGGGATTGACACTAACAGAAAATGACGCTCACCTGCTTGGGGTGGAAATTAATGAGTCGATGGAGTATATTCCCCCGGCTAAATGCGTAACGGCTGTAATTAAAAGGTCAAATGATCGGTATATTTCATGGGATTCCTTACAGTTTATGCTTGATTATGTTCAAGAGAATGGATACTCCATTAAGGGCAGTATTATCGGCAAAATTATTTTGACTGAAAATCAATATGGAGCTAAAAGCACGTTTATGGAAGTGGCCATAGCAATATGAACGATTTAATTTGAACCAAAATGGACATTGACCTTGGTGCAGCACCAAGGTTTAGAATTTGATTCGTAGCCTGCTGATTGCAAAATTGTGAAAGTGTGTTTATTTAAGTGAAATAAATCACAAAAGATCAGCTGGCACGAATTAATTTCAACAGGGGTGATACATGATGTATTCAACAAAATCAGGTCACAGATTGTTTGTCCTAATGGTTTGTGTGCTGCTGATTGCATCCATGCTGAGTGGATGTAATGGAAACAATGAGACGAAATCAACTTCGTCAGAAAGCTCATTTAAGGCCGGTACATATACAGGCGAAGCTGAAGGAAAGGAGGGCACTATCGAGGTAGAAATCACGATGGAGGAGCCTGGCAAAATAGCAGACATAAAAATTGTCAGTCAGGAAGAGACGTCAGGGCTTGGGGATTCAGCGCTTGAACAAATGAAGGACAGGATTCTTGAAGGTCAGACGCTCACAGTAGATAGCGTTAGTGGAGCCAGTCTTTCCAGTACAGCGATGTTAGCTGCTGTTGAAGATGCAGTCAAGAAGGCTGGCGGTGATTTGACGGTCTTGAAGGCTGAAGGAGCAAAAAAATCCGGCGAAGGCAAAGTAGAAAAGCTGGAAGCTGACGTTGTAGTGGTTGGTGCCGGAGCATCTGGTGTATCAGCTGCAGTCTCGGCTGCCGATCAGGGTGCCAAGGTCATAATCATTGAAAAAACAGGGGTAATCGGCGGCGCCAGTAATCTGTCATGGGCAGGGAAATTCTACAACTCATCTGTAGCTCTGGAAAACGGGGTAAAGGTTAACGTTGAGGATGAGATTGCGAACTGGATTGTCAACAACCACTGGAGAGTGGATGCAGCTGCAATACGGCAATATGTAACGAAATCAGGAGACACCTATGACTGGCTTGCTAGCAAAGGCTATAAAACCACCTTCATAAATTTTGCCGGTGAACAGCTGCATATGCTGCCTGACTACGATACTCGTGAGTCGCTGCTGCGCAGTATGCTCAAGGAATCGGTTGAGCAGCATGGAGGAAGTGTCATTACGAATACGACAGCTAAATCGCTGATAACCAATGACGGAGAAGTTACGGGCGTTGTTGCCGAGCAATCCGACGGAACAAAGCTTGAAATTTCAGCAAAAAGTATAGTAATGGCGACAGGCGGATATGCAGCGAATGCGGAAATGGTAAAAGAAAACTTTGGATTCGAGGGCATCAATGGAGGCCTGGGACAAAACGTAGGTGAAGGTCTGCTTATGTCATGGGAGGCCGGAGCTAAGGTCCCTGATAATTTAGGCGGACAAATGCTGCATCAGACCCTGGCAAGAGCAACCAGCGGCTTGAAGAAGCAGTATTCATCCTTTGAAGCCAGCTATCCTTTGATGCTAACCTATCTTCCGAATTTCGTGAACGTAGGTCCATCCGGTGCAAGATTTAGAGATGAAGCAGCTACGTTAACATCAGTGGCAGCTGCTAATACAAGTGCTTTTAACGGGCCTTATCATTTGGTTATCGTGTCCAAATCACAGATGAATGCATTGGCTAGTCAAGGGATGAACGGGGTGAAGGCTCCAAAACTTCCAGGCATGCCACCTGAGTTCTATGCAGATTTCAGTGACCAATTTACTTTGGAGCAACCGTGGTCTAACGTAGAGCAAGTGTTTGAAACGATGGTTAAGAACGGACACGGGTATAAGGGGAATTCGCTCGAGGAATTGGCAAAAAATGCAGGCATGGACGTTGAAGTCTTTACGGAAACCATGAACAAATACAATGAGGCTACAAAAACAGGTCTTGATACAGAGTTCGGCAAAGCCAAGGATTATTTGCTGCCGATGGGAGACGAAGGCCCTTATTATGCAATCATTGCTGAGATAAACAATTTGGGGTCTGTTGGAGGATTGATCGTTAATCCTAAATTTCAGGTGCTGAACGATAGCCGCGTGCCAATCAAGGGGCTGTATGCGGTAGGCTTGGAATCCGAGGGTGTATTGTATAACGATACCTATGTAGGCAACGGCGTAGGTCTGGGATACTCTTTTACATCTGGTCGTCTCGGTGGAGAAAGCGCAGCCGGCTATGCATTAAAACAAAAATAGCACAAATAAGAGTAACAGCCCTTTGCAGCTGAATTTTCTAATTGGAGCAGGGAGAACTAACGATCCGGAGGCTATTAATGCTTCGCTGTCTGTCTGATGAAGGCTATAATTAATTAAAGCAAGACTGGCTTACGTGTACTTGGTATACGTGGAGCCAGTCTTGTTTTATGAACAAGAAATAGGTATCAAAAAACAGTTTCTTTTAATTATTTGCAGAAGAGTGTCATATAGTTAAGAGAGTAAGACTTGCGCAGAACGGAGGGTCTCGTAAGCATGGACAATGTGGTGAGGGCGAGTATGAAAATATCGGATTTTCAAACGAAGGATGTTATTAATGTGGTCGATGGCAGAAGACTTGGACATATAAGCGATTTGGAGCTGGATTTAAGGCAGGGGCTCATTGAGGCGATTGTAGTTCCGGTAAATTCGAAATTTTTCGGATGGTTTGGCGGAGGCAGCGATCTGATTATACCGTGGAAAAATATAGTGAAGATCGGCTCTGATGTCGTATTAGTCAAAATGGAAGAGCAGCGTGATTCACGCATCCAGCCCCAGTATGAAACAACCGTACAAATTGAACGGGATGGTCTGGCCAGCCGCCGCAGCTAAACACTATGGCGGCTGTTGTGGTACACTGAATAGAAGACACGCGTGGATCAAAAGATGATTTTTGGAACTACGGTAAAATGAGGTTCCTGAAATCATCTTTTCAGCACCGAGAAGGTTGGATGAAGTCAGGGGATGAGGAGCGGAGCGTAGGTGAATCCTACGTGAGCACCGGAGGACCCGACTGAATTCAAGATTCGATGTCGTGTTACTTCTGGAGTAGCCTCGTGATCAAAAGATGATTTTTGGAACTACCTATAAGGAGATGGATGATGGAGCCATTTATTTGGAACCCTACAAATCAGTCACCACTAAGGTTTGAATTAGAGTCCTTTCAGCGTCTGTTGCCGACAGCAAGCGCAGGATTTACCGGACGTGCCGGCGGCGTCAGCCGTCAGCCTTACGATAGCTTAAATTTAGCCTATCATGTAGGCGACGACCCATCCGATGTACTCGCGAACCGAGGGCTTTTGTTGGAGGCGCTGGGCTTTGAGCCCGATTCCTGGATCTGCGGAGAGCAGGTACACGGAAATCAAGTCGCTGTTGTCAAGGAAGAGCATAAGGGAAAGGGGTATGCAGATCGATCCAGCGCTTTTCAAAATACGGATGCTTTAGTTACAAACGTTAGAGGAGTATTACTGACCTCCTTTTACGCTGATTGTGTTCCCTTGTATTTTATGGACCCGGTGAAGAAGGTGGTGGGTCTCGCTCACGCAGGATGGAAAGGAACTGTTCAAGCGATTGCTGAAGAAGTAGTTGCAACGATGGAGCGGGAATACGGCAGTAATAGAGGCGATATTTACGGTGCGATCGGTCCCAGCATCGGGGATTGCTGTTATGAGGTAGACGGCGCGGTTATGGAGAAGGTCAGAGCTGTGCTACAGGGAATTTCTGATGAGATTGATACCTCCAGGATTGAATCGCCATCCATAAATGAAGAAAGAACAATGCTGAACTTGAAAGAATTGAATCGAATCATTATGATTAAAGCAGGAATATTGCCGACTCATATCGAATGTACATCATGGTGTACAAGCTGTCATAGTGACTATTTTTATTCATATCGCAAAGAAGGCGGAGTCACAGGAAGGATGGCAAGCTGGATCGGCTTGAAGGAGAGGTGATCCTTTCTTTGTCGCTAAAGGAACGGATTAAACAGGTGGAAGAGCGCATACAAGCGGCATGCGAGCGTAGTGGACGTACTCGTGAAGACGTTCATGTTGTCGCAGTTACCAAATATGTGTCACTGGAAATGACGCGTGCGGTATTGGAGGAAGGCATCATTCATCTTGGAGAGAATCGTCCTCAGATAGCTGGGCCAAAGTGGGAAGCGCTAGGTGATCAAGGAGTATGGCATTTTATCGGTCATATTCAGAGTAGAAAAGTAAAGGACATCGTTGGTAAATTTCAATATATTCACTCACTCGACCGTCTATCCCTTGCAAGAGAGCTGGAGAAGCGAGCTGCGGAGGCAGATACAGTCGTATCGGCATTTCTACAGGTCAACGTATCCGGCGAGGACTCCAAGCAGGGCATTACTCCTGAGGAGGCGGAGCAATTCCTTGTTGAAGCCGCAGATTTAAAGCATCTTAAAATTGTTGGTCTTATGACAATGGCTCCGATTGAAGATGATCCGGAAGCTACAAGACCGATCTTTCGCAAGCTTAGAGAGCTGCGGGATGAGCTTAATGCAAAAGGTGCTGCCAAGGAACCTCTTACTGGGTTATCGATGGGAATGTCGGATGATTTTGAAGTGGCGATTGAGGAAGGAGCAACCTGGATACGTCTGGGTACTATTCTAGTAGGGAAAGGGGAGGAGAAATAATGGGAGTAATGAGTAAATTCATGAATTATCTGGGGCTGCAGGAAGAAGAGGAAATTGTGGAGCGCGAACGATTTGCTGCGCAAGAGGAGCAGGAGGTTGAAGCTCCAAACTTCGAAACGCGTAAAAACCTTAGAGGGAACAATGTAGTAAGCATTCATTCACAGAAAAATGTCAAAGTGATTCTTTACGAACCACGCTCATATGACGAGGCTCAAGAAATTGCCGATCACCTGCGTTCGCACCGGACCGTCGTGGTGAACTTGCAGCGTGTTCGTAATGATCAGGCGATGCGGATCATCGATTTTTTGAGTGGTACTATCTACGCTTTAAGCGGAAGTATATCCAAAATTGGCGGCAACATTTTTTTGTGCACGCCTGATACAGTGGAGATACAAGGATCGATCACTGAAATACTAACAGAGGAAATCGACTACAACAGAGTGAGGTGAAGATAGCTTGATCAGCAATATCATAAACATTGTAGATTTACTGTATAATATTTATCTTTGGATGATAATTATTTATATTTTCATGTCCTGGGTGCCTAATGTTCGCGAGAGCTTTATCGGAGAGTTGCTTGGCAAGCTGGTAGAGCCATATTTGGCTCCATTTAGAAAGATCATTCCGCCGATTATGGGCATGATTGATATTTCCCCGATTATTGCATTGTTTGTGCTGAACTGGGCTGTAATTGGATTGAAATTCATTTTGCTTTACTTTATGGGCGGGTAGTGTCAGGATATGCGATTAGACATTTATGAGCATTTTAGACCCGAAGAGCGTCCTTTTGTTGACAGAGCCTGGGAATGGATTGTGAATGCAGGACAATATCATGAAGTAAAGCTGACTGATTTCCTTGACCCTAGGCAGTGCTCTATTGTAGAATCGCTTGCCAACGGTCACCCGGATGTAATTATTCGACTTGACGGCGGATACCCGGGAGCTGAGCGCAGACGTGCTTTAATAGCGCCTGACTACAGGGATGTGGAGCATGAGCCGATGAAAATGAAGGTGCTCAGTATTACGTCCGGTGATCAGAAGTTTGTCACGCTCCAGCATGGAGATTATATGGGTGCGATTCTTGGTCTTGGCCTGAAGCGGGACAAGATCGGTGATATTCATGTGCTTGAAGACGGTTGTCACGTTATTGTGACTGAAGAAATAGCACTGTTTCTGGATATAAATTTGAGACAGGTGCATCGAATTGGCGTGTTGACAGACATCGTGGATCTTGAGTCGTTAAGAACGACGGAAGCTGAGCTCGAGCCACTGGATTTGACGGTGGCTTCTTTGCGGTTGGATGGCATTGTCAGTGATGTGTATCGATTGAGCCGCAGTAAGGCGCTTGTCCCCATCAAGGCCGGTCGCTGCCGGGTGAATTGGAAAACCGAGGAGGACCCTTCCAAATCTTTAAAAGCTGGTGATATAGTAGCTCTACAGGGATTTGGGCGTTTTAAGGTGCTGGAGACAGACGGGATTACCAAAAAAGGAAGGCTTCGCGTGAGGATCGGTAAATTTGTATAGCCTCTTAGCAGGAAATCTGAATTTGCTGTCGAAAATACTACCAATAGGTCATGATTGCATTAAATCACGGCTGATGGTTTCTAAATAACGTGTATAAGCGACAGCTTCCGTGAATGATCGGTTCAGGGCAGTTTACGAAAGGTGTCAATTCTATAGGAGGTGCGGATCATGCCATTAACGCCGCTGGATATACATAATAAGGAGTTCTCAAGACGCATTCGCGGCTATGATGAAGATGAAGTGAATGAATTTCTCGATCAAGTGATTAAAGACTATGAAATCGTGATCCGGGAAAATAAGGAGCTTCAAAATCAGCTGCTTACCATGCAGGAGAAGCTCGACCATTTTACAACTATTGAAGAGACGCTTAGCAAGACGATTATTGTAGCCCAGGAAGCAGCAGACGAAGTGAAGAACAATGCGAAGAAGGAAGCTCAGCTGATTGTGAAGGAAGCTGAGAAAAATGCTGACCGGATCGTTAATGAATCGCTCTCCAAATCACGCAAGATTGCAATGGAGGTTGAAGAGCTGAAGAAGCAGGCTTCTATTTATCGTGCAAGATTCCGCACTTTGGTTGAGGCTCAGCTTGATTTGCTAAGTCAGGATGGCTGGGACAGTCTGGAAAATCGTGAGTCTTCCTTAGATCATGGACGTGATCGCGATCGTGAAGTCAAAGAAATTTATTAATATACACGAAATGTCCCTTCCTGCACGGATTGACATTCATTACGTAAATAAGTTATAAATATATTTATAATGATTTGATGATGGGAATCAGTATGTTGCGATTTTGTTCCTCAGAGAGTTGGCGGTAACACGCTGGAAGCCAATGTTCAAAGCGCAGACAGAATATCATCCCGGAGAAGCATGGCTGAACTTTAAAGGTTTTTTAGCTTTTCAGCACCGAGAAGGTTGGATTCAAGATTCGATGCTGAATATGCATCTCGATATCCCTCGTGATCAAAAGCTGAACCTCTAAGCCGTGCCGGTAGTCGACCGTTATATCGACCCCATATGAAGCGTATGGGATCAAAGTGTCATGCTGGCTGCAGAGCTTTCTGCCGATTGCATGAAACAAGGGTGGTAACGCGAGCACAGGTCTCGTCCCTTTTGGGACGGGGCTTTTTTGTTTTTTAATGAAATTTGGAAAGGAAGAGTAGTGAATTATGAAAAAGGTGGATGTCAAAGAGCATGCGCGTACGCGCGACCTGCGTATTTTGGACAAATGGAGTCAAGAAAACACGTTTAAGCGCAGTATTGAAAATCGTGAAGGTAGACCAAACTATGTATTTTATGAGGGTCCTCCTACAGCAAACGGATTGCCGCATATCGGGCACGTTCTTGGCCGTGTAATTAAGGACTTTATCGGTCGTTACCAGACGATGAAGGGCTACCGTGTCGTGCGTAAAGCGGGCTGGGATACGCATGGACTTCCCGTAGAGCTTGGTGTTGAAAAAGAGCTTGGTATTTCAGGTAAGCAAGAGATCGAGAAATATGGAATCGAGGAATTTGTTAAGAAGTGTAAAGCAAGTGTCTTCGGTTATGAGAAGCAATGGCGTGAATTTACAGAAGCGATTGCTTACTGGACTGATCTTGACGATCCATATATCACTCTCGACAACAACTACATTGAGAGCGTGTGGAACATTCTGGCGACGGTTCATGACAAAGGCCTGCTGTATCGCGGACATCGTGTGAGTCCGTATTGTCCTTGCTGTCAAACCTCGCTTAGCTCTCATGAGGTGGCTCAGGGCTATGAGGATGTTAAGGATCTCAGTGCTACCGCGAAGTTCAAATTGAATGATACAGGTGAATATGTTCTTGCCTGGACGACTACCCCTTGGACATTGCCTGCGCACGTTGCTTTGGCGGTTAATCCTGATATGAAATATGCCAAGGTTGAGCAAGAAGATGGCGTGTATTTTGTTGCGAACAATCTGGTAGAAAAAGTGATGAAGGGCGACTACAAGATTCTTTCCACGCATAAAGGCTCTGAATTGGTCGGTAGAACGTATACTCCGCCATTCAGCTATATCAAAGCGGACAAAATCAATGTTATCGTTGGCGCTTCGTTCGTTACGGATGCGAGCGGTACTGGTATCGTACACATGGCCCCTGCACATGGTGAGGACGACTATCGTGTATGCCGCGAGAATGGAATCAGCTTCGTAAGTGTCGTTAATGGTCAAGGACGCTATACGGACGAGGTAAGTGATTTTGCAGGCCGTTTTGTGAAGGATTGCGATCTGGATATCGTGAAGACCTTGTCTGAAAAAGGACTGCTGTACAGTAAGGAAAAATATGAGCACAGCTATCCGTTCTGCTGGCGTTGTAAATCCCCACTTCTTTATTATGCAATGGAGAGCTGGTTCATTGAGACGACTGCAGTCAAGGAGCAGCTGATTGCAAATAATAATACAGTGGATTGGTATCCGGGACATGTTCGTGAAGGACGCTTTGGTAAGTTCCTTGAGGAGCTTGTCGATTGGAATATCAGCCGCAATCGTTATTGGGGAACTCCGCTCAACGTCTGGGTATGCCCGGACTGCGGCGGGCAATTTGCACCGCATAGCGCTGCTGAGCTTCGTGAGCATGCAGTGGGACATGTAAGTGAGGAGCTTGAGCTTCATAAGCCTTATGTAGATGAAGTTAAAGTGAAATGTCCTCATTGTGAAGGCGGCGTCATGGAACGTACCTCCGAGGTTATTGACGTATGGTTTGACAGCGGCTCGATGCCGTTTGCACAGCACCATTATCCATTTGAAAACGTCGGGGCATTTGAGGATCAATTCCCGGCAGACATGATCTGTGAAGGGATTGACCAGACACGGGGCTGGTTCTACAGCTTGCTTGCGGTATCGACTTTGTTTACAGGAAAAGCTCCGTACAAGGCAGTAATTGCTACAGGTCACGTATTGGATGAAAACGGACAAAAAATGTCCAAATCGAAAGGCAACGTTATTGATCCTTGGGATATCATCAATGAATTCGGAACGGATGCTTTCCGCTGGGCGCTTTTGTCAGACAGTGCTCCATGGAATAGCAAACGTTTCTCTAAGGGCATTGTAGCTGAAGCGAAATCTAAAGTGATTGATACACTTGTGAATACTCATTCGTTCCTTACGCTGTATGCGGGAATCGATGGCTACAAGTCTGAGGATCATGCATACCGTCCTTCAAGCAACAAGCTTGACCGCTGGATTCTGTCCAGACTGAACAGCTTGATTAAAGTCATGGATAAAGGTCTTGCGGTAAATGACTTTGTCAATACGTCAAAATCGATCGAGGAATTCATTGATGAGCTTAGCAACTGGTACATTCGTCGTTCCCGTGACCGTTTCTGGGGAAGTGGTCTTGACGAAGACAAATTGTCTGCATATCAGACTTTAACTAGCGTATTGCTTACCGTATCCAAGCTGATGGCGCCGTTTACTCCAATGCTGTCTGAAGATATCTTCACGAATCTTGGCGGTGGAGAAAGCGTACATTTGGCGGACTACCCTGTAGTTGATGAATCGTTGATAGATGCCGGGCTGGAGCAGGATATGGAAAGTGCGCGCCAAATCGTCGAGCTGGCACGCAATGTCCGCAACGAAACCGGAATCAAGACACGTCAACCGCTTTCTGCTCTGATTGTTTCGATGAACCGTGATTTTTCCGTAGCTGAATATGAAGAAATCATCAAGGAAGAAATCAATGTGAAGGCAATCGACATAGAGACTAGCGATAGCGGGTTTGTTGACTTCTTGTTGAAGCTTAACCTGAAGGTAGCCGGTAAAAAGTACGGTAAAAACGTTGGCTTCCTGCAAAGCTTCCTTAAGGGATTATCCCCTGAAGAAGCACGTCAGGTTGTTGAAAAGGGTGAGGTAAAAGTGACTTCTTCTGAAGGGGAGCACTTGGTTGTTACTTCGGAAGAGCTGCTTGTAGAGAAGCAAGCGAAGCCAGGCTTTGCTTCCGCTTCCGGCTATGGAATTACAGTTGCCCTCAATACAGATATTACTCCTGAGCTGGAGCAGGAGGGATGGGTTCGTGAAGTCGTTCGCGCGGTTCAGGATACTCGTAAAAAGCTTGATCTGCCGATCGAAAAACGAGTGCATCTGACGCTGGATGTGGACGATGAATTGAAGGCTGCAATTACAGCATTCGAGAACGTTTTGCGTGAAAACGTGCTTATTACAGATGTTTCATTTGGCAAGCCGGAGGGTGAAATAGAGGTTATAGATCTCGGTTCCAAGAAGATTGGTGTGTCCATTAACTAGAATAGATAAGCTTGAACTAAAGCAAGGGTTGGAACAGGGACTAGAAAGAAGCCCCTGTTCCGTATGGTAGTGATATGGAGAGGCCATAATAAGGATTAACCAAAAGAAACGGCTATCCGGCTCGTTTCATGGTTTTCGGAGGTGCTGTAATGGACCAACGCAAATCTAAGGGAAGCACGATTGATGAGACGTGTTCAGATCATGTGACGGAAATGCCTGGTACACCCGAAGAACAAATAAGCGCCATGTATCGCTTAACCTTGAATTGGTCAAGGCAGCTTGAGAAGTCCAACATCCTGGAATATACACAGCTGCTTAACCGACCATGGCGTCTTATTTGGACCAATCTTTTATCAGGTACAGCAAGAGGGGTAGGGATCGCAATCGGTTTTACTTTTTTTGCGGCTACGATTATCTACGTACTGCAGCTGCTGGGTGCACTAAACCTGCCGATTATTGGTGATTATATAGCCGATATCGTTAGAATAGTACAACGTCAGCTGGAGCTTAATACGTATTAGAGCCGGTTCCGAGCGAATCCTCGCTGTCCAAGTCTTCCGTAGCCGACATCATTTTACGATAAACTCCATTTCGATAAAAGAACACCTTTTCACCATAGATGTCAGTGCAGACGAAGGATTCAAACGGCTCGACGAATCCATCCAGCTCGCTTGAGGCTTCGATTTCCATATCGTTGTAATCGTCAACCTCCGACTCCTCGGCAAATGCCGGGGAGTTTGAGGTTCCGTAGCTTTCGACAATTTGCCAGGCATCTTCTCCGTCAAATTCGGTCTCATCATCATGCTCGTCCAGACTGGTGCGTCCAAATGGCGGGGCAAGAAATTGCTCCTCGACAGGCCTTGCGGCTGATACGAAGGATTGGGGACTATGCTCCTTGCAGTACAGAGTCTCCGGTATGGCGCTTAGCCGTTCAAAGCTGATCGGTTTGCCGCAGGTAAGACATACGCCGTAGCTGCCGTCTTCCATCGCCTGAAGCGCTCCTTCAATTCGGGTCAGCATAAGCTCGTCGTGCTCATTCAGTGCGATATCCTTGCCTCTTTCGAACAATTCGCTGCCGAGGTCAGCCGGATGGTTGTCGATTGCCGACAGCTCACTCGTGTTATCACGCAATGATTGCTCTTTTCCATAATGATCATTTCGGGATAATCTGGAGTATAAGTCCTTTTGGGTTTCTTTGAGCTTGGATTTCAGCTCTTCCCGCTGCTCATTTGTTAGATGTGGCATTCGCATCGTCTCCTTCTATGGCGTATTAAGTCATTAGCCTTAGAACTATTTTGTGCAGGAACACGACAATTTACCTAAGGAAAATCCTTTCGTACATGGACGGTTTAATTACCGCTATGCTACAATATACAGGTCTACACATATGGTTATTTCAGACGAAAAAACGAGGTGACTTACCGCGTGGTATATTTTTTGATCGCATTGATTATGTTTCTGATCGACCAGGGAACCAAATATTTAATTGCTACGGGATTAACGATTGGTGAACAAATTCCGGTTATAGGCAACTTCTTCCTGATTACTTCTCATCGTAATCGGGGGGCGGCCTTCGGGATTTTACAGGATCAGCGCTGGTTTTTCATAATTGTCACGGTGATAGTTTTAGTCGGGTTAATATGGTACCTGCTAAAGGTCAAGAACCAGAGAAACAAGCTGCTGCCTATTGCGCTATCGCTCGTACTCGGGGGTGCAGTTGGCAACTTTCTTGACCGTGCTGTTAGCGGTGAGGTTGTTGACTTTTTGCAGTTTAATTTTGGCTCGTACACGTTCCCTATTTTTAATGTAGCTGATTCCTGTATCGTTGTTGGGGTTTCCCTCATCGTTCTCGATTCACTGCTTGAAATCCGCAGGGAGAAACAATCATCAGGAGCAGGAAAAGAACAAGAGGAGCAAGCATGAATTTGAATTTGGACAAGTCTGAGTTGGAAGAAAACTCCTATGAGTGGATCGCAGATGGTTCATCCAAGAAGGATCGCATTGACAAGTTTGTCAAAGGCCAGCTTGGTGAAGAGATATCTCGCAGTCAAATCCAGCTTTGGATCGAAAGTGGAGACGTCACTGTTAATGGAGATGCAGTTAAGGCTAATTATAAAATAGCCGAGGGCGATCGTATCAACCTAACCGTCCCTGAAGCAGAAGCAGTTGAGATTGTTCCGGAGGATATTCCTTTGGATGTATATTACGAAGATGCTGACGTTATTGTAGTCAATAAACAGCGTGGTATGGTGGTGCATCCGGCTCCGGGCCATGCTTCGGGAACGCTTGTTAATGCTCTGATGTATCATTGCAAGGATTTGTCAGGCATTAATGGCGAGCTTCGGCCTGGTATCGTTCATAGAATCGACAAAGATACTTCAGGTCTTCTGATGGCGGCAAAAAATGATAAGGCGCATGCTTCATTGGCTGCACAGCTTAAGGATCATTCAGTGACCCGTAAATATGTGGCGCTTGTGCATGGTCATGTGAATCATGATCAGGGGACGGTAGACGCTCCGATTGGACGTGATCCACATGATCGTAAAATGTATACAGTACAAGAACGCAACAGCAAGCATGCTGTAACGCATTTTCAAGTGTTAGAACGTTTTGGTGATTATACCTTGCTGGAGCTAAAGCTGGAGACAGGTCGAACTCATCAAATTCGGGTGCACATGAAGTTTATCGGTCATCCGCTTGTGGGTGATCCGTTATATGGACGCAGTAAAGGCATTAAAATGGATGGACAGGCACTGCATGCTGCCGTGCTGGGGTTTATCCACCCAACTACCGGAGAGTATATGGAATTTTCTGCACCGATTCCGGAGGATATGGAGCATGTGCTTCATTCACTGCGAAATCGTTAATTGATGGTAAGAATAATGATGAAAAGCCTGCAGCCATGCAGGTTTTTTTAACATTATAGAATTCATAAAATTTCGGGTTGAGAATAGGCTGGAATTCGATAATTAATCCATAGTAGCACAAGGGTGTGAGATCGAGCGAAAGCCTGCAAAAGTGCAGGAATTTTTGATCCAAAATAGCTAAATCGGGCAAAAGGCTGCAAAAGTGCAGGAATTAATACACATAGAGCAGGTTTTAGGATGGCGTGAGTAAAAAAAGCTGCATAATTGCAGGCATTTTGTATTTGACTCGATCAAGGTAGAAGAAAGCTGTGCATTTGCAGCTTTTTTGACGCCAGAATAGCTGATTAACAAAAGAACGAAGTAGAAGAAGCGTCCCAAGTAGAAGGAGCGTTCCAGGTAGAAGTTGCAGCTTAAAAGGACGCCATCAGGCGTTTTTCTTAATTGTGCAAGATTAAATCTTGGAACTGAACGTCATCTGTAAACGGTTAAAAAGTACAAACGATGTAGCGATTAATCCATTCAATAAATAGCTCTATTCCATCATATTTAGTATGTCTAGTATGATTAAGGAGATGAGTGAACAATGAGCATAGAGCTATATCAGGATACTTATATTCAGCAGCAATTTGCGGAACGTATAGGCGGTGCTAATTACGGCAAAGATACTGCCATTTATAAATTTGAAAAAATTAAACGCGCTAAGGCTGCGGCTAAAAAGGATTTTCCCAATGTTGAATTGATTGATATGGGGGTTGGTGAACCGGACGAAATGGCTGATGCCGGAATCGTCGCCAAGCTGGCTGAGGAAGCGGCTAAACCGGAAAACCGCGGATATGCCGATAACGGAATTGCAGAGTTTAAACAAGCTGCAGCTCGTTATTTAGAGGAGGTATTCCAGGTGCAGGGAATCGATCCTGAGACTGAAATCGTCCATTCGATTGGTTCAAAGCCTGCGCTTGCGATGCTGCCATCCTGCTTCATTAATCCAGGGGATGTCACGATTATGACCGTGCCGGGGTATCCGGTGCTGGGGACACATACCAAATATTTGGGCGGAGAGGTTTATACCATTCAATTGACAGAGGAAAATAACTTTTTGCCCGACTTAACTTCTATTCCTGAGGATATTGCACTTCGGGCAAAGCTGATTTATTTGAATTATCCAAACAATCCAACCGGAGCAAGCGCAACAGCAGAGTTTTTCGCCAAAGTTGTGGAATGGGCTCGCAGATATAACGTTGTTGTCGTGCATGACGCACCATACTCAGCACTGACTTACGATGGACTGAAGCCGCTTAGCTTCTTGTCAGTGCCAGGGGCCAAGGACGTTGGAGTAGAGCTTCACTCGCTGTCCAAGTCATACAACATGACAGGCTGGAGAATCGGATTTGTAGCCGGCAACCCACTCATTGTAAAAGCGTTCAGCGATGTTAAGGATAACAATGATTCCGGTCAGTTTATCGCCATTCAAAAAGCTGCGGCATATGGCCTGGCTCATCCGGAAATTACGGAGAAAATCGCAGAGAAGTATTCACGCCGTCATAATATGCTGGTTCAAGCGCTCAATGAGCTTGGCTTCAAAGCAACTAAGCCTAAAGGCTCCTTCTTCCTGTATGTGGCCGCTCCAAAAGGTGTTGCAGGAGGACCTAAATTCAACACAGCTGAGGATTTCTCACAATATCTGATTCGTGAAAAGCTGATTTCTACGGTACCTTGGGATGATGCCGGGCATTATGTGCGTTTTTCGGTCACTTTTGAAGCGAATGGATTAGAGGAAGAAGAGAGAGTTATTTCTGAAATCAAGCGCCGTCTAGGTGAAGTGGAATTCGAATTTTAATCAAATAATCAATATTATGACAAGTCTGCCGGAAACGGCAGGCTTTTTGTTTGTGCAGCAGATCAATCTCATATTATAGGGCTCTTCAAAAAAGCTGTAGAAAAAACACATTGAATAATTATTAATTACAATGTATATTTATTTAAGGATGTGAGCTTCATCCATCATAGAATCCAATAAGGACGAATAGATATAAATTCCTTAACAGGCTGTGGTATATTTCCAGCATCGTCGTCTTGACAGTGTGATCGCATTCTGTCATAATTCACGTAGACCAAATAGCACCTTTAATTCAGTCCCGTGAGGCTGGCAAGGTAACGTGAATGTGGTTTTGGGGAACATTACGCATATACTGCGTGATTTTCTCTGGGCCCACATGACAGTCATGGTTTTATGCTGTGGCTAAAGACTCCTTGCCTGGATCAGGCAAGGAGTCTTTTTTATGGCCTATCACGGAATCTGGAAATCACTAGTCCTGAGGAGGCAGATGGAATGAGCTTAGAGAGTCATATCATTATGGATGAAACGGCGATCCGCCGTGCACTTACAAGAATTGCTCATGAAATCCTGGAAAGAAACAAAGGTATCGAGGGCTGCATATTAGCCGGCATTAAGACAAGAGGAGTATTTCTTGCCAAGCGATTAGCAGAGCGTCTGGAGAACATCGAGGGCAAATCGATTCCCTGGTTTGAGCTGGACGTAACCTCATACCGCGACGATCGTTCCGAAAGAGAACGGGGCTCCGGCAAAATGATTTTCCCTATCCCGATTCACGACAAAAAAGTTATATTGTTCGACGATGTTTTGTATACAGGCAGAACCATTCGGGCAGCAATGGATGCCATTATGGACTGCGGACGGCCGCAATCTATACAGCTTGCCGTGCTGGCGGATCGCGGACACCGCGAATTGCCGATCAGACCGGATTATATTGGAAAGAACGTACCCACCTCCAAATCGGAAGAAATTGAAGTGCTTCTCGAAGAGGTTGATGGCAGTGACTTGGTCAGAATTTTTCAACAACGGGGGGAACAGTAAAATGACCATGACCGCATCTGCTTTGAAGGAACGCTCTTTATTGGGGCTTCGGGAGCTTAGCGCCGGAGAAATCGGCGCCATTCTGGATCGCGCTGCTTATTGGGAGAGCCAAACGGAAAAAGTCATTCCGATTTTGAAAAATCATTTTGTATCCAACATGTTTTTTGAGAACAGCACAAGAACACGCTTTTCTTTTGAAATGGCTGAAAAGAGACTTGGAGCGCAGGTGTTGAACTTCTCGGCTGCTGTATCAAGCGTAGAAAAAGGTGAATCCATCTACGATACGGTTCGCACGCTGGAATCGATGGGCATCGATGCCGGAGTCATTCGGCTAAAACCGGTGGGACTGCTGGCTGATCTCGCTACCAGGGTATCCATTCCTCTGGTTAATGCAGGGGATGGCAACAATGAGCACCCTACGCAAGCGCTGCTTGATCTCTATACGATGAAGAAGCATTTTGGAGAGCTTAAAGGCTTGACCGTATCGATCATCGGAGATATTAAGCACAGCCGGGTAGCCAGGTCCAACCTGTGGGCGCTGCAAAAATTCGGAGCCAAAGTGAAGCTGTGTGCACCGAGCAGCATGCAAGCTCCTGAGCTTGCGGAGCATGCTCCTTACGTGTCCATGGAAGAAGCACTGAGCTCTGATGTCATTATGATGCTGCGCGTTCAGTTGGAGCGACATGCTGAGGGGATTTTGAAATCAGCAGATCAATATCGGCTAGAGTACGGATTGACAGAAGAAAGAGTGGCGAAGCTTGACCCGCATGTCATCATCATGCATCCGGCTCCAGTGAACCGGAACGTTGAAATAGACGATGCTGTCGTCGAGCATCCGCAATCCCGAATTTTTACACAAATGCAGAACGGGGTTCCCATTCGGATGGCTGTAATGGAAAGAGCAATGAAATAGAACAAGAGCGGAGGATCATTCATTCATGAGGCTTATTATTCGCAATGCAAATGTACTGAACGAAAATGGCGGCCTGGAGCTTAAACAAATCAGCATTTTCGACGGAATCATTGAAAAGATAGAGGATGCTGGAGCCGTATTGGAGAGCCTGGATTCAGAGGCTCAGATCCTGGACGCAGAAGGAAAGCTGGTTACACCGGGTTTTATCGACATGCACGTGCATTTGAGAGAACCGGGTTTTGAACATAAAGAAACGATTGAGACAGGATCGCGGTCAGCGGCCAAGGGCGGATTTACAACCATTGCCTGTATGCCGAATACCCGACCGGTTACAGATAACCCTGAAACTGTGCAGCTCGTTAAGGACAAAGCAAAGGCAGCCGGCATCGTCAACGTATTGCCTTATGCAGCGATTACAAAAAGCGAGCTCGGCCGTGAGCTGACTGATTTTCATGCGCTAAAAGAAGCCGGAGCGATCGGATTTACGGATGACGGTGTAGGTGTTCAGAGCGCGCAGATGATGAAGGACGCTATGGCGCTTGCAGCTTCGATGAACATGCCGGTTATCGCGCACTGCGAGGATAATTCGCTTGTCGAGGGCGCTCCGGTGGCGGAAGGTGAATTCGCCAAACGTCATGGTCTAAAAGGAATTCCGAACGAGTCGGAAGCGATTCATGTCGGCCGTGACATTTTGCTGGCTGAAGCTACCGGAGTACACTATCATGTATGCCATGTGAGCACAGAGCAATCGATTCGCCTCATTCGTCAAGCTAAACAAATCGGTATTAACGTAACCGCAGAGGTTTGTCCTCATCATCTGATTTTGTCTGAAGAGGATATTCCGGGCCTTGATGCGAACTGGAAGATGAATCCACCGCTTCGCTCAAAGCGTGATGTAGAGGCATGTATTGAAGCGCTGGAGGACGGAACGATCGATATCGTAGTCACCGACCATGCTCCGCATAGTGCTGAGGAGAAAGCAAAAGGTATGCAGCTGGCACCTTTCGGCATCGTAGGCTTTGAGACGGCGTTCCCGCTGCTCTATACCAAGTTCGTTGTAACGGGCCGCTGGAGTCTCGAGCTGCTGGTGAACCGCATGACCTCTGATCCGGCAAAAGTGTTCGGGCTAAACAGCGGAAAGCTGGCGGCTGGCGCTCCTGCGGATATTGCAATCATCGATTTGGAGACAGAGAAGGAAGTTGATCCGGAGCAATTTGCTTCAAAAGGCCGCAACACGCCTTTCACGGACTGGAAGCTCAAGGGCTGGCCAGTGGCAACGGTTGTTCAGGGAAAAGTAGTGTGGAGCGAACTATAGATGTTGAACTAAAGAAAAGGACGGGAAAGGCAAGAGTGTAAAATGATTCTGGAAAAGCGAAGCGGTCGCCTT